>Ga0209367_1005973_pt1 | contig 16871 bp, 10 predicted proteins | sample WorMetLIZISLAND2_FD_187412 | JGI IMG/M metagenome (GOLD analysis project Ga0209367, IMG submission 187412) | Marine gutless worms symbiont microbial communities from Max Planck institute for Marine Microbiology, Germany - Olavius geniculatus... ... | reverse complement strand
TGTAACGTCAAGAAGTGACTGGTAGAGCCTGTATTGGTCAGGAGCAGAACATTATCGATACTGCAGCTGTCAAGCGGGCCAGTGTACAAGTGTCACAGTGGGCCAACATTTCAAGCAGTTTTACTGTAGGCAGTTGAAAAATGGATAACTGAATGAAATGTCAGCCACAGTGTCGGAAATGTGAACAAAAAGTGTTTTTACGCGTTACGTTAATTAAGCAATCATGTTGCATTGAATAAAAAAGTGATATTTTGTTTGTTCTATTTTCCCCAGGTAGTGTAGAAACAGATGTTGAGCGAGATGGGAAATTAAATTGTCACTTGACGACAAGTTGTCTCAGAAATATTCATACCAAAAATTATTAAAATCCAGTAATCCTTCTTCACGTTACAGTCGAAAATGTTGGGGATGTTTTTTTGGGACACAGTGTATAAGAAAAATAGCCTGCCTACAACAAAACCATCCAAAGTGATAATCTCAGCTGCTAAAATACTTTGTAGCACAGCCCATCTGATTTCTGTTGTTTTGAAACGATCAATTTTCGTTCTTTGTACAGTAGTGCAGATACTAGACGCTACATTGCTGGAGTGGTTAAGCGAATACGCAGTACGAGCTTACACTACTCCAGACAATGGGGTGTCGTTCTTAAACCACGCGCAGATGGCACAGACTCCAGTCCGTCGTTTGCTTTAAGACGCACGATTGCAGCCGAAAATTGTGGCAACAGTAGGCTATCAGTGTGAGCTAAGCGTGGTTTTAAAAACATTAGTAAACTTGGGTCGGATTTTTTTTAGTTTGCCTTTTTTAAAAAGTAAAACCAACGTAGACCTGGTAGGCCCTAGCCTACAATAACGACATCCCTTAGTGATCAACAGCCTGGTATAAACTAGCAGCAGTGTAGTTTAGTATCAGCTTCAGGCAGCATCGCATCACCTGCATCACACACACGAAACAATTCTATTTTACTGCGTAAGCTATATTTCATCACTGAATAAAATACTCAGTAAACCCGTTGTTGTTATAGCAGAGAAATGAACTACACGTCAAAGAACGACAAACCATTGAACTGTTAGGCCTTCAGTGGACATTTGTGCATTTTGTGAATTAATTGTAAATCAACTAATTTGGCAGACAGACATTGCATCGTTGGGCGTAGTTCGTTGAGTCGGATTAGTATTCGAGATCGGTGACGGTTTGCGTTATTTAGGCTAACCAAGCTAATCACGCCAACTCAGCTTGGCCATGCCTCCGTGGATATGGTTAGGTGGCGATGGTTACGGTAACACCGCTAAATAAACGGCCAGTGACGCTGGCATACTGACTGTGGTGCTGATTTAATTGAATTTAACTCGCTGGCTCAAATTGCCTCAAGGGGGATGAGTTCCTCTAGCCCTACTTATCTCTACTGGAGCCTTTTTAGACGCAGTGTTAACTACAGCAGAGAAACACGTGTTTCAAGTAGGCCTATGATAAACTGACGCACGAGAACGGCAGACTGATAACCTGGTGACAAAGGCCGAGCAGTGGTCGGTCGTGCACGTCGTGCGCCTAGACCCTGACGACGCGCGTCACCTCGCGTGTGACGGACATTGACCTGGCACCATGACGTCCTGCCGTCACGGGCGCACCGCTCACACCACCGCGTACTATTGTGATGTTCTTCTCCACCGAGTCCGCGCGTCGCTCAGCGTCGTCCAGCATCTGCTGCGATTTGCGGTACTTGTTCATCGTGATCGACACCACCTCCTCCTGCAGCAACCAACCACCCACCAATGTTGTTGTTGTATTAGCCCGCCCTCCAGACCCGCCGGCCTCGGATGGTCCACAGCTAAAAACTCGTTGGTGGGATAGAGGGGGGAGTGTCGACGAATTTTGCAACTACATCGTTTGGATGCAGCTGTCATATCCACCTTTTAAAGGCTCCGTCTTGAGATCAGAATTCAACCACCATTGATGTTATCAAGGACTCTGTGGCCAAGGCCAAAGCCAAAGCGACTGCTCTTTGTCCTCGAGGACACATCACTGCCGACCACACGCCAGCAGCTCGCTAGACAGCGGCGTCGCGAGTTAAGAAAGTAGATGCAGCAAGTTGCAATTTTTCAACCAACAGACAGCTGCAGTGCAAATTTCCGATAAAAGGGGTTACGGTGGATTTTTAGCCCAATTTTTTTGTAGTTATGTAAAAAAATTTATAGCCAAAAAATTACCAAAAGGCTAAAATTTAGGAAGAGCAATTGCCCCTCCCCTTAAAATGGTGGCATTTACGTTGGCAGTTTGGTTTTTACGGAGGATTAACTAAGGACAACATAAACTGGCAAGAAAAGCAATTAGGAAGTACTGAGAGCAGCAGCAGTAGCCTACAGCATACAAAAGTGAAAATAGTTTATCAATAGCAATTTGATTTCCTGGTTCGCATCATCATAAGCCGTCTTGAAAATTTGGTGGTTACTAAAAGGATAGACGGAAAGAGGCAGTGACGCCAAACCAGGCCAGATTCTCGACGACGATGCCAAGGCCAGAACCACGAAGCCGAGGCCAACTCCAAGACCGAGGCTGAGGCCAGAACTGAAGTATGAGGCCGAGTACAATTTTCTATGGATTTGTTGTAGGCTTTGAACTTGCTCGTTGTGTATTTGCTGTAGACATGTGCGTTGTCGTGGACTTGTTGATCATCTTGTCGTAATACAGCGCAGGTTCACGACAGATCGAAGCAAGTGGTTGAAGTGAAGACTGAGTCTGGGCCGTCTTACCGCTTCCTCGAGTTGTCGACGCAGAGTTTTGATTCTCTGCTGGAGCGTGTTGACCTGGTCGGCGAGCTCGGTCATGGCGCGCCGATCTTCCTCGCTCTGCGTGCGCAGCTCCTGCAGCATTCGTGTCAGCTTCCTGTTCTCCGCCTGCATGTCACGTGCTCGACGCTGCTCCGCCTCAAGCTCAGCTTCCACGTCACGCAACTACACAGCACAGCCAGCAACACACTGCTATACACTGTCACGACTTCTCCATCCGAAAAAAAACAACTTAACGTGTATTATTAGGCGGAATCGCTCTCGCAGCGCAAACGATTCCGCCTGATGTCGTTTGGCAAGTTAAATGGAGGTCCCTGATCCCCAAAGAAGAGGGAGACTTGGAGGCAAATTCTGGCTAAACCGTCAGTCCTATGCTGCCACCTGCCGAACAGACGGGGTGCGATTCCGACTATTGCCAAAACACTGGTCCTTGTTAAGTACGAATATCTAGACAGTCGGACACAGAGTTAGAGAAAATACCTTTGCCTGTAGCTTGGCGACAAGTCGCTTGCCTTCCTTCTGAGCAAACGCCTCCGCCTCTTCCAGCCTGGTGGTGACGTCACGCAACTCTACCTCCAGTTGACGGCGCAAAGCGTCCGAGTTCTTGAAGTTGTCCTGCTCCTGAATGCGTGTAAGTAAATAAGTATATCAGCGCATGTACACAATGAATCACACACAGAAAAAACGTAAAAGTTAGTGTAAATTTGTACAATTTTCAAACATTGTTAAAAATTAAGATTTTTTAAGGTTTCAGTGCAAAAAAGCACACGTTTAAAGACCGTGAAAATGATTCAGAAAGAATTCTTTGTTTGATATAAAACAACAGAACAAAAAAATAATTGCACTAAACTATAAAATAAAAATAACAATAAAATGTTTTTATCAGAGTCATGAAATAACGGAATTTGTTACCTGAATTTGTTGTGTCATCTACCAATGTTCAGACGTTTGACTCAAGATTGGGCAAAATGCGGTCAATTTGGTTCAGCAGCAGCTACACTGTAGTTCGTTTTCGATACAAGAAAGCGTTCCGACTCTAAAAATCATTAAGATCTGGACACAAAGGACTCAATTACATGCGTCCAGAATTTACCGATAATGACAATGACGACAGTGGCGGATTCAGGGGAGAGCGGCGCCGCTCTCCCCCCTCTTGACTGGATGTGTCTTATAACCAAGTGAAAATTTTGCACAAAATGCACTATTTCTATATAAAATTCTATGTATAAAAATCTCTGGACCCTACCTTTTCTCTTCCACTTCTGACTTATTTCAAAATTTTGGATCCGCCACTGGATGATGACGACGATAATGATGATGACGTGCTAACCTGTCGGAGTTCCTCAGTCAAGCGGTTGAGTTCCATCTGTAGGCGATCGGCTCTCTCGTCGGCAGCACGCCGGGCGTTGAGTGCTTCATTCATGTCGGCGTGCATGGACTGGAAGTCCGACTCTATGCGGCGCTTGTCAGCAGTCAGTGTCGTCACGTGCAGTGTTAGCTCGTTGATGCGAGTCGACGCGTCGTTTAACTCGTTCTCAGCGTTCTTGCGAGCACGCTCCGCCTGCAACCGTCAGCGTAAAGGTGCGTTCTCACAGCGTGCGTCAACGCGCGATAACGCGTATTGCATATTCATGAGCCAACCAAAGTGTCTTGTCCAAATTCCTAAGACAAAAAATCTATGTATTCATCGTTAATCGTGATCAATCGTTAATTTTTGCAGCTGTACTTATAAACCAATTTGTAAATTACATGCACGTTTTGTGTATTTCTGTTTTAAATAAATACAATATTTCTCTAGTTTTGTCCTAGATTTATACACGTAATGCTTATGTTAATCTACTACGTGGAATCAGAGCAGTTAAATAGACCTAAAAATATGATACTCCAAACCAATCTACCTATGTTCCAGTAATAACTACTACTACTGCTACTACTACTACTACTATAAGTACGGACCGCGTCCAGCATTGCCCTGACGTCCTCCAGTTCAGTCTGTAAAGCGATGCGTTTACGCTCGACAACAGCCGCCACTTGTCTTGCTTCTTCGACCGCTCTACGCTCACCATCCAACGCCAACTCCAGGTCCTGCAACGACGACGACACAACAACAACAACATGTACTACCCGTATACACGACGGAATAGGGATCTCTTGAGCCGTTGTGTTAAAATGACGATACGTGTACAGCTAGTACGCCAAATCCTGATCAGACACGCTTTATCTACAGAAATAAGCCTGTATGCTTATATACGGTGTTTCATAAAAATCGGTGTTTCCCTTTTTCTTTTTTTCACAATTTGATCAAATTATGATCAATTTACACGAAATTTTGAACAGATGTAGCTAAAGAATTAATTCAAAATAATTAGACAAAATATGGCTGTTATATTTACATATTCTTTGCCAGTCGTGACGTAATGCTGACGTCATAGTGTGCCTCGAGTACAAGCTGGTTTGTCGCAACCGGTGCTGACAAACTTGCTGAATAGCTGCCCTGCGTCGATGGCGAACTTTATTTGGTTCACTGATGACAAACTTTTGAAGTGTTACCATTGTAGGTACAAAAAAGGCTCAAAACGATCACTTTCATAGTTCATACACTTGGTGGAGATAGCTTAACTTTTACACCTTCAAACAAGACAATGCACCAGCGCCCACCGCTTGCGAGATGATTGAGTTTTTGGATTGTGAAATGCCTGACTTTATGTTCCCATGTTGCTTAGTGCTGATAGGATAAACATTTTTTATCAGTGAACCAGATAAAGTTTACCATTGAAGCAAATAAGCAACTGACAAAACCAGTTGAGACAAGCCAGTTTGTACTCACGACACATTATGACGTTAGCATTACATCACGACTAGCAAATAATATTTAACTAACGGCCACATTTTGTTAAAATATTTCGAATTCGTATTTCGTAAGCTACATCTGAATGCCGCTGCGCGTATTATCTACGTCGCCAAGCGATCTGACCACGTCACACCACTGTTGCGCGATCGTCTGCATTGGCTACGAGTGCCAGAACGTATAGAGTTTAAGCTGTGTCTTATGGTATTTAAGGCACTGAACCATCTTGCACCGGATTATATCAGGAGCTGCTGCGTCCCGGCGTCTAACGTAGCTCGTCGAACTGGTTGGTCTCAGGTCGTCACCTCGCCGTCTGCTGGACATTTCGCGAACACGTTCTAAGTGCGGCGAACGTTCTATCACAGTTGCTGGACCCTCTGCATGGAACTCGTTATCTGTGAACATTAGATCTGCTGCATCTTTTGACTCGTTTAAGCGGCTACTGAAGACACACTTGTTTGAAATATCGTTCCCGTTAATCTGACGTTAGGTTTTAGCATTCTACATTTTAGACATTGACGTTAGGCCTATTTTTTATTTTGCATGTTTTGTCAGGCGCGCTTGTTTTTAGCTTAGGATATATCACGGCGCCATACAAATTGCTGTATTGTTATTATTATTTCATGCAACCCCGTGTACAGGTAGGCTAACGGAGCCGTACCAGGTGAGATACGGTACTGCAGGTAAGATATACCTTGACGCGTGAAGCGAGCGACTTGTTGGCCTTGGACAGCTCGGCGTTGTTGCGATTCAGCGTCTCAACCTGAATCTCAAGCTCACGCACGTCCGACTCATGCTTCTTCTTCATGCGTCCCATCTCTGCTTTGTACTTGGTCTCGACGTCAACGATCGTTCTCTGAAGTTCGTCCAGCGCACGCTGGCTGCTCTTTCTGCACAGTTACCAATCAGTTAAATATTGTTACGAGGCGACTGAAAATGCACACGGAAAAATGTATGTGGTTTTAGGTGACGTTGCCTGATGCTACGCCACTTTACGTGAAAATGACGGACCCAATCGCAAAGCTGGAAAGTAAGGATAAAATCCGGTACTTGATATAGCGCTGCTTGCAAGTCTGACTCGCGATCAGAAAGGCTTTAGGCGCCTACGATCTCGTGTAGGCTATCAGCTAATTTGCATGAGCTAATGATACGGCAGCGCACTATGCGGCCATCTATTGCCGGCGCCAGCAAACACTTAGACTCGCAGTTTGCAGTTAGCAGACATACAATCACCCCATTCAGCCACACTAGGTTTTCACCCCGTAGCCCATTTCTAAGCCCGCTAAAATTAGAAGGCTGAGTTGACCTGATCACACAGTAAATCAGTAACTTGCCAAATTTGCTTGCAAATGACCCACGATGAGATTCGAACCGCAGCCTACAAGTTTCAGTCCGATACTCTATCACTATAAACCACAAACATTTACTAGTACGTTACCGAATGTTGTCGATCTCGTCGTCTTTCTCACGCAGGCGATGTTCCATGTCAGTTCGCAGCTGCGTCAGAGCAGCATTGGCAGCTTCCAGTCTTGCCAGTGCGTCCTTCAAGGCGTCCTTCGTGTCCGACAACTCCGTCGCCAAACCATCTCTCTCGTTCTGAAGCTGAACGCGTATTGTCGTCAGTTCCTGCACCTGTCGACTCAGGTCTTTGTTTTGGCTCTGTGCCTCGCGCAGAGCATCTAACAACCAACATCGTTTTGTCATCATGCAAAACGTAAAACCTACGCTGTGTCTGGTAAAAAAGTAAACCCCTAACAATGTCAAATCTGAGCAAATTTCAATAAAATTTCATACGCTTAATTCACAATAAATTGCTGAATCGATCACCTGATTTCGTTAAAAATTTTATTTCTTAGTAGAAATATTAATAATTGAATATCGATAGGCTACCGAAATATCTTCGTTACCAATATGGCGTTGCATAGCCTACTGCAGTCGCTCGATCCAAAGTGACGTTTCTTGATGCAATCGAAATAGCGTAAACAATAACAAAGTAGTATTTTCTGCAGACGATCGTATTTTAATTAAACTGTTGAGACAACAGAAAGTGTATATGTTGTCAAAAATTGTATCGCAGAATTTTCCAACAATCCGTGGACACTGTCAGGATTAATCAAATGGTTGCTTAACACTGGACACTTCACGTTTTGGGGGTGACCACACATAGATCACCGTAACTATTTTTGCGTTGGTAAATTTAACTGAAATTTGGCACTTGGATTGCCAATGGACGATGCATTGTTGACGCAAAATTTTGTTTAAAATCGGATTTGTTTATTGGTTTATACGCAAATGTACAGGAATTTACTTATGTAACGCCATATTAGTAACGGATATATTTTGTTATCAATCTTCAACCATTAATAATTCCGCTAAGAAACAATATTTTTCAACGAAATTTGGTGTTTCCTTTAGCAATTTATAGGGCACTAAGTGTACGAAATTTCATTTAGACTCGTTTAGATTTGACATTACTATTATACAATGTCTATGGGTTTACTTTTTTTACCGGACATAGTGTATAACGTATAACGCAGTTCTTCCCAATCCACAAGGTGCGCTCATACTTATTTCCCTTTACGGCGCGTACAGAGCAAGAGAAATGAACTGAACTGAACTGAACTGGAATGAAACGCCATGTCAGTTGCGTTGCACGAACTGTACAAAGCAAACGAACTGGCAGTACTGTTGAGTTCATTTTATTGAAATTTGTAAACGCCTTAATATAAGGCATCTTGACACTGGTAGACCATGCACGGAGACAGGCTAGTGCATCGCGCGGTGTGCCTACTGACGCCCAACTTTCGTCGGTACTCATTGTGCCGCCGCCTACCCATGGGGGATAGCCAGGCTGAGTTGGCCTGGGTGGCTTTATCGAATACAAAAACGTCACGCCGGCAAACGGTCATCCATCTCAGCACTAACCCAGTTCACGTTGAGTAACTTTTAGGCTAACTTCGTTGATGCGACTCCCAAACTAAGCCGCTACCATTTAGCGGTCACACGTCATACTTAAACTACACTTAGCTCGCACTGGTAGCCTACTGTTTTCACAACTTTCGGCTGCAGTCGTGCATCATCGTAAAGCAAACGACGTACGGTGTAGTCGATGGGATCTGAGCGTGGTTTGAGTACGACGCGGGCACAGCACTGTCTGGAGTGGTATAAGCTTGCACTGCGTAGTCGCTTATTCACTCCAGCGATGCAGTATCTAGTAAAGAAATTCCTCCAATATCGTAAGTTTGCCGTGAGTTGGGTAAACTCACCCGAAAGTTGTTTGTTTTCACGTGCGAGCGCGTCGCTTCGCTCCTGCAGTTCGCCGACGGACACGCGAAGTCTGGCTAGTTCAGCCTGCATTCGCTGTGCGTCGCTGTGCGCCACCTGCAGCTCGTTGTTCAGTTCGTCAACACGACGCTGTAAATCCACGTTCAGAGTCTCCGCCTGCTTCAGACGCTTCGCTAGCTCGTTCAGGTTCGCGTTTGCCTACCATCATCATCATCACCATTTATTCACCAACATGCAAGTAGACCTACATTTAAAAATCATAAACAACACAGCTGGCAAGAGGCTTAAAACAGCGCTCAGCTAATAGCCAACATCTCCTGAAATAACAATTTGTAAGCCTATGGGTATACTATTGTCTAAGATGAAAGACTAAAAGTAAAAAAAATCATCAAAATTTAGACCCATCAAACCAAACACAGCTCCATATATAAAAATATAAGATCCAGGTGCAATGGATGCCGTTCCAAAACAAAAAAAAGATATTGATATTGCAAACGTTCTGCATAGGATACATCTTTCGTAACTAAGTAATAGCAAGTACGTAAGTAAGTAAGTGATACTAATTTATATAAGCCTAGTGCGTAACGTTAGAAACCTTTAATGCGCTAGTATATTGTTGCGCCATCATTATTAAGCTAAGTCCAATGATTTACGAGTTCGCATGTTGACAAGAAAAAAACTTACTGACGTCGCTGAGAACAAACTGCCGTCGATTCCGCGGGCAGTACTAATAATCATCCATACAATACAATCAACACAACACGGGATGTGAACATACTGATTCCAGTTGGACGGTCAAGTCTCTGACTTCAATCTGCAGCCTGCTCTTGTCCTTCTCCAGCTTGTTGGCGCGGTTCCTCGCCTGGTCTGCTGCGTCCTCCAGCTCAAGAATGCGAGCTGCCATCTTACGCCTGTAGACCAGAAACGACAACAAAGTTCCTCTACAAATTGCGTCGCAGCATGAAGCGAACGAATTTTTCGCAGATTCTTTAAACGCATTTTAATAATGAAATGATGATGTTGAACTGTGTCAACTTCAGCGGAGCTGAACAGTCCATAACAATAACATACAGTTGCAATAAAAACACAATAAAATGACTAAGTCTACACAAAATCATACTCCAAGTCATAAAATTTGCTGAAAAAATAAGATTTTATGCATTTATGCTTTTATATCTTTAGGCTTACGTGCTCGTGCTTTTATATTGTTGCGCGATGTGCCTGTTTTTACACTTAAACTTTTCGGCAGTACTTACTTTGCCTGCCCATGAAGAGTGGCCTAGCTGTAACGTGTTGAGTCAAATCAACGAAGTTACCCTACGGCGGACCCAATTAGTACTTGAATGGGTGACTGTTCACGGTACGAAGTTAAGCCAACTAAGTCGACTCAGCCTTCTACCCTCCGTGGGATGGTAAAATGAGTACTGACGGTGGTTACGGCCATTGTTAGGGAAGAACTGCTGGTATTCTGGCCCAGTCAGTTAAAGGCGCTAGCTGAGGACACCAGCCATCCGGCCGACTTGGGTTGTATGCTAGCCTCGCCGGCTCAAAGCGCCAAAAGAGATAAGCTCCCTCGCAAAAAAAAACAAGCTGTCTATGCAAATCTTCTTCTTTTTTTCTACCCAAGAAAGAATGGCCAGGCTGAGTTGACCGGGCCTGGGTGGCTAATTACATATCAAAATGGTTCAACTAATTAATTAATTAATTTCGTTGTCGACATCGACGTGTATAGCTGCCTAAAGGTGTGGTCAATGACGCGTTAAGCAAAAAGCGAGATATGACAGTGTTACTAGTCCAAAAATGCTTAAAAAATTCGTATCGAGAGCCTCTCAAGGAATGTAGTGAAACCCAGATCAATTGAAATCACTGAAATCTACTCGTGCAAGTCCAAGAACTAATTTATAGAATAAGTGAAGCCGACAATGAACTTTCGAACATCAGAGATGTTCAAAAGTTCTTTGTTCTTGCTAATACCTCATCTCCTCGAGCTCCTCGGTTTTGGCGATGAGTTCCTTGTCGAATCTGCTTTTGAGCGTCTGGTAGTCGGCGACAGCTTTCTGCAACTGTGAGCGATGGCTGGTCGCGTTATCTGTCTCCTCTTCAAGACGCGCGTTCACGTTATCGAAATCAACCTGCAGGTTGGTCAGCTGGATCGACAACTGGTTGCGCTCCTGCAGCCACACACAAGTGTTTACCTGCACAATGTTACTGTTACGTCGCTTAGATTTCCATAAGTCGTCGAAAGATAACAAGCAAAACAAGAACGCTGTTTAACTGAAAACTAAAATTTAAAAAAAAATTAAAACTTGCTTGACATTTGCTTTAGGCCTAAGCAAATGCAAACAAAGCAAAAATTCGCTCGAAATTGCCCAAAACTACTTAAAGAGTTTTAGTTTTATATGTAAGCACACCCTTAGACAGCTATACACCACAATCATCATCTTATCATCGTCATCGTCATCATCGTCATCGTTCATATGCCCAATAGCAGTATATGAAAACCGAACTTTTTGCCTGGTCTTACAGTCATGGCTAACAACGTCTCATTGCACTGACTACTATTACGTGACTTCACTGTTGAGGCTTATTGTTACGTGTCCTTGTAGTCTCAGAACTTAACGCCACGCTAAAGTTAATTCGTCCTTGATCATCATATATGACAATAAAAAACAATAAAAAAAAATTAGACCGTATCGCCATCGCCGTCAATACTACTCTCCTCGAAAGTTGCTACTTTTTTCGTTTAATGGGAAGGAAGGTAAAAAGCTAAGTCGACCTGAATATGTGGTTTACCTGTTCGCAGAAATCATAGTTCCGGCGCACAGCAACTTCATTGATCGAGACTGAAGGCGCGTATAGAGCGACACAAGTGAAAAATCCGGTGCGGGTGAATTAACGGACAAGTACCCTGAACTAAACTGAACTGGCCAATGCCAATGGGCGAGCAGTAGGAACTAAACGCCCATTGGTCAGTTAAGTTAAATTCAGTTCAGTTCAGTTCAGATATGTCGCTCTGTACGCGCCTTCAGTTTCGATCAATGAAATTGCTTCGCGCTGTGCATTACCAGTGTGTCAAATCACCACCTAACTACTGCAACAATGCAAACATCGACGGCTTAAGATTAAGTAATATAGACATCGGGTACACATACAGACCCTGGTTTCCTCGTCAAGACGAGCCTTGGTTTCGTCCAGTTGAGCCTGGAGCTGTGCTCTGGTCTTGGACAGTGCCGCGTTGCTTGCGTCCAGTTCTTGCACCTGGCGCTGTAGTTCGAAGTTCTCCTGCGTCAGTCGCGCCTTGAGGTTGTTGAGATCTTGATTCTGACGAGCCGCTTCCTCCGCCTGAGTCTTGTAACGCCTCAGCTGATCCTCAAGTCCTTCCACCTTCGACTCCGCCTGCGCCTTCACACACCGTCAGTAACCAAGTTAGTAATAAAGTAACTAAATAAGTAATTAAGTAAGTAAATGTACTTATAGACGGTGTGATTAAACGGGAAAAGTTGCAATGCCTGCGTCCTCAATCGAACAAGAACGTCTCCAATAGTCGTTTGAAATTTCCAAAAATGGTGTTTCGCTCTCAAAGTTCGACCGGCATGCAGAAGCTTATGTCATCGATACTGCGTCTGCGGCACTATGACACGGTAGTTTAAATAGCTTGAGCATAGCTACAAACGTTATTGTCAAAAAATTAACGTTCCTTGTGCACTGAGGCACTAAATATATGAACTTAGGGTCGCTGAATCAAACGCATATATCAGAATCTTAACACCTGATTCACGTTATAAAATTGCCAAACGTATAATCGCACATTAAGCCTACAAATTTAAACTACTTCCTTTTCTTCGGACCCCAGACGAAAAGACTGTACAAGCAGTTTGTTTTATTGTTAGTAGGCTTAACACATGTCAGAAGACGCAAAAGTAGAAATATGAGGTGCAAACTGCAAGAAAGCCTGACAGACCTTGGCTTTGTTGGCCGAATCAAGCGATGAGGTTATGCTGTCGATTTCTATTATCAGCTGCTGTTTGTCTTTGTCCGCCCTGTACATGCATATACCAAGTATTAATCAACAATCATCAGCTTGTAAAATGTCAGTTGCGAAAAGCGTCCGTCCGTTACTCTGCTGGACAACCGCGCTCCAGAAAATGCATGAAGCTAACGCTTAGCGTTTCGTCCATCAACGAATCAACACGGCTTAGGCTTTCAAATAGCCTAAAACAAATCATTAGTGCTAATTCCAAAATTAGGTTAGGCTACGTTACGTACAGTAACTTTTAGTAAAGTAACCTCTCAGGATAGATAGAGCAAAATAAACTATAAGCTAAAGTAGTACCTACTACGCCCTACATAATTATGTTGTACGTAAATTTAAAGTCCATTTTTACAATTGCCTAGCTATAAACGACGTTATCAACTACAATTTCTCTCGCGTTGGGCATTTTCGAAGGCTTTTTGACGTCTGGGGCCGTATGCATAAGAACGTCATAACTTTGCTTCTAAACTAAAAACTGGTGACTTTGATCGCTGACGTTTTGAGATGAAATACTGTATATTACGCAACCGGTTATTACTACTGCCGTGGGAAACGTTTGCGCCAATTTTGCTTTTTTTACGTTTTTTCGTTTCGAGTTCGAAGCCCATACGAGACATGGACAGACGGATCGACGAGCAAGACCTGTAATGCCACCTATTATTTAAGATGGCGGCAATCTGGTATAGTTTTTCAAGCAGTCGCGCAATTAATCAACTTACTGCTAGTTGCGCGTGGACAACAGACTGACTGACTTAGCTCGTTGTTTGTTGCTCTGCTCCAGCTGATCGGTGAGTTCATTGAGTGCTTCCTGGTGACGCTTGCGCAGACTCGCCTCGGACGTCTCGTGTTGCACCGACAACAGCTCGAAGTCTTTCTTCATCTTCTGTACTTCATGCTCGCGACGACGACTTATCTCCGACTACATGTAAAAAAATAAATAAAACAAAGGCGGTGTATAGCTCCTAATAAAAAACCCATCATCGAGCTACTGAGCGTCATCTGCCGTAGTGTCACCTGCCACCCGACACAGGTGAACGCGTTCCGTCTTAACTACAGCCAGAGAGAGCGGGACTCGATTTACTTACACCACAGGGATGGAAAACTGAGTTGACGTTGGTGTTGGTTATATACCGAGATGGTTCACCTGTCCGCAGACAGTCATTCATCCAAGTAGTAATCACTTGATACTATCAAGTTGACAGTGACGCGACTGGGAGGCGTCGAGGCAAACCCACAAGCTCACGATCGCAAGTCCGACACCCTTATACTGTTACATCACTAAGCCGCGAACATACACACATACATACATACACGATGTTTACATAGATAACATCTCTGATCTTCCTAGTTTCGTAACTTAGTCTGTCAAATGGTGATAATTTGAAACAAAATGTCTAGTAGCTGTGGCTGAAAATATTAATTCTACAATTTTTAAAAACGCATTTTTGCTAGTCGTGACGCATGCGCTGGTGCATCCTCTTGCCGGAAGCTGTTAAAGTCTGAGAACGGTAGGCCTACAATGTCTGGAAGAAAATCTCCGTGTGGTAAAACGTCGCGATAATATTGCTCATTGCTGTTCACTACAGGGTCCACAAAGTGTATGCTAGTGTACCCAAGAACTGACTCGCAAAGCGAAATCATCATTGAATGTTGCTGAATGTTGGCCGCGTTCGCAACACGCGCAGACCAGAGTCTGGCACAGACTAACCTTTTTCATGCCGTACGAACACAATCATGTAGGCGTGTAAAAGCGGTCGTTTTCAGAGTTGATTTTGATTAAGGCTGCAATGGTGAACAGTTTTGCGTTAGTGAACCAGATGAAGTTTGCCGTCAAAGCAGAACAGCGTCGCAGCAACTGACGACATCGCATCATTAGCATGCGGAATCGACTAAAAACTGTTCATGATTGATTTGTATGGCCTCACTATTATCATACGAAATAACAGTAAAGATTAATTATACATTGTAACTTGTAAATTTCTATCCACACGGAACAGTAAGTAAATGATCTGCACAACATGATAACAAATGTAGGCCTATTCAGTGGACCCTTACTGATGATTGCGAATATGATTGATAACAGGCGATATACCTGTGCTGATGACACTCCATCAGCTTCATCCAGTCTTTCGTTCAGTCCATCCATCTGATAGGACATCTCCGCCAACTCCTTCTCCGCCTGTGTAAATGCATCCACCATTTCATCATCATCCGTTAGTTAATCGTCATAGGATTACAAAAATAAACCGCGATAAACTCACTACATTTAGCCTCCTTATGTGATAACGAAAAAACGATTATCAAGAATAAAAGTGCAGTGACATGACTTGTTACGCATTGGGCGATTCACAATCACACCTACAACGAGGACGCGACTCAACTCAACAGCTGAGTCGTGTCGGCGTCGTGAGTTTAAATTGGCCATAGAAGACACAAAACTGCTGGCATGTGTATAACAGTGATTAGATGAAGAGACTAGACCTACTACAAATGTCAGTGAGCAGCGATTGCTAATCATAAGCGTAATTATGATAAAAATATAGCGAAAAACTAAAGGGCAGGTTTCTGATCCACGGCAACAAACTATAGGCCTAAATCACGGCTCCGGCTCCGGTCAGATAGTACAATTCGGGTACAGCCGTAATTATTATCAGCATCATCATCATGGCAGTCATGCTTCACACATGACTCGGACATTGTCATAACTAGGCAGCTAGGCCTACTAGAGGCTATATTGCAGTTTGCAAGTCAGCTGTCGGGCTGCGATATTTTTTGCACATAATCCACCAGATCTCGCCATCATACATGGCTCGGGGTGCGCGTGCGATCTCTAGTAGAACCCGGCAGTGCAACCAATCGACGCGTAGCTCCGTAGAAGGCAACACGGCACTCGCTCCTCAAGTGGAATGCGCGCTCAGCACTCAGCAGCAGCAGCAGCAGCAGCTGACGACAGACGATGCTGATGATTGTTTAGCGCCAAGATGTGCAGTCCCGATGGCAAACCCGATCGGCGGCTCTTCGTGCAATTATTATAACGATTGAAACTCAAACCGTCGAAGTCGTTTGATGCTCCTGAACCTTCACCCATGTTTTCATACTTTGAGTTCTTCATACTGCTGCCGCTTTTTGAACTAGGTACGCCATTCTACTTAAAAGTCGTAAAACTTTTTTTATCTGAACGGCATAGTGTGAACATCATGGCTAGTCAATTACACGTGACTTCGTTGCATTATTAGGCTTTCTGTAGCTCTTGTTATATTATTGTAGCCTAGGAATGCATTTATACACAACAGTCAAGAACTGAAAGTGTTGTGTTGTTCTGTACTCACGCGAATACGAAGTTCCCGTTCTTGCTCGACGGCGTCTTCCAGCTCTTTGATGCGTAACTGGAAAACAACAGAGTTTCCGGTAAACTTCTATTTGAAATGTTTTTGCATAGTGTAGGGCCTACCATACATGCTACAAAGCACAGTGGGTTTTTGGCTGACCGTTAAATCAAGCCTTGGATACGATATGTTGTTTGTCGTCTGTCTGTCTGTCTGTCTGTCTGTCTGTAACGCATATATTGTGGACAGGAACGTAGACAACCACAGCGGGGTTTGGAAAATCATTTTCGCGAGGCCCGTCCGGAAAAATTCTTTTTCAAATTTTGCTTGGGAAAATGTCGCATTGTGTGTACATGTACACTGTGTCCCAAAAAACATCCCCGACATTTTCAACTGTATCTTGAAAACCAATTATCAAATTTTAATAATTTTTGGCACAAATATTCCTGACACAACTTGCCATCAGATGACCGTTCAGTTTTCCACCTCACCCAATGTATGCTTCTGCACTACCTAGGGAAAGCAGATCAACCGAAATATGCATTAAAATAAACAGAAAACCTGAAAAAAACATCCCCAACATTATCGATCGT
>Ga0209367_1005972_pt1 | contig 16876 bp, 11 predicted proteins | sample WorMetLIZISLAND2_FD_187412 | JGI IMG/M metagenome (GOLD analysis project Ga0209367, IMG submission 187412) | Marine gutless worms symbiont microbial communities from Max Planck institute for Marine Microbiology, Germany - Olavius geniculatus... ... | reverse complement strand
ATCATCATCATCATCATCATCATCATCATCATCATCATCATCATCATCATCATCATCATCATCATCATCATCATCATCATCATCATCATCATCATCATTACAGCAATCTATAGGCGACGATTCTCTGTCAGTGTTGAATTTAAACTTATTTTTGGAACTTCGTGGCGGATGCTCGATTGTTAACTGTGGCAGGGCTGTCTACTAAAAAGCATTTGCTTTGCCAGAATTTAAAAAAACAAAATTTTACGGAGCTTGAGACGCATCTTCAGCTTGTTCAATGCATCAATATATTGATTGATTTGCGGTCTGTTTATGCGATGTAGGTGAACGGTTACGTGCTAATCGTGGGCAATCACATAGCGCACCTGCCGTTGACGAGTCTGCGAGTCATCCGCGGCAAGTCGCTACTGCGACTCACAGCGCCTCAGTATGCGACCACCGGCACGCCAACGTACAGAACAACGACCTCTTCTAGCAACGACGTCGTGTACGACCAAAGAGGTCTGAGAGTCAGTGTCTGGAACGTGTCCAAGGATCAGCAGGAGGACGACACGAAGTGGAAGAGCGACAACGAAGTTGACGGACAGACAGACGCCTGGATGACTACCACATTCCCCGCGCAGGGCGAAGAACAACTGCCGTGTAGCTTGTTCGTGGCGTCCAACGTGAAAATTAACTCAACCAGTGTCGGACTTAAAGAACTACACCTAACATCGTTACGCGGTCAGTGAAGAACGCTGTTCACCGATGATTTAAACTGTCGGCGGCGTTATAACTTCAAAAAAGTGAGCCGAGTAGAAAGTCACAATTTTCTGACAGACACTGCAAATTTTCGACAGAAAAAAAACTATAAGTGCTCGAAATTTGAATTACGCCTTTAAATGTTTTCAAAATTGTGGGGTTTTAAACCCAAATTTTGCATTTTTGACGAAAAAGTTTCGACAGAAAGAGAATTTTATGACACACCAAAATATACTGCCTCGTCCATGACGCCGCTTTAAACTGTCTTTTTTTCGCCACGCCATCTTCGGCAAACGGCTGGAATTGGTCGGAATATTTAGTGAAGTTTTGTTATGCGTATTTATTGAAAAAGTTAGTAAAGTTTACGAGTATTATGGCTGCTTGTTGCGATTCTGAAATCAGAGATAATGGACGGGGCCGTGATGTTTGCTGATAACCCGTTGCTGTGCTACGTCGCGACCATCGACTGGCGGTCGTTGCTTGGCGGCAGATCGGCTGAAGTCGTCATCGCCAACGACCCGAACAAGTTTCAGCAAAAATGTAAGATTTCGTTTCTCCTTTCTATAGCAGTCGATAGTAGCTCAAACTCAGCAGTCTGTTTTTTTCTTGCCATTCGGCTTAGTTTAACTGGTAATTTTTTTTGTAAAATTTTACCACACCACAGACTAGGCCGATGACGCCCGATGTTCATTCAGCTTAATTATTGTTTATTGAACTTGAGCAAGATAGCAACAGCTTATTTTGAGCGGGATATATGGCTAAGTCCTATGACATCATCCGTTATAAAACGCAATGCACCAACTGTCGTAAATTTAAATTTTTAAATGTCGTTCAGTCGCAATAATCGCAAATACTGTAGCCACTGAACACGTGTCCTGGACTTTAAGTACACCTAAAAAAGAAAGAAAAGAAAGAAAAAAAAACAAAGTAACAAAAACAATGTACATACCTTTTGATAGCTTGTTTCTCAAAATTCTGTAAAATTTTTGTTTGAAGTCAGGGAAAGCAATTGCTTTTTTGCTGCGAATATATGGGATGGGATTAGGCCTATAGGTTATACATGCCAACGCATGAGGCATTTAATAATTTTAGCTGCGTTGCGGCTATTGTTTGATGGCTATTATTCTACGAACTATACACCGTACAACGATTGTCGATGCGTGATTTGCAGGTGAAGACAGATGTCATGAAAACTGCACTTTGCGTGGAAATCGTTCGCGCTGTTGGGGAGACGGACCTCAGCTCTGCCAGCAGTGTGAGTAGAACCGTATTTTAATAGCACTTAAATAAAATAATAATTAGCCTATATGTGTTTTTCTTCTGCATGCCTGGAACACTGATAAGTTGATTCGAATATAAAAACACCAGAGCTTGTCATAAAACGATGCAGTTTTAGTGTGGTCGGGCGTTGGTGTTGCGTATAGTGACGGAGTGCAGTGCCGACTGTCGAGGCAACTGCTACAGTTCGCAGCCGTCGATTGTGACCTGCTGTAACCTGGAGTGTGTTGGTGGCTGCTACGGACACCACAGCACTCACTGCTGGGTTTGTCACGCACTCCTGCCATACTTTGCTATTATGTAAGACTCCTTGTGTTAGTATGCTCATCGCTTGCTCAGCGGCGTCGTTCGGAAAAAAGATTGCGGACAGGAACTTGCAATTTCCGACAGACAGTTGCAATTTTTTGACAGAGGGATCATGGGTGCTTAAAATTTTAATTTTGCTCTCAAATCCCCAGAACGTCTAATTTTCAGCCCCGAATTTTGTATTTTTGAAAACAAGTTTTCCGACAAGAAGAAAATTTTCGGACAATTTTCAGACAGGTTAACAATTACTTTCTGCCCCCTGACGAAGTCAGTGCAAGAGCTGCATTAGTTGAGAGGAGAGTACGTTGGGTTTGCTTTTTGCACAAAAAGTCCGACTTCATCGACTTCTCATAAAGTCTGTAAAAAGTTGGTGGAGTCGATTAGCCTATGCGTATTTGATGAACGCGCGCTATTGCATTTTTCAAATTAACGTGCGGTGTGTGCTGAAAGTGCTGGCAAAAGATGACGTTTTGAGCACCAGAGGCGATGTTAATAATACATATAACAAGAAATACGTTCCGTGGACGAGGTATCTGTCCCATTGCCACGCTATATAGCCTAGCAGCTGCGTTTCAGCGTTTGACGCTCTTGTGAGCCTGCAGCCAATTTTGTCTTTGAATAAAAACGGTTGGTTCCCATGACAACAGGGGTCTTTAGCAGAGAAATTTACATGACACCATCGGATGGCCCGGGCCCGAAAATAACCAGTAGATGAAAACAGCGCGCAATTATTTTTCACGGGGGCCGAGCTATAGTCAATTTTGTCTCAAAATTCGTTGCCATGGCAACAGGGGTCGGCAGGGAAAAAATTTAAATGACACCGTCGGATAGCCCGGGCTCGAAAATGGGGGGAGTAGGTGCAAACAGCGCGCAATTATTTTTTACGGGGACCGAGTTATACCGCTTTGAAATCTCTATTGGCTGTAATAGAAAATTTTGCAACTTTTGAATAGTTGCTATGGCAACAGGGGTCGATAGAGGGTAAATTTAAATAATATCGTTAAATTGCCCGGTTCCGAAAATAGGGGGTAGGTAAACACACCGCTCAATTATCTTTTACGGGTACCGAGTTATACCGCTATGAAGTCCCCATAGGCTGTAATGCAAATTTTAAAAAAAATGGGGTAAAATGGGGGAAGAAGTTATCAGATTTTTATTCCAAACAAACTGGATCTTACTTGTCGGGCTTCCAATCACTGTGCAAAATTTCATCAAAATCGAATTAAAATTGCGGCCGTAGGAGTGTTTACAGAGAGACTGACAGACTGACAGAATGACAGACAGACGCAAGTGATTTTATAATCTGTCCCATGCTATGCTATAGCAATGGGACAGATAATAATGGTGCTAATTGTGATTTGGTCTGTTTAAAGTGTTATCTGAATAGCATTTTTACCAGTAAATGGTGCAATGAATTGCATTGACGGACGTAAGCATGTTGTTGCAGTCGTGCCGGCATTTCAATGACAGTGGCGAGTGTGTTACATTCTGTCCGCCGGAACAAATTTACAATCCCGTCACTTACCAGCCTGAAGATAACCCAAACGCCAAGTTTGCTTACGGCAATACCTGCATTGAAGACTGCAGAACAGGTGAACAGATTGCTAGTAGTGTCTTGTTCCTCATCATCATATGCCGCATATCCGATGCAACATATAGTCTATCAGTGATGTAAACAAGATTTTATCAAGATTGAAAGTTTGAGACCAAGACTTTTCATACAGCATCAAATTTTGAATGTAGCCTATTAATGTCACTCACTAATTAACAATTTTCGTCAAAGTATGATTAGGCGTGACAAAGTTTGCAAGGCATGCTAATCGTTGCTAGTCGATGGTAACCATGATAACATTTGACCACATAGCTATAGCTGCTAACTGCAAAATTAACTGTCGAATAGTTACAAGCAATTATTGCTAACAAAAAGTGTTGAAATTTTTAATAAAGTTTTTTGTCAAAAGCAGGACCAAAAACTTTCTTTTTTCAAGACGAAGACCAGAACCAATACATTTGTTTTCGAGGCGCTTCGATCGAGACCACAATCTTGTCTCGACTCACAAATGTGCTACGTATGTACTCAGTTGGTATGCTGGCGGACAAAGGCGGCTGCGTCAGACATTGCGGTCATGGAAGAATCGACAAAAACGGTCGCTGTACCCCATGTGAAGACGGCGCCTGTCCAAAAAGTACGTCTGCGACTTTGTTTACGAAACAGCGTGATTAGAGTTGATTCTGGTTTGCTTCACTATGAAGTTCATAATATTCATACAGCACTGAAGTGACTGAACGGACTGTTACAATGGCGGAGCTACAAGACAGATTTCTGCTATATTGTTGGCTTCTTGGATAAGATAGGCCCACTCTTTTTTTCCTGCGCTTTAAGAAACATAGAAAATGAAGGGCGGTCATGCTTAACGTTGATCGAGCAATCGGACACTTCAAAAGTGAATTGCGACGAAATGGCTGTAGATTACTAAATAGACCAAATCAACCTGCAAACAAAAACTGCTATAAGCTGTCGCGACTCGCGCGTTTTATGAGCATTAGTTTAGCTTTTTAAACGTTGCGTGAAATTGCCGTGATTAAGTTTGATTTCGTACGATATGAATTCAATCAGTTCAGTGTTTCGAAGCTTTAAGTAAATTATTACTAGGCTACTATATTTATTCGACCGTTGCAGCGTGTAACGGTACGAACGGCAACACCTGGGTGGATTCAGCGAACATCGCTTCATTCAACGGCTGTACGGTCATTAACGGAAGCCTCCAGATTGTCCAAACATCTTTCACTGGGTATGTTCTGCTATTACATTATTAGCCTAATACTTGTAGTAACAGTGTTAGCATCAGTACTATCAACTGTTCTACTGACGGGACAAAATGCGAATTATGTGTTAATGTAGGCCTACCTATTATAATAATAACTACTTTTGACTTTCACCATGCAACTTGGTACCGACCAAAGGGCGGTGATGCTCTGCGACCAGGAAGTTAAGCGCAAATCTGGCAGAAAGTAACACCGGTATAGATCTGCTGGTTTTTGAGGTTGAGTTATCGATGCGTAGCTTAATGGAGACTGTGGAATGAGGTCCGTGTCTTCCACTCGCCACAGAAGACTCGCAAACAAGTAAAACTTGTGCAGGATTTTTTGCTTATGTACAAATTTCTCGCATAGGTTTCTTCGGTTTGTGAGAAAGATTTAGTTGTCTGTGTTTTTTCGTGGTACAGAGATCGACACGCCAACAAGACGGGCATTACTGCGGACCAGCTGGCAGTGTTCGAGTCTGTCAGGGAGATAACAGGGTTCCTCTATGTCGACGCTGCAGACGATAACTTCACCAGTCTGTCGTTTTTGCGCAACTTACGCATCATACACGGCCGCAAAACTTACGGGTAATAACAGTTTATTTATTTGCAGACAAAGTACAAAATATACAGGTCAGAACTTAAAAAAAGGAAAACGCTGTGTTTAAGTACGTAAAACCAACCACACTACGCGCAGAGTGCGCCACAATGTCGTTAATATTACTGTGTAAAACAAGCAAGCAACAGGCCATGTAACTTGCTGTAGCGCTTTTTATGCGTCGCGACTAGAAGTGCTTTACAATATCGGAAGTGGCAACTGATTGGCATGAGCTAATAATACCGCGGCGCACTATACGGCCATTCATTGCTAGCGTCAGCGAACAATTGAACCCGCAGTTTACAGCTAGCAGACATACCACCGCTTCGGTCAGTCACACTAGGCTATCACCTTATAGCCGTAAGCTACTATTCATTTTTCGTCCCACTGAGGGTAGGAGGCTGAGTTGTTCTGAGCAGTAAAGCGAACGGCAGTAATAGCAGTGTGTATAAAATGTTACAGGAAGCATAACATGGCGTTGATGGTGCATCATACGAAGTTGCGATATCTGGGTCTGGTGTCGCTGCGAGAAGTCAAAGTCGGTAATGTCGCCATCTATAGAAATGCGAAGCTCTGTAACGTAAACTCGTTTAACTGGACTGCAGCTAAGCTAGTCAACGGTCGCTTCTACTCGTCCAGGAACGCCGACGATGCCGCATGCCGTAAGCAGTTAGGCCTAGGCATATATTTAATTATTTATACGTTCAACGACCGCACAAGGCGTACAATATGTAGGCCTAATTTCTTCAGTTTGTCATTCTACGCTCTAAACGTATTTTTTAGTAATTCTTTTCATTAGTGATTACTAACAGCTTCATGGATTACTGGATTGTTTATCAGATTTTTAAACCCATTGATTTTTTAAAAAAACTTTTAAATGTTAGTTTTTTTGTATGTTAAACTAAACTAGATTTATTTTAAGTTTTTAACGTTGATCAAAGTATTGTGTTGGATGGTAATACGAAATCGCTAAAAACGGAGGTGGTTATACGTGTGTGTTTTCGGCGTGTTTTTTGCATGAAAAACAACTAAAAAAATTATAAACATATTTTCAGACACTTCTTGGAGCGATTGGGCGTCCTGGCCCAATAAGGAAGTGATTGGATGTTGATGACAATCTGAATTTTTTCGTGTGGTTTGTGGATTATTATGCAGGATTCTTTACTGTTAGGGAGTCACTCGTAAACTGACACGCCGTTGTATTTGTTAGCTGACATCATTATTTTAAGCAAAAGTTTGGGGGCCTTTGATCGCTTTTATAATTATTTTCTGCGTGCAGTTGCAGCTTGACATGTATCTTGCGGTCAGATGTGGGTCTATCTTAAACGTTTACATGTATTTTGCTGCACTGGTTGGTTAGGCGCAGAATCTCGGGCGTGTTCCGTGCAATGCGCTGGTGCTGACGGCTGCTGGGGTCCCTCCGACGCACACTGTAGACGTTGTGCTAACTACCGACTGTACGACAGTCGCTGCGTGGCTCAGTGCAATGCAAGCGTCATCATGCAGGGCACCGGCGACCCTACCACACTGTCTCTGTACGTCGCCAACACGTCATCAGTTCAGCACGACGCAGAACTTCAGTGTCGACTCTGCCACCCGCAGTGCAACGGCACCTGCTACGCTGACGTATGCAGTGGTTTAGTTTTTATGCCTCCGCCAACGTAATGGCTGAAGACTCAAGGTTTCCAGAATGTTCGTGCGTTCGTGCGACCGTCCGTCAGTCCCGAACAGTTAACATTGTTAGCAAGATATCTTGCGTATTTGTTGACAGAATCTAACCAATCTTTTACCACCAACGGACTTTGGGGCAAGCATAAACGCGTCAATTTTGGAGGTTAAAAGGTCAAGGTCATGATAGGATCAAATATACCCCCAAAATGCATTTTTGGTCTTGTAGCTGTCACATGTCGGCGGAGGTATAATAGTCGACGAGGTCGTAACCACTATCTAGTTTTCTGATTACTTCCTAGATTGCACTGCACCTAACTTGTCTTTAGTAGACATGGCAGTAGTTCGTATTGCTTAGGCCATTTTGAAAATTCCAGACTGATTGACTAAATTGCTATTGCGGATGGCGGGCCGCATATATTATGTCGGCGGTGCGATATTTTTTTTGGTTTAGTTTCTAGTACATTTGTCAGACAATCAGCCGTCAATTGTCATGCAGTGTGCTCTTTACTTTCAGGGAGACGAACATTGTGCGTCGTGTCGTCACTTCCAGGACGGTCCAAAGTGTGTTGCTCGCTGTCCGGATCTCAAGTACCCCGACGAGCAGGGAGTGTGCCGCGACTGTCATTTCAACTGTCGCCGTTGTACTGGCCCCAGTGACCAGCTGGGTCCCGCAGGCTGCCTGGCCTGTGTCAAACTATTGCTGGACGACGGGCCGGAGTCGAGAAGCTGCTTGAATAAGATGGTCACCGAGTGTCCCGTCGAGTTCTACTTCTTCCGCGGCAGAGTGCGCGTCACAGACGTCAAAACCACTGTACGTAACGTATATTTTTAGGCTCTTAGCCCTTATCTGTAAAAATTGCGAAGCCCTTATCTGCGAAAGCCCTAACCTTGACCTTTTATCCGTAACCTTAACCCTAACCCTAATGTTAAAAGATAAGGGCTTTTTACAGATAAGGTCCTACATCGTGCTCAGCAATCACTTAGTCGTTTATTTCAATCAGACCACTTGAGTCCATACTCCATATAAAATAGAAACGCAGACAGCACAGTAAAAACACAATAAAACTTAAGTAAGCAAGCACCAAAGTAATTTGGCAAAAGCAGAATAGCAGAAAAGTTGTAGGCCTATTCATCAGGTGACAACGGCAGTTTGCAATTGCATGTTTTCGCTGGGGGTTTGACTAAAATCGCTCTTTCCGCTGGAGAGAAATGGATCCCGTCATTGAACCCCACAAGTGTACATGGCAAGTAAATCCGTCCAGCGGTTCAGGCAGTGTGCACGAATGTGACAGACGATAAACGATACCAAAGACAGACCACGCTACGGAGAAATGAATAGCTATAGGCGAAATCGCTTGCGCCAGAGCAATTTCGCCATTTTGCTTAATAATACTGTAGATGTATAAAAAAATTCGCCAAGTTGAGAAAATGTAGTCTTGTGTGCTATAGATGCAGGACGGGTGTCGTCGGTGCCACGCGGAGTGTAAATGGTGTGAGGATGGCTCGGCAAGCTGCGGTTACACTGGTTTCGACCACCCACCGTGCCGCAATTACCAGCAGGGCGGCCAGTGCGTGACGCAGTGCTCCGACGACCACTACATTGACCCAATCGGTCTGGTCGACTGTCTGCCTTGTCATGACCAGTGTTCGTCATGCTACGGACCCACGCAGTATCACTGCGACGAGTGCCGTCTGCTAACTGTCTATGAAGACTCGACCAACGCGTCATTGTACGGCGACGATGCACTGCTCAACTCAACCGTTCAGGACGTACGCTACGCTTCTCATAGTAATGATAATAATAACTAGAAACATTGTGTGTCGACCCAGTGCTGACATTGTGCGGCCGTCTGCGCAACTTTGCGCCCCTTGTTTTTCCCCTGCCACAACGCTACTGACCGTCACCATTTTGTCCACTGTGTATCATACGTTGTTGTAGTTCTTCTGCGCGTCGAAGTGTCCGGATGACCAGCCGTACCAGCATCATGAGTCGACATCGGATGGGACTCCTCATTCATTCTGTGCCAGCAGGCCTTACATTGCACCGCCCAGTCTCGAGCTCCAAGCCGAGTAAGCAAGCCGGTTTAGTTTTACATTTACATTGTTTTTTTATTAATTTTGACTCTCACTTTTTGTATGGGCATCATAAAATTATTATCATCACCATCATGAATAAATTAGTAAATAAAATAAATAAATAAATAAATAATTTTTTGTCAACAAACTGCCTTTGATTTGCAAAAAAACCGCAAACGTTTTTCTGAGCGGCGTTGGTATGCGTTTTCTCAGTTTTTAGCCACACACCAGCTTACACTGCAAGAGCACAATACAAGGCCGGTTCGTCGAGCGATGTGCCAACAAACGATTATAATAATTTTATTTAAATTGTCTCTATTAACACATTTTATATGTATTTATCGTGCAGTTCGTCCCGACTGGACACAAACACGATATGGATCGTCGTTGTGGTGTTCGTCGTCGTCGTCGCACTAGCTGTCACGCTCGTCGTCAAATTGCGCGGTCGCCAGATACGTAGACGCAAATATGAGTTGAATGCCGAGATCGAAGGCTTGCCCATCGACAACGACAACAACGAAACAGAGGTCAGACATTACACTAGTAGGATACTACAACTATTACTGCTAGGCCTACTGCTACTACTACTGCTTTCGATTTTTGTTTAAATGGGAAATGGAGTCGAGTCCACTAAATGCAGGTTCGAATCCTAGTCTAAGTTCAGTGGCTTTGAGTCCTAATCTACATCCAATGAGTTCGTCGAGATAGAGACGATATTTCGGAGTAGGATGTTTAACAACATTTGTCTGTTGATGCTACGTTAACAAACAAAATAATTACTTGACCGTTATCTCAGCAGCAACGCTCGTGCTTGTGACATCACGAGTAGCTAGATTACTCGTGTAGAAATAAATATAAACGTTTGTAAACGCGAATAAAACGTGATTAAATTTTGCTGAAATTTAACCAACAATACGCATAGCAGCGAGCGATTGTAAAAAACGATTAATTAATTACTGAGAGTGCTGTTAATTGTGTGCGCATGCAGACTGCACTGTCGGACGCAAGGCCAGACATGGCATCACTGCGTATCATTCGCGACTCAGAACTGCGTCTTGGAGAAGTCATCGGATCCGGCGCGTTCGGCACCGTTTACTCGGTAAAACTAAAGGGCAACTTTATTACTTTGCTTTGTTGTGGATGGGGCGACGGAAAATGTAAGACCTGTTAAATGCGGAATCTTGACAATGGCGGACCAAATCGCAGGCCCGACAGGCCGTCATTTGCATGGTCCTGCATTTTTCAGCTACTGTTTTTACGTGGTCCGTCATTTTTACGTCTTGTTGTGCAACTTGTTGCGTATGTTAGAGGCCTAGACATTGCACAACGCTCAATTCCACTTGCTTTGATTTGCTGTAGATTTTATTATATGCTATATAACAGAGGTTCAAAACAGATGAATAACCGTGGCGTTTACCGCGGCGTTTAGCTGTGAAGCTCGTATATGGAGTCTGTGCCCTGATTCTCTTCTGAGATTTTGACGTTATATAAATTGGTACTTACGTACTTACTTAGGCCTACTTACTTACTTTTTAGGTAGGAGCAAAGATAAGTTAATAATAAGGGTAAGCCTACAGTTTCTATAGTCATCTTTTTTTGTCATGACGCACACATAACTAAATCCGAGTACGAAATTGGCTATTGTTCTGTCGGTATCGGCTGTGTTGTACAGGGTCTGTGGATCCCAGCGGGTGAAAAGGTGAAGCTGACGGTGGCAGTCAAGGTGCTACGCGAGGGCACGGCGTCAGATCAGAACCGCGACCTGCTAGAGGAGGCTCGTATCATGGCATCTGTCAATCACCCGTGCTGTGTACGCATTGCTGCTGTCTGCATGACGGCGCAACTGATGCTGGTTACGCAACTCATGAAGTACGGCTGTGCGCTCGACTACATTCGTCGTCAGCAGCATAACATCAGCTCCAAACTGCTGCTGCGCTGGGCCGCGCAAATCGCAAGCGTAAGTTCAAACTGTTGTCTTTAATGTGCACGTTCTCGTATGTTGCCAGAAACACGTCTAACATATCTGCCACTGGTAGTATATTATCGGAGTAACTGTTTTGGCTTTCACGTAGGTCTCGTTGTCTTTGAAAGCCAGGCAACTCATGGTCCAGCCGACGCTGTAGGTAAATCAAGTATTTTAGTCAGTTGAAAGTAAACAAAGATGTGCATATTTCTATAACAATTTCTGTCTCATCTCTTAAAGTTTCAAAGATAGTCTAAAGGCAGTCTAAATCACTCTTTTCGACTATCCCACTTTCGTTTAAAATAATATCTGCATGAAGCTTATATTGCAAGAAATTAGAGTTTCTACAGTACTTGCAGTGACGTTGTTGCGTTTTTCTGTGTCAGGGAATGGAATATCTGGAACACAGAGGAATCATTCACAGAGATCTCGCCGCTAGAAATGTTCTGGGTAAATGTCTCTCACTGTACTTCATTCAAGAAATTTCAAGCTACTTGTTCCATAAATATTTTTCATCATAGATTGTGAATTTTAGAAGGTTATTGAGATCTTCGTACTATGCCTTGTTGGTTATTTTCCGAGGTTTTTTTCTGTTAATTCTGTGTTTGGTTGTATGCAGTAGTAGACAAACCTGGTGATAATTTGTCAACTTTTCTGCGCAGAATTAATTCTTACCATCGCAATTTTAGAAGCGACATCGCCATGTGACGCTGCCCTTACATGTTTTTTAAGTAAAAAAGTAAGTAAGTAAGTAAGTTGTATAATTTTCTATTATTTACACTGTGCAATGATATTTTTGTTTAGTTTATTAAGCCAGTGATTGATTTCCAGGATATTTGTAATATTAAGGTATTGGTTTTTGTTTACATAACATTTGCATTATGAATTTTGTTTTAATAACAGTGTAATGGTAATACTTTTATCATACTAATTAATGTCAGTGGCATCAATTGTATTTTTACGTGTAGTCCAGAAGCCGAGTCAAATTCGGATCACAGACTTTGGTTTGGCGACGCTGCTGAACTATTCGGAGGAAAACTTTACGTCGACTGGCGGAAAGGTGTAATATTTTAATCACATTTCATATGTAAATCTGCTTGGATAGTGCTTTAACTGTACTAACTGCTTGTAATGGCGTGTGGTAGAAATACAGTCAGGCAGTTGACTGTATTTCTACTGCACACCATTACACGTTTTATGTTTTTTGACCAACATACAACCTGATTAAGTACATAGTAACATTTTAAAAATATTTTGCTAAGTTTTAGGGATGATGGTTTGGCGTCTAGCACCGCTCGACAGGTTGCAATAAAACTTGGAATGTAGGCATGAGACAGTGGGTTGTGGACAAATACGGTGTTCTATATTGCACCAAGAGTCTGTGTGCCACAGCTGGTATTTGGCATCTGCAGCTGTAATAAAGAATGCTAATGACATTATTGTGCGTCCATCCTAATAAGTCGCAATACGCGTCTTGCCCGTCCGCCCGTATGTCTGTCTGTCTGTTTATTCGTCCCGTACGGGTTCTTAAATCGAAACACAGGGGTCTGCAAAACCAGAATTGGTTGAACGTTTTGCCTGGTAGAATGACCAGTGTGCTAATTTGCACTTCAGGCGGACAGCCGCACAATATGTCGGCAGTGGACCGACATTTTTTTAGTTGTTATTACATCGTGTGTGCAGTTACCAATTAAGTGGCTGGCGCTTGAATCTCTTCAACATAGAATATTTACTCACAAAACTGACGTCTGGAGCTACGGTTTGTTTACATACTTATTTTACGTCAGCTTTTAGGTATTCTGTCCAGAGATGTGATCTCTGTTGGGCCGGTGGCTGTCACCTCTGTTAGTTTATCGCAAATTTGTTTTTAGCTACGCCATTAAAATTTTGAAAAACAATAAAAATTTAATGCAATGCAGATAACATTAACAGTATGATGGTTTGGGTTTTTTTCTGACTGGCGGTTTGCTGTTAACGCTGTTTATACAATTGCTTTTTCTATCCTCATGTCATGTTAGACTGCGTCTCTAGATAAACTTTTTGTAGAGGTTGGAGCAGAACTTTTTCCATGTCACGTATCAAATAATAATGATAATAATTTAATAAAGTGTTACATGCTGCACATATATCAGTCAAACGGTGTATTTGGGTTTATTTGATGGATGTTTCAGGAGTGACCCTGTGGGAGCTGTTTACGTACGGCCAGCGACCGTACGAGTCAACACGCGCTCATGACATTTGCAGCATTCTGGAGAAAGGAGAACGCTTGCCTCAACCACCGATCTGCACCATTGACGTCTACATGATCATGATTAAATGTATGCTAGCTATAATACGTTCAGATGATACAAATTGATTACAGCTAAAGCCGTTAAAGAGCGTGAATTAATAGTCTAGCAGTAGCGTGTCGGATTAGTAATCGGACTTGTGATCGCGAGGTCTCTGGTTCGACTCCCGGTCGTTCCACTGCAAACTGTTAACACACACCCAGCAGTATAATTTGGTACCGATGTTCCATCATAACATCGTCCCCTCATTTTAAAATGGCTCCCCGGCGACTATTTGCCCGCAAAAATTCACTCCTGGGCAATACCGGTAAATTGACGAGTTTTTACAGAGCAAGAAGTGTATTAATAATTTAATTCGCTCTCCCCCTCTTACGAAATACTCGTTTACCCCATTGATAATCCTCTTTTCCATTAGCAGGTAAGTAAGTAAATAAGTAAGTAAAACGTAAATTTATATAGCGCATAATGTTAAAATTAAGCTGTGACGCGCTAACATTTTCCCTCCCATAACAACGTTACCTGTTGCATAGCTGTGGCGAAGCTTACTGTTGCTACAGATAGGCAGTACAGAAAGAGCGCGGCCGTCGAATGATAGTCTAAAGTGTGACTTGTATCACGTTGTTGATGTCTTTGTAGGTTGGATGGTGGACGCTGAGAGTCGACCGACGTTCACTGAGCTCTACACCGAGTTCTCTAAGATGTCCAAGGATGCCGGACGCTACCTCGTCATTCCCGTAAGACTCAATATATTGTGATTACGTTGCTACAACTGGAGGAAATCTCTACTGCAGGGAAACATATCAGCTGTTTAACTTCAAAGTTCAAAGATACATGGCGTGAGTTTTAAAAAAATCCGGATCGTGAGTGATTTTGAATCAGGCAGTAGTAGCTGTGGATTTGCTTGCATCAAAAAGTCAACATCACATCCTACTCCACGTGCGGATTTTACTTGACTGCTTTAGATTTAAGTTTATCCACCGTAGTCGTATCGTAATGTAGATTAGTATTACGTTAATGTTACCATGTAGTCCACCACGTTGATGCGACAGCTAGATACGTTTTAAATCAACTTCTCAAAGACAACAACAAGCTACTACTAAGCTTACTGCTATATAGGATACCACCAGAACTTGTACTACTTTACTATTACGATATTGTACACTGTCTGTTTTGCTGGTTACACGCAGGGTGACAAGTTGATGCGACAGCCTAGTTACGTGCCGGACACGGACCAACTACTCAAAGACTTCCACGGTGTAGGTGTCGGCAGCGAGCTGTTGGATGATGTGGCGCCGGACGCTGTCAGCATCAGTGTTGACGAGTATCTCAACCCGCAGGACGTGCGTCGCAGCAGACCCCCCGACTCACACACCGACGACAGTCTATTCTCCTCGGTCAGCGCTTTGTACCCAATTCACACTAACGTCATGACATGTTGGGAAAGAGCAGATGCCCACTGTAAACTTTTGGCTGTCCAAAATTGTCAGGAAATCTTTTATAGGTCAGAAAATTTTTGTCCAAAAATGCTAAATTTGGGGCTAAGACCTCTGTTTCAGTATTTTGGGAAATTTAGAAATAAAAGTGCAATTTTTAGCACCCAAAATATCCGCTGTCGAAATTCGCAAGTGTCTGTCGGAATTCTGTCGTAAATTTGCACTCTGTCGCACTTTTTAAACCTACGACGCCAATTTGAAACTGTCAAGTTCAGTCGCGTCAACGTCGCAGGCATGAACTGTATTGCTGACGACTGCCGACGGAATTCGGTATAAAACGTTTGTAACATTTACAAGAAAAAGTTTTGCAGCGTTTTTGTCGTACACGTAACCAGTACTCCCTGTGAGACGCTGCTGGCAGGTGCGTGATCACGTGATGTGTCACGTGGTACATGTGCGTGTGCGTAGACGAATGACTATGAGAACACGTCGCCAATGACGTCAAACGTGCCTGTAGACGACCAGTTACAGAAGGCTCGACCGCCGTTCCAGCGAGTCTCCAGTCTACGTTATAGCGCCGACCCATGCCGCGACGAACTCCTCGATACCAGAGGTAGGCCTACCGCTATGCTCGACGATTAACTGTTGATCAAGTGATCAGGTTAATTTTGGTTTACCGCTTGATGCACGGATTTCAAGCCCGCAAGTTGTCCGTCCGTCCGTGCGTTCGGGCAAGCAGCGGTAGATCAGAATTTTGACAGGGGGACTTATTGGACCTCGGGCAAAACGTGCGGCGGAGTTGAGAGTTAGTGTCAAATTCGATGGGAAAGATTTGGGAAGGAGCTTCCCACCGGATGAGCGGAGCAGCTTATCTCATCCTATTGCCACGTTGCCGACAGTGCTGCACATATCATTACAAATTTACGCCTTCAGGAAATAAAGTATAGAGAAGGTAGCCCTTTTTGTTTTTTTTTCATCCCGAAATTAGCGACAGGCCATATATGGGCAAGCGGCGACGCACAGAAGGAATTAGTATACCGTACGTGATTAAGATTTAGGTTATGGCCGTAATCGATCAGTCTAGCAAGAAATTTGAGAAAAGCTCACGAGACGCGCGAAAGCCTATAGCAGTTTCTGTTCGCAGGTAATCTTAGTCTATCTCCATTTATTTCGTCGTAATTCACTCTTTTGCAGCCAAAAATCGCCAAAAAATCACGTTAAATCAATATTTTTAGGGTTCAAGGTCATTCAAGGTTATCGATGTTGACATTCGTAAGAAGCTCCTCATCAGTGCTTGTTATGATAAGCAGCATGGCTGTTCCTATCTGCAACCATTTACACGCTAGACAAGCACAGAGTATAAATCACCACTTTTTACAGGGGTACCTCTCGTTGACACCCACGTGCGCAGGCCTGCTTGAATCTAGAGCGTCCGGACTTCGACTGCTAAAATCTACATTCCATGCTGAAAATTTCATACGCAGATTGTCTTGGTTTATCTCCAGCCATTTAGGCACAATTCACTCTTGGAATGCGTGTCGGAGCGCAAAATTGTGCAAAAAATTCACTAAAAACCCTTTTTGAGAAGGTTCAAGGTCATTCAAGATCATCGATGTTGATAAATTAAAAAGAAGCCTGTCACCAGTGTTTGTTATGATAAGCAGCATGTCTGTGCCTATCTGCAACCGTGTTCACGCTACAGGAGATAATTGCGGTAA
>Ga0209367_1005969_pt1 | contig 16882 bp, 9 predicted proteins | sample WorMetLIZISLAND2_FD_187412 | JGI IMG/M metagenome (GOLD analysis project Ga0209367, IMG submission 187412) | Marine gutless worms symbiont microbial communities from Max Planck institute for Marine Microbiology, Germany - Olavius geniculatus... ... | reverse complement strand
CTAGTAGTTTTTACTTTTGTACATTATCTTTAGATTTTATTTTAGTTTTTAGGTATGTTGTACACCACTGGTCAATTTTGTAAGTGGTTATTTTTTGATTGATTGATTGATTTTGATTGATTGATTGAGTTCATTTCGGAAACGTGCACCGCAGCCAAAATTGCAAAAAATACTAAAGACCCTATTTCTGTGGCTTAAGGTCGTTCAAGGTTGTCGATATCGGTAGGCCTACCTGCAGAAAGCTTGTCAGCGATGCTTGTTACGGTAAGCAGCATGTCTGCGCTTATCTGCAACCGTTTTCACGCTATAGACGAGTCTGTAGTGTTAACATTACGACTTCTCAAGGGAGTACTTCTTCGTTCCACGGGAATCTCTTCACTCAGCAGCATGAAACTTGTCACAAAAATACTAGAGTCCTCGTGCAGCCCGCAATGAAGATTTTATGATCTTAGCTTGCATCGCTTTGATAGGTCTAGGGCTGCAGTGTGTAACGGACACACAGCCGGACAGTACGGACACCTCTACGCTGCCACAAAGACGCGCTTCGCATAGCTGTCTCGCGTAAAAACTAGTCAAGTTGAGCAGTTAAGTAAGTTCGGTAGATGGCTTTTTAGGCGAAACACGTTTGTCATTGAAGCAATCACTGCCGAATAATAATAGGCCTAAAAGAACAATAATTTGAAGCGATCAGAGATATACAACTCCGTTGAGAATGGCCGTGCTGCCACCTGGCAAAGACTCAGTAGGCCTACAGCTGCATCTCCAAATCCAAAAATCTAATTATTTCCATTTCGGCCAATTTATTTACAAAATTTTATCAAAAACTGTTTACTTTTTTGAGTGGGTTAAATTTAATGCGCCCGACAAAAATCGAATGACCACCTCCGTCGTCGCTTCGCTTTGGCCTATGTGATAATGACGATTTAATGTACGTTGTGCTGCAGGCTGTTCGTTGCAGTGAGTTGTCATGCTGGATATAGAGAGGATTCTTTAATTATATTACAAAATGGATTAACTCGGGCTTTGTGCGCGTGGCAATTACTGCAGCTGTCATGCTGCAGTAATCGGAAATTATGGTCGAAGAAGGGCTTCGTGTTAATTTAGCGTCGCTAGCTCGCACGGCAAAAACTGACAGTCGCGAGATAGATTCGTCGCGCAGCGCACGGTACAGGTATCGTCCGTTAGCTCCGTGTCTGCTCCGTGTCCATATAAGCACGACTAGCCTACTGGGCAGGTAATCATACGGACGTACTGTACGTCGCTATCGTGTTAGAATTTGCCATCTTATATCAACGATCAGCAGCAGCGACCGACCGACATCGACTACAGTAAGTATAGGTCCTACAACGTGTTATAGGCCTGGTCAAAACTTCACACGAGAATTGACTTTTGGTATACCGTAACATAAGCTGATACCTTGAATGTAAATTTGTTTCGCATGGACATTTCTCATATTAAGTGAAGGCCTAAGTGAACCAGTGACGTGTAGCCTACTTGTATTTTGTACAGTCGCAAGCATGTCCTCGATGTCTTCTGCTGAACGTTCCTTTTTTTCGCGCGAAAGCTGCTAGGTGCTTTAGCGCGTCTTAGCCATCGCAATTCTCTCTGTCGGTCCGTCTGTCTGTCTGTCACACGGGTGGATCAGTCAAAAACGGTGCAAGCTAGGATCACCAAATTTTTATCTTCGGCTGCCAGAAAGACTCTAGTTTTAGAATCTATAGAGCTTTTCTATAAATTCGAAGGGGGTCATCCCGAACGAGGGCCCTAAATGAGAGGGGGATAAGAAAAGTTTGCGATTTTTAGCCAATAAGTCGCTCTATCTCAGTAACGGTGCGAGATAGGGTCTAGATTACTATTAATCACTAATAGGAAGTCGTACACTTGCTCTCGATTGGCACCGAGAGCAATGACCTTGGATGACCTTGAACGTTAAAATAGGGGTTTTTGTGGATTTTTTGGCGATTTTGGGCTGCGAAACACATTTCAAGAGCGAATTGCTCCGAAATCAACTGAGACAGGCATGGACAAGCTGCGTATGAAATTTTCGGCATTGAGCGTTGATTTCGACGGTCCAAATCTCGATTTTCTAGGTTTTCTGCGCACTATGGCATCAAATAGCGATACTCCCGTAACAGTCGTTTTTTACCGTTGTTGGCCAGTTTTTTTGTGAAAACGATTGCACATCACCGTGGGCATGCTCCCTATCACAACAAGCGCTAATAGCCTAAAGATCTTTTTAGTTGTATCAACATCGATGATTGTGAAAGACCCTGAACTTCCAAAATAAGGGGTTTTTATTGATTTTTGCGATCTTCGACTGCAGCGCACACTTCAAGAATAAACTGCGACGATATGGCTAGAGACAGACTGGCAGTTTGCAAACAAAAACTGCTATAGGCTTTCGCGCGCCTCGTGAGCATTAGTTCAAATTTCTTGTAATTTTAGGCGAAATCGCTGTAGCGCAAGCGATTTCGCGTTCCGCCCGTCTACAGCCACAGCGGGGCCAGGGGAAACATTTTGGCGAAACCCCTCAGGGGAAAATTTTTTAAATTTTTTTTAAATAGCGCATTTTTGTGTAAGCCTACTTTATATTTTTGTGCGACTGCGAAGCCCCCTAACGTCGCAAAAATCGGGGTAACTTACCCCTTATTTTTTCTCCTGCTCGACGAGCCTACCTGTTCTTTTATCATATTTGTGTAATCTGCTTAACTAGTTCGACGGATTTTAATGCCATTTCGCGAGGACATTTTGTGGGATCCAATATAAAGCGCACTGCAACTGTATTAGAAGGTGGCCCCCGACTCTGATTTTCCACCCTAGAGATGGGGAAATTTGGGGTTAGGGGCCTACCAGGAAAAACGTGCAACTGCAAACTGCTGTTTTTTAACGAATAAAAACGAGGAGCGACTCAGACTTTGATGTAGTTACTTTGCTACTTCCTTGTTTAGTTTTTGTCAGTTTTCTGTTGTGCCTGTAGGCTTATGAGTATCAGTCAGTTTTTGGCGCACGTTATCCTATCAGTGGACTATTGTGTCGGCTTTGCGATTGAACCAGTTATATCAAACCCAGCAGAAAGATTGTGGATGAGCGCCTACGTCGACGTTCTAGATTCAACTGATTGGCTTAAATTCATAAAACAAGTCGTTTGACAAATCAGTGTAGCAGTGACTTTCAACCACTCAAATCTAGAACCGAGACCTGGCTCAACTTTCCCTTCTCCTATCTTTCTCGCCACCTCAACTTATAAGGCACTGCACACTGGCCATCCACCTTACCTTACTGATCTTCTGCAATATCATAAATTGATGATGAAGGGAGACTGATGTTACTTGTTTCTCTGGATCTTAGTGCGGCCTTTGACATGATCGAGCATGCTACCCTACTAAAACGACTTTCTTGCAGTTTTGGTGTCTCAGGTGTTGCGTTTTCTTGGATCAGATCTTACCTAGATGGCAGGACACAATCTGTACGTATGGGCTCGTACTCGTCAGCTGTGACTTTATGCTCTGTCGGTGTACCCCAAGGATCCGTTTTGGGGCCACTACTGTTTTCTGCATATACGTCTTCTCTGTCAACCATCGCCAAATCTCACCAGGTCTTTCAGCAGCAATATGCAGACGATACGCAGCTCTATGTCGCTTTGTCGCCTATCAGTTATTCCAATGAGCTCATCACACTCCAGTCGTGTCTGAGCTCACTACATGTTTGGTTCTGTGAAAATGGCATGGCACTCAACCCATCAAAATCTGATGCTATACTTTTTGGCACCGCTCAGCGTTTAAAAACCATGTCTTCTCTTACTTCTGTCGAAATAGCGGATTCTGCGATACAGTTTTCTGACACAGTCAAGATTCTCGGGGTTACACTCGATTCTAATCACACCTTGGGACCTCACATTAAGGCGATATCTAAGTCCTGCTTTTACCACATACCTTCCTTTAGACAAATTCGTCCATCGATGGATCGTTCTATGGCCATGGCTGTTGCTTCTGCTTTGGTGTCGGCAAGGCTTGATTATGCGAATTCGATCCTTTTCGGGTGTCCACAGAAGCACATATCTCGCCTTCAGCGAGTACAGCACGCACTTGCCAGAGTCGTAATGCAGCAGGCCCATCGTTCTTCTTCATCGACTGAACTTCTCAAACAACTCCACTGCTACCTATTGAATGGCGAATAAGATTTAAACTCGCCACCTCAACTTATAAGGCACTGCACACTGGCTATCCACCTTACCTTACTGATCTTCTGCAATATCATAAATCCTCAGTGTCCACGCGCTCTTCTACCAGTCAGTTACTTGCAATTCTACGCCATAACTTCTCCTTTGGTTCCCGTTCCTTTCGTGTCTCTGCTTTGAGAATTTGGAACTCCTTAACTCCTCAAATTCGTCATTGTCAAACCTTGGCTACATTCAGATGTCACTTAAAGACCCACTACTTTCAGTCAGCTTTTTCTGCCACCTAGCGTCCATCATCCTATGTGCCCTGATTCTTTCTGAGACTTTGGCGCTTTATAAATTATTTACTTACTTACTTACTTACTTTTGCTCGTTGCCCCTGGATCCTGATTCCGGCAAAGCCTGGCCGCCAAACGATTTGTAGTGTATTTTGAGCTTAAAACAGCGCTTCTGGTGGTAGCAATTTTGCATACGCCCATCAGGTGTAGGCCCTTAGAGATAGAAGCTTTCGAGTGTAGCGATGTAGCAAAAGAGTCAGGAAGCAAATGCCTCTCTCCCAGTTTTCTTTCTGTCAACATTGTTTAGATACACAGAAGTTGAAATCTGGTCCCCATTTGGCGTATTATAAACAGAGCTAAAATTTTCAAGCTTCATATCTGTAAAGTATTAGTACAAGAAATCTGAGCTAATGCTCATGAGACGCGCGAGAGCTTATGGCAGTTTCTGTTCGCAGATAATCTTAGTCTATCTTCGGCCATTTCGTCGCAATTCACTCTTTTGCAGCCAAAAATCGCCAAAAAATCACAGAAAATCTATATGTTTGAGGTTTAAGGTCATTCAAGGTCATCGATGTTGACATTTCTAAGAAGCTCGTCGTCAGTGCTTGTTATGATAAGCAGCATGTCTGTGCTTATCTGCAACCATTTACACGCTAAACAAGCCAACAGCGGATAAATAACCACTTTTTACAGGGTAATCCTCTTTGACACCCGCGTGCTCAGGCCTCCTTGAATATAAAAGGTCCGTACTTGGACCGCCAATATCTACACTCAGTGCTGAAAATTTCATTCGCGTGATGTCTTGATCTATCTCTAGCCATTTCGGCGCAATTCACTCTTGAAACGCGTGTCGCAGCCCAAAATCGCAAAAAAAATACTAAAACCCCTTATTTTAGGGGTTCAAGGTCATTCAAGGTCATCGATGTTGACATTTCTAAGAAGCTCGTTGCCAGTGCCTGTTATGATAAGCAGCATGTCTGTGCCTATTTGCACGTTGGAGGAGCCAATAGCGGCAGAATAACGCCTTTTGAGGGGATACCCGTGTTTCGCCCCCTCGTTCGTGGGGACCCTTTTACCCAGGGGCATGAAATTTTATCACGAAATACTAGAGACTCTAAGCTATCATATGGTGAAAACTCGAGGTTTCTATCTCACCTGGTCTTGGAACGGTACCGTGACGTGACGGACAGACGGACAGACAGTCAGACAGAATTACCGTAGCTAATACGCGCTATAGCTAGCTAGCTAGCTCTCGCGCGTAAAAATTGCAGGTTATTTTCAGCCATCAGCACATGCAATATGAGAATTCGAACTGGAAGTCTTTGGTACTTTGAATATATACTGTACTAATTTTGCTGTGAAAAGTTTTTTCTGCTGAGCTGTCTGTGGGCCAGTTGCAACTTTCTGTATTCGTCTGTCCGTAATTTTATTAACGCGCTGTCTATCACGCCGCTGGCTGCGCTGAAGGAAGCTGGTGGACTGACGACGACTGATGAGAATGATGACGACGACATAGGCTAATACTGTGTCCTTGTGTAAAGGACTGACACAGTGACGTTGTAAAGCGACGCCAGTTCGACATGGCAGTGGTAGTCAATGACGAGATGACACCGCGACGACGCAGGCGCGTCATCAGCGCTCTGCTGATGTTGCTTCTGATCCAAGCGATCACCGCCGCCTCTGCGTCCACCTCGGCGCGGGACTTCAGCGACCTGGAGGGCAGCAGACACCGGCGGTCGACGGTTGACGGCGACAACTTCATGTTGCACTGGCGACAGCGCAGGACGCCCGGACCAGTGCGCGAAGGACCACCCATCAAGCCGGAGCATTTCCGCAGCGTCGCCGAACTGAACAAGTACCTCGCCGACCTCAACGAATACTACACGGTGCTCGGCAGACCAAGGTCTGTACTCAGTTCAGTTTAATTGTTAGTAGGTTTTAGTGTTTTGTATACACTTAAGGCCTATTTTAGTTTGTCATTGTGACTAGAGTGTAGACCAAATACTCTGGATATTACGGATGTTGTGTATTTGTATTTCATTGTTTTATTCATTTATGTACGTAATGTAATTCTTGTGCGATTAACACTTGCATTTTACTTACTTAATTAGTTACTTAAAATGGTAACATAATACAAAATGAATTAATATAGTGCAAAAGCACAAAAAATCTAATGCGTTGTAGCCTGTAGCGTCAAAGTTAGAACAAACAGAAAGTTTCTTGAATAGCCTTAGAAAAGCGCCAATAAGAGTCGGATCGTTCAAATAGTCAGACATCGCATTCCAGAAAAAAACGAGCACCACGGGTTGAGCACTTTTCTGTTGGAACGACTATAACTGATTGCTAAATGACGACGTTTGTACTAATTTTATCAACTGAATTTATATAAAAAATATAATATAAAGAAACAAAATTAAAAGTCAGAAAGTTAAAAACAGTTTTGGTACAACACACGGTAGGCTACATAAAGTTACACTCGTCGATACAGTGCTGGTAACTGTAGGCAAAAGCCCTAAATTATGTACACGAGATGGTGTACTACTCTCGGGTGGCGACTGCCTATGAAGAGGGCGAGGGTGTGTGTGTGTGTGTATTTGATTGAGCGGAACAATATGCTTCATCAGCCTGTTCACAGAAGACAGCCACAGTAGCAGAAAATCACTAGTAAACTGATTTGCCTGCTTGTCTGAGTAAAGCCTCCAGTCTTCTTTACGCCAGCATTAGAAAAGCCCCAACAAGTAGGGGAGGCATAAAGCAATTTTGTAAGAGCATTTGACCGGAAGAACTGCAGAGAAGCCTGGGGCATATCACGAGCTCGTAGTGTTCGGAGACCGCATAGGACTAGAGCTGTAGGCCTCGTACGTGCATTGCCTGCCATGAGAGTATCAAATTTGTTTAGTAATGGAAAAGTTACAGGATAGTACGGTCACACCCAAGGCTGGTATAATTACGTTATACCCATGCGGCGTCGTCTTGGGTTAAAAAGTAGGCGGAGCAAGAAGTTGCAATTTTTCGTCAGATACTGCAATATTCGACAAAAGAGCAGCTGGATTATAGGAGCTCGAAATTTCGATTTTGCCTCGAAATTTTCCAAAATGGAAGTTTTAAGCACCAAATTTTGCATTTTGGGCGACAATTTTTCGACAAAATGATTTTCCGACAACGAAAAATTTAGAGTGGGTAAATTGCCCGCCTGTCTCCTCCTGCCACGACGCCGCTGTTGCATCCTATCTGTTTAGTGATGATGATGACATGATGATAGGCTATTGATGATGTTTATGTAAGGTTTGGAAAGCGAAGCGCGGAAGTGAGCGACGACTACGACGACGACGATAACAGTTTATTGTTGAACGAAGCGAAGATGTTGAGTCGCGTTGGCTCCGCTAGTCGGTATAGAAGAAATGCGGAACGGCGGCAACAGCCGCAGCGAAAGTGACGACAACCGGAAGTAAGTAAGTTTTAAAATTGTCGTTGTTGTCGTCGTCGTTGTTGTTTTGACCCGTATAGGACACTTCTTTGGAGAGGAGAGACGTTCTGTAATTCAAAGATTTCAATGAGTTTATTTATTTTGCGCAATTCTTTCAGAGTGCCTCTCGAATGCTTCGACTGTCTCTTTCCGTAAAGCAGACGATATTGTTGTAAAATATTTTAGTGCAGTGACTGTGGCGATATATCGGTAATGTAGCGTAATGAAGTAAACTGACAGAATTTTTGACGACAATCTGCAAAAAGAAAGTATTGTCTTTGATCACTTTGCTAAAGATTCGGGTAACAATAGCATGAGAACGGCAGACCGAAACATATGCGACGTTAGGCGTGACTGAGGAGAACGTGACCTCTGTGGATGAACTGATAGGCCCACTAAGCCAAGAACGAAGCTGAATTGAGATGAATACTACGTAGGAAAGTTGGTATACAATAAACACCTAAAGCATATCAACTTTCAACTTTTTTGTACAAAACTATATTTTGTCGTTAATTAAGTTATATAGATCACAGATACCTTTAAGACTGTTAGCCTGTTAACCGATTCAGTTCGGTATATAGGCCTACTCGTGTTTTTCTTTTGTTTGTACCTACAAAATTTATGATACACGATTTCGTTACGTAGGCCTACTGTGCAAGCCATATAGGCTTAGCTGTACGGCTGAAAAGGCTATTAATGTAGCGTAATAGGAAGCCAAGCTAATGCGTATGACATTATTATTATAGGCTTTATACTGTCACAGTGCTACTGCTATATTGTTATTGTCTCACGTCCCACGTCACGTGTAGTGCGACGAACATCTAATTAAACATGCCAACTTTTCGATTCTTTACTTATTGACGTCACGTCGTTTCAGTCTACCTTTTGAGTTGATAAAATGTACTCCTGATGCTAAACTAAGTAAAATAGGCCATGCTGCATATGTGCAGTTCTATACATACACCTCAAACGCGTCACTGCACTATTTTGTAAAATATTAACGCCAGAACCGGAAAAAAAAGTCTGCTAACGTGCTCTATTCACGTACTGGCGGTCAGCTGAAAGGTGAGCTTTCAACACAAGTCTTGACGTGTGCTGGGCGGGAGCTGCATTTGTACAGACACATAACACAATACATCTTTTTTCACTAACTTATTGTATCGATCAGTACCGGTATTCTGAGTATTTATGTACAGATTAACAGATGATTTTTTTAAAAAATTTTTGTTCTCTAAATTGCTAATACTATTGTGCTTATTTCCGTGCACGGCGAGCAGCGCAAGTAGGCCTAGGTTTAATAATATTTTGTTCTTTATAGGCCTTATCGTATGTTGATTTGTCGCTGTTTGCGATATCACGGGAAGCATAAAACGACGTAATTAAACACACAAGTGCATAATATGCCTGGCAGTTTGTTGTGCCCAACGCATAGGCCATACGACCTTGGCGAAGTCTTACGCTGTCCTCTCAAGTTGGGCAGACAATCAATTATTTACGGTGTCAAACAAGAACTTGCCGACACTGATTAGTCAGGCCGCGGTTTCTGTTACTAGAACGTAAACAACCCTAGACGTCGAGCACTCGTCGTGCGCTCGTCGAGCCAGCTTCGTCGTGTAAACGGGGCAATAACTATAGCCTATCTTCACAGACAACGTTCATAAAATCGCATGTAATATTCACCACTTTTTAGGTAGCTCTGCCATCGGTCCAAATTTGTACTCGTTCCTAGTTTTTTCGCCTCTTACGAATACAATTGCGACCGCGCGAGCGTGGGCAGACAGACAGTGACGGACGGACAAACGCCACCACGGGACCGATATAATAAAGTCGCTACAGCCTAGCGTGACGATGCGCTATAACGACTTTATAATCTGTCTCTTGGTAGGCCTATGTTACCTACAGCAATGGGACAGAATTCACAGTAGGGCCTATACTAGTAGAATAATTTCTATAGAAAACACTAAAATTATTTTACTGCACTGTTTGTACCAATTAATACTATGACTAGCGAAGACAGTGGTCTTAAAGTAGGCCCTGTATTAGGTGCTTTTCTATTATTTACGAATTTTATCTCGCACGGCGTTGATGAGTTTCGCTAATTAAGCAGCGTCTAACAAAATGGTTTTAATTGATTAGGCTCTAGGTCACGCATTATGTCAGGTAAAGGGGCAAATACGAATTAGTATTCTTCAATAAATTCGAGTTATGATAAAATGGTAATGAACTGTCGCTGTTTTTTTCTTAAATCGAGCATCTGTTTTGCATTGCAGCTGTAGCGAGAACCGCGTCGACGCCATTCAACAGGCGAACAACAGCAAAACTAAAGCGGAGAAAAAAGATGCGCGCACTTAAAACTGTGACAGTGTTGAGTTTTGAAAGTAAACTTACACCAAAGTACGCAAAGTATGCGCGTTGTGAATTTGTCTTGTTTGTCACTTACAGAATAGGCCTAACACATGTCTCAAAAACTGTGCCACTTTTATTTATTGAATAACTTCGTAAAACATTGGTCGGTTTTGATATTTTTGGGCATGCAAAATCACGAAACAACTTGATGTAAATGACTAGTTTTGGCCACCTCACTTTAATAATGTCGCTACACTACCTTGTGAAATGCAGAAGTCGCGGTTTGACCGTTTACAACAAGGCAATCATACTTCATAGCGCATGCATCGGCTCAGAAAGACACTGAGACCACAAAATCATTGAAAATGTGTAATGTAATTTATTTAACATTAATCGTATTTATTTTAAGACCGTATACGCCAACGAAGTGAAATGACACATCAACAGACGCCCTGGCCAGCGGTTATTGAACGTGCTGTTGGCGAGGGACGTCAACGTCCACCACTTGCGTTCGTGTTGAAGGAGGACATTTTGAGCACAGGCTGTAGGCTAAAAGATGATGTGACGTCACACGTGTGACTTTTTGAGCTATAATAAATGTCACTCGTATTTGTCGCTATTCATTTAATCATTTCTAAGCCGACGCACGAATTCAGTATGAATTCATTGTTGTAAATGGCCAAACTACGACTTCAGAATTTCACAAGGTAGTGTAGCGACATTATTAAGGTGAGGTGGCGAAAACTATAGTCGTTCACATCAAGTTGTTTCGTGATTTTGCATGCCACAAATTGTCAGAATCGGCCAATGTTTCACGGAGTTATTCAAAAAGTGACACGTTTTTGAGACACGGCGTATATCTTACATACTCAACGTACCAGATCCGTTTTGGCCCTTAAGACTCCGTCCACCCAACTACGAAGAGAACTTATAAATTTTTAACAAAACGTTTGTAGTTTAGGCCTATCACCGAGCGAGGCCACCATAAGTTGCTGTCTGTACGTTCGTATATAGCATCGACTGTATCGCGGCCATACAGGTCGGGGTACTTGGCACGTAATTAGAGCAATTTGTCTAGCTTAAGGTCCAGCAGGGTCGTAACGGTAAGACACATAGCGCGCTTGTTCGCTAAGATAGCTCTGCGCTCTTGCTAGAATGTGTTGGTTTTATAAGGGTACTAAAATCCCTGTGCATTTACAGGGAGGGGTTCCGGTTTGGTGGTTAGAGGTGAAAGCAGAGACTGACCATCCAATGCGTTCTGTAGCCTACGGACTCACGCCCAAGCCTTTGCTTAGCGAATACTAATAAAACGTCATTAGACTTGGCGTCAAAAAATACACGCGGTCGTTATAGGCCAGTGACCGTGTTGACAAGCCTATTTATAACTTGATAGGTGTCGATTTCGTGGGAGGCTTCGTGACAAGTTGACGTTAGGCCTATCCGGATCAATATCGGCGTGGACAAAGCGAACAGGTAGTCAGAAATGTAGGTTAAATAACACCCCGGCGTGATTACTGATTAGCATCTAACTGTAAGCTCGCGTGATTAGACCTGTAGACCGCAGCTGATCTCTTCACACGCTACTGTGACGCAAGAAGTCACTAGCGTAGCCACGGCAGATCTGGATGTAGCAGCCACCTCAAGAAACTTTTTTTTCGATTTTTAGACTAAAATGAAGTTTTCTGGTGCATTTTGGCACTATTATCAATAACTGAATAGGCTCCTACAGAGGGGGAGGGGCACGTGCCCCAATGCCCGCCTATGGTTACGCCAGTGTAAGTCTCCTTGAACATGTACATGTACATGACTATATTTCCAGCCAATCATGGGACACAACAAATGTTATGGAAGGACAAAGAAAACGAGATAAAATGACCTCTGCAAACTTTGGATCTCCGCCAATGTTCATAGACGTTTCTTTCACTGTATGTGTGCCATCTCAAAGCGTTATGAACGGATTTTGACTATGTCTCCGTGCTAAGAAAAAGTCGACGAGCTTTTGTAGAGGATTCGAATTCTTTTGTCGAATCTCGATAAACACGCCTAAGATTTTCTGTGAGGTTATTGTTTGGCCACAGCTTCACTGTCAGCGGCGTCATAGCTTTAAAAAAGTGGGATGACAGGAAGCTGAAAATTTCCGACAGGAGGTTATGGTGCTCATAATGTCGTTTTAGCATAAAAAATCCTTGAAAGTGAGAGATTTCTACTCCAAATTTTGCATTTTTGGAGGAATATTTTGACATGCAAAAATGAAGGAAGGGGCAGTTGCTCCCCCACAGCATGACGCGATTGTTCACTGCATGGTGTGATAGAGTTCAAACTCCAGTACCCAGGACTTTGTTGAACGGCGCCAGAACGAGCCATCAAGTGCAAAAGTTTCCCAGCTAGCCATATTTGCAGCGTACCTCAACAAGTTGAAGATGAAAAATGTTAATTTAAAAAATACAGGAAATACTACCAGTATCCATCCACAATACCAATCAAGACGCATTAGTAGTGCATGAGGGAAAAGATTTGTAGTAGCCTGGACGTATATGCAGTGAGAATGATCAGCTGTCGAATATTGTAACTATAAAAAAAATTGAAAGCTAAAATAAGGATATCATAAAAAGTACAAACACATAAATGGATATTGTCAAAATATGAGATTCTTCAATCAAAAAGCACACGCAAGTCATACACCACATACCACCATTCACCATGTACAACAACCATTATACATGCAATATCAATGTTGAAGCAAAAATATAAAACTATGCATACACTATTTGAAGCAAAAAGAGGAAACAACTACTTTTGATCAACTTCTAACAGATAAGTCTAATAAAATAATAAATAACTGTCCATATCAACAACGGTATAGAGTTCTAATAAACTGAGAAGACGTGTACATGCACATTATTATGTCTGTCGATATGTGCATAAGAAGCCACAGATAATGGCATGAAAAAATTAAATGCCACAGTGCAAGTTGCAGCATCCGAAGCCAATGGGATAATATTCAGTTAATCCAAGTCATGATGCAAACACTGCTGATTATCACCAGCTCTTGACATAATGCAAAGGCAAAAATAGCACTGCATGCAAAGGAGACCAAATGGCCGGCAAAGTAATTCAACAGAACAAAATGACACGAAAAAACCACACAACTGCTGTAACAGAAATTATACTTATATACAGTACTTGAGCAATCAGCTCGCAGTGGGGAAACTCTATTTAAATATCATTTTAAGGAGGCCCTTCATTGACCAAGGGAAGCCTTGTGGCATGTGAGCTGCAGTCAGTGTGGGAAAGGAGGCCCTGACATTTTCATAAAATGCATTAATCAGGTAATCAGCCAGTCAATCAATTAATCAAAATACATTTATAAATAGCACTATAGGCATACATCACAATGAATCAGAGTGTACAGCAAGTAAAGCCAGTGCAACAGTCAATGTTGCGTCAACAGAACGCTATTTACACCGATAACAAATGCATAGACGGAAAATGCAGTTACTGATAATATTGCTATTACATCATGACGCATGCATCATGCTTCGAATATTTTTTCTGTTACAGTTTCCAAGTCAGCGTCTTTTAAGGCATCGTCTTTTATGTTTGCTTGGTCATTGTGTGCATATATGTGTGTGGTTTGCTGCATCTTCTTTTATTATCCTAATGGTGCTGCTTTATGTGGCCTCGCATTGCTTGCAGCTGGCTTTACGATGAAATAAAGTTGTGTATGTACATGTATCGTGAAAAATGACTGTCACAATTGGCCCGGGCCATGGTCAATATGATGGCATGACTGCAGTAAGCAACGAAAGTAAATTAATAATGCACGACATTACTGCCATTTTCCACTTGTGCACTGTGCAGACTTCGCAGCTATCTGCCACAGACTGTGCAACGCTGGCCTAGACAATCCGTCCTGTCCACATGTAGGTCAATTAATACAAACAGCAAAACAGCAGGAGGAGTCATACTTCTTGAGCTCAAATGATGGTACAAAGCAAACTCCTAATTTGTACAATAAATGGCAAACAGGAATGTAATATGATTTGATTTCAGCAAAATATCGTGTAAATGCCTACAGTGAAAAACAATAGCCAGTGTACATAAGCAAAGTATACTTATACTTTTTGATTTGAGTATATCTTTACAGGAAAAAAGAAAGCAAAACCAAAATGAAACATATTATTATTGAACAAATATTTAGCAAATAAAATATTTCTAAAGTAGCAGCAGAATCGGGAAGGAACTCAATAGAATGTACTGTTATCATTGCGGACATAAAAGTGATTCAGTTGACTGGTGAGACTTTACCGCTTTAACACCAGACAGAAGTTCTATCATATCATGCTTATAATGAACTGCTTCAGAAGTAATAATTTCAAATAAACAGCTAAAAACAATCATACTTGAAAGCTAAATAGGAGTTGTTACGGTGGGAAGTGACTGATAATAATTAGGGCTACAAAAGTTAACATTTAAACAGCAAAAATTAAAAAAATTTTGATGATCACATTTTCAACTAATGTCATTTACTGGCAAAAACCACATTCTGGATTAGTGCTGTGCAATACCTGAAATTGGAGCCACGATAACAATACCGTCTCAGGTATTGAGTATCGTGATACTATCGCGATACCGGAAGTGCATATGAAGCGTTAGTCCTCAGGCCCGTCGAAAGGGGGAGGGGTAGTTTTGACGGTCCCTGTGACGTTTGGGGGCCCCGCCGTCGCTTAGAAAATATTCAAGTCTTACTATAATTTATGTTTGACAGCAGAACTGATCATCTAAATTGAGTTAACATCAGTCGTCAGTTATTTTGCAATGATTTTAGAACAAATCCGTTTTTTCTTGGATGATTTCTACACCGATTGGCTTCAAAAACGGCAAAGTCAAAACTGTTTCAATGCGGCACTTACACTCACTCCAGTGATTCAACGTAATTATGATCAGTGTTGGTCATTATCAGGAATAAATAATCTGTTTTTTGTCACTATGCAATACTGCAACAAACTTTGCAAAAACTAGTACAATCTAAATACATAAACAGCGCGTGACAGACACGGCAAAACTTCATCATCGGCCAGCGTACATAGTGCATGCGCACGCATCGGTCGCACCATGAAAGTCACAAAAGTTGACAAATCGCCACAATTAACTAGAAATGCACCTCTTTGACAAAACACTTATCAACGCATGTGAAAACATATTACTAGCTTAAGCCTACAAGAATGGTTTTGATGTGACGTCCTATTTTCTTGGCTGCCAACAACAAAGTGATTGCATGGTATCAAAACAGGTATCGTCATGTCACGATACTTGGCGGTATCGTGGCACCACAATATATCGCAATATATCGAGACCTGTTCGATACTGGAATCGAAACGTCGGTACTCACGATACTTATTGAGGTATCGATGGTATAGCACAGCACTATTCTGGATAACCACCACATCTGTTCCTTGTCATATATCGTCAATGAAGAATGATATTCAATTTCCCAGAAAATGCTAACATTCAAGTATATGGCACTTCAGATCAACTACAGTCCATGGTTAGGATTAGTATTACAAAGTTTTAAGTTTACAAACTTAAACAACATCTGCCATGTCAGCTGATCTGTGGTTAATATGCGAATATGTTAATATGGTTAATATGATCTGTGGCGATCTGCGATATTCAGGTAGACCCACGAAATATGATTATTAACCAATCAGAAATTTGTTTAAAGGTAAACTATAATTTTTACGCGCGAAAGCAGAATGCTTCGCGCGTCTTTGCCATCGTCTAGGCGTCTGTCTGTCTATCTGTCACACCCGTGATCTGTATCAAAACGGTGCAAGCTAGGATCACGAAATCTTCACTGTGGGCTGCTCCAAAGTGTCTAGTTTATCGTGACAAAATTTCGTGCCACTGGGTGCAGGGGTTCCCCTCGAACGAGGGCATCGAAGAGGGGTACCCCTTAAAAAAGACATCATTTTGCTGTTATTAGCTCGAATAATGCAAAAACGGTTGCAGTTAGGTACATACATGCTGCTTATCATAATAAGCACTGGTGACAGGCTTTTTGGATTTATCAACATCGATGACCTTGAACCCCTCAAAAAGAGGTTTATAGTGAATTTTTCGCAATTTTTGGATGCAGCACACATTTCAACACTAAATTGCGACGAAATGGCCGGAGATAGACCAAGACAACCTGCATACGAAATTTTCAGCATTCAACATCGATTTTAGCAGTTCAAGTCCCGACCTTCTAGGTTTAAGGAGGCCGGTGCAGGCGGGCGTCAAAGACAGCTACCCCCTAAAAAGTGGTTATTTTACCACAATTATCTTGTGTAGTGTAAAAGCGGTTGCAGATAGGTACATACGTGCTGCTTATCATAACAAGCACTGGTGACAGGTTTCTTAAATTTATCAACATCGATCACCTTGAATGACCTTGAACCTTCCCAAAAGGGGTTTTTAGTAAATTTTTTGCACAATTTTGCGCTTCGACACGCATTTCAAGAGTGAATTGCGCCAAAATGGCTGGAGATAGACCAAGACAACCTGCGTATGAAATTTTCAGCATGGAATGTAGATTTTAGCAGTCCAAGTCCGGACGCTCTAGATTCAAGC
>Ga0209367_1005968_pt1 | contig 16882 bp, 14 predicted proteins | sample WorMetLIZISLAND2_FD_187412 | JGI IMG/M metagenome (GOLD analysis project Ga0209367, IMG submission 187412) | Marine gutless worms symbiont microbial communities from Max Planck institute for Marine Microbiology, Germany - Olavius geniculatus... ... | reverse complement strand
TTGACAGCGTCCACTGCGTATTCTGCCGAGTTATTTTAACGTGTAATTAAACATAATGTAGGTCAAAATTCAAACCCGAAAACCCGGGTTTACAAGCTCTCCAAACCCGGGTTTTCGGGTTTGAAAAAACTCCGGGTTACCCGGGTTTTCGGGTTCGGGTTAACCTGGGTTGCAAACCCTAGTTTGCTGGGTATGATTTACATCAATCGGGTCAGCACCAGCATTTGTATAGCACCACTTGAATTAAGGGTTTTGAGGCATTTCTTATGAGCGTGCTTGCACAAAGCCCAAGTCTTAAGATCTGATGTGAACTATTGATGACTAGTATTAAGAAAGTAAGTAAGTAATATAAATTGTATAACACCATAATTCACATTATATAACAATAATCTGAGGTGCTGCATGACTCTGGTTAAATATAGTCCTGGTAAAATAAGTCTGCTTGAAATGAGTCCACATATTTTAATTCTGCAAAACATACTCAGTTGTGTTAATTGAACTAATGAACATTATGCTGGTAAGTCATTGTTTACTGGATGAGATCTTGCAAATCATGCTTTCCACAGATTTACTAATATTGTTGAAAGTGTTGAGTTGTTTTTAAAAGAGCATCCATCGGCAGTTGAGTCGTGCGTGTGCAGGCAAAGGTTGATATTCGACGGCTGCTGCCGGTTGGACTTCGGGAGCCAGTTCGTCGTGTGCGTGTTAGTGTTGCCTATGCAGTATCGGCCATTGCGCACTGGGACTGGCCTGAAGCTTGGCCTGAACTTTTTGATGTTCTGATGGCAGCGCTGGCAAGTGGTAATCCTGATGCAATTCATGGTGCTATGCGTGTTCTCACGGGTAAGCTGGCATACAATATGTAGTATGTAAATTATGATGATATGTATTGTGTAGTTTCTTGAACCGGGAAGTAATAGTCTCAGTTGTATTCTTCTTTCTGTCCACATACTATATATTCTGTGCATAATTATAAAAAGCCTAGCTTAATGTCAAGTAAGTCTAGGAAATAGTCCAGTGAAACAACAGTCAAAAGAAGTATGGTTTGTTGGCTGTGAAGCTGTGGCAAAAGAGATTATACTGGGTGGCACAAAAAAAACGTCCTGAACTTTGCGTAACTATAAGTGTGCGTATACTTTATAGAGATAAATTTTCTTTCGCACATTTGTAGATCAATATGTACTCTTACTTACTTATAAATTTCAGTGACCTCACTAATGACAGCACTGAATGCCGCTTAATGACGTAGGATGCGTTAAAAATCTAATTATGTAAAGACAGCGTTCTATCACACCGCATCAAAGCCACTCAAATTTCCTTCGACACAAAACGCCCAATTTCATCAGCTCACAAAAATGTACACCGCATTCAACAGATTTGAGTCCCCACTCATTGTTTAGTTTGGGATACCTTGCAAGAACTTGTCTGTGAAGGAAAGCATAAATCGTTTTTCAAACCTCAAACATTTTCAAATTGTTATCAGAGACGAATGGCACGATGTCGACATCAGACAACCAGAATTAGAAAAGTCATAAAGCAGTGGAAAGTGTCTAGCAGCAGTAGCAAAAAAGAATGGAGAACCTATTCAGCACATTTTCTGCTAATTAGTTGACTAATAATTCGGCTTACTGTGACGTTTTGGCGTAGCCTGCATACAAGCGGCAACGCAAATGATAAACCGCTTGCAAAAATTGCTTTATGGCGTGTGACGCTATTTTGTTTTTATCACGGCTAATAGAGAAGTGTTCTAGGTGAAAATTTCTACACATATTCGAAGATGTTTGGTCATTACATATATGCTTTTTCACTGATACATTCCGACTGTTTGGGTGAATAATGCATGCAAATGTTCAGGACGTTTTTTTGCGCCACCCGGTATTTAAAGGCCAAGTCGCATCATTTACGTAACAGTTATGATGCTAATTTATCAATATTCATTAATCTTCTGGTTGCTAATGCATCTTAATAGCCTGAAATAAGATTCAAGTTACTCAACTTCCCATTTTCACAGCTTTGGCTATTTTTGGAACTGTGACGTCACTTGCAGCAGAGTTGCTAACTAGCTTTATTGCCTTGAGTTCAAATGAACTTTATTTATGACCAAATAGCGTCAAAAAAGCCAAATGTTTCATCAATAGTTAGCCAACTAAAACTCCACAGTAGTTTAATTTTACAAATTGCACACCTCTAATAGTGAACAGATCAACAGTGACGTAATTTCTGATGTCACGTGCACCGTTACTTGTGCTATAAATTTGACATTATTCTCAGTAAAACTGATGGATTTAGTATGTTTTCAAATGCGAATGGCAGTTTGTCAACCAAGCGTACTACTGAAAGTGACGTCATCAGTTGTACTATGGCACATTCGGGTGCATTTGGCTGGCTCAAGATATTTTTCTTCAGAATACTTTAAAGTGATGTGTTTGTTACAATTGATCAGCATATTATTAACCAGTGTTACATTCCACATATATTTAGCCAATATCATTTTTTCATGTGACTTGGCCTTTAATTCATTTTGAGAGCAAATGCCGTTTCTGTTGATTGAACCAGGTTTGGTTGGGCACAGTATAGAATACAAAGAGATGCTTGTCAAAAAAACTTGTTTACTGTTTATGCAGTTTTCTCACCGTTTTGGACTGGCTGCAGTAACTGTGAAAAAAATGTGTGGAAAACAAAAAAGCTGAGAGTGTAAAATAAAGATATATAATTGTGAAAGTACCAGTACAGTAATGTGACATTTGCAGCATTTTTTGCCTGTTTTTAGAATTCTGTCGAGAGGTGACTGATACGCAGATGCCACGTGTGGCTTCAGTCATTCTTCCTGAAATGTACAAGATTTTTACACAGGAAAATGTAAGCCATATATTGTACATTTGTTATCAGATTCATATACTGTGTACACAAGGATGCAAAAATGGTAAAGATTTGGAGTGCTTGCCTAGCCTTTCCTTACCTTACCTTACCTTCCAGGGTGGGCAGACTGTTATACCTGCCCAGTGCTGAGACTGTATCAGTTCGGCCCAATGCACTTCCGTGAATGTAACACATAAGGTTACAGGAAATGGCTATGAAGCTATATATAAACGAGCGTGAAGTCATACGGCCAGTTTCTGGATCTTTTAGTTAACTGATCAGTTAGTAAACCATCTGTTAATTGTAACTCACTAGTTAAGTTTGTGCGCGTTTCTGAACAAAACCTTGACTGGCTGTCAGCTAACCGGACGGCAAACTACAGTTGTTTAGCAATCACATTCGCCTAGTGCAGGCAGGCATCATGAATATTAATGAGCACAAGCGTATGTCCATCAGCCCACGAGCCAGCCAAGCGATTGCGGATGGCCATTTTGTCCATTCATGAATGGATATCGTAGTAAAATATGTAGTAGCAAATGTCCTGTCAAGCGTTTTGAATGCAGAGCTATGCGGTAAAATCGTATTGCGTTCTTCGATTAACTTCTTGCAAATTGGTACAAAAGTTGCATTAAATATGATAACCACGATCGACGGTCAGTTAAATTTTTGGCCATTTTGACCGTTGTTAGTGCAACGGGAACTGGGAGTTATGTAATTCTGTCAGTTTACGCTAACTTGACCGGCCAATTAAGATCCAGAAACCCGGCCTTAAATGGCTGCAAAGCGAAAAGTTAACCATTGCCTGAGCACTGATAACGTATCTGCTTATTCTTGGCCAGCTCTTAGTTGGCTGCTACCCTCCAGATTTCAGAAATCTTTCAGTGCACAAAGCCACACCACTCTGTCACGGTGCGGTGCTTGTATAGTATGCCTGGTAGTTGTTTGTAGACTAGTTAATGGAGAGATAGTGAAGTATAGCTGATCTGAGGAATTGAATTGAATGGCACGTCTGGTACTTAATGTCTAGACTGGCTTGAAATGCCAGTCATGATGCAGTAGACGTGTTCAGTTACTTTTGTTGCAGTCAGGATCTACGATATTGTGCAGTTCGTGTTAGACATAAAGTACGTTTCGGATAGTCAGTATGGATTTTGGTTTAAATATAGGGATTGATGAGTTATTGAGTTTGCAAAGTATTTTTGCTATTTTACTTCAAGGTTAGTTTTATATAGTTTATGAGCATCATGCATTGTCCATTTTTTGTTGCAAACAGTACTTACTACACAGTAGTGTTAGTGCTGGTTTCAATATCACACTTGGTTGTACCTTCATTAGCTCACTTGTCAGTACTTGTTGGACTGCTCTTTGTGTCACTATCTCAGATTTATGGCGTCCGAACACGAGCGCGTGCTGTGAACATCTTTGACACTTGCACCGGGATGCTAGCAATGATGAATGAGCTTCAGAAGGTGACGATGTTTTTCAGAAATATAGTTATAGTTATAGTTATAATATTTTTATACTGATAGTTGTCACAGTTTCATATTGAGTTGATTTTATTTTCTGCAAGCATAGTTGATGTTCAGTATCTCTGTTGATTAAGTGAATGTTGTGCGTCATTATTTTGATCTGTGTGGTCTTTTACATTGCATCTCTAGCTGACTGCCAGTGTTATTGGTTGTTTGAAGTCAGCGTTTTTATTAACACTTTCAATATTGATTTTGAATGTCAGATGTTAATTGGATTGTATTTGGCATGTCGTTCGTAGGGTATTGCCAAGAAATTCTTGTTTCCATTTCTACCACAGTTTGTCACCGCATTTACTACAGTGCTTCAACAGCTTGATAGCCCGACGTCGGACAGTGGCCTTAAAATGGAAATTCTCAAGGTTTCTTTCAATAGTTTTACTGTGAATCAAATCTTTTATGGATATGCGAATTACTGTACATTAGTAGTCAGAATGCACCGTTGTTATTTTTAGACAGTCATTGTCTTTGAAATAAACTGCAGTCGTTAGTAATTTTGATTGCTTTTTTCGAGCTATTCATTATATTAGTTTATCCTTTTTTGCTGTCATCTGTCTGGTATTTTGTTGGATCGTTGTGCTGCTAAATTTATCATTGCATGAGATAATAGTAATATGTCGGCACACCAGGTGACTTTAAATTTCGCTTAGACCTAAGTTTTAAACTATAGTTTTAAACCAAACCTTAATCTGGGCTCTAAAGTATGATTCTAAACCAATGCTCAGATTAATTTCAGTTTTAAACTCGGTTTTGAACTTTAGTTTTAAACCAAAAATCTACTTTCTTGGTACCCTATAAAGGCCTATAAATATGCGGATGATAGCACTCGATAGACGCGTTGAAAGAAACTCGTCTTCGTCAGATAAACATGATTCGCGCTGTACATAAGGCGCTCATCGTAGGCGATTGGGCCATAGAACGCCAGCAGCAATAGCAACCGCTGGGTAAACAAACGCCATCTTGTTTTCGCTAAATCGAAAGTTAAAGTGGTTTTGGTTTTAAACCAAACCTAAAGACTAGTCTTTAAGAAGAAACACCTATCTCGATGCATTATAGAGATCAGGTTTAAAACTGGATTGTTCAGGTTAAGTTTGGTTTTAAACCAAAGCCTGGTATTATGTTTGGTTTTAACTTTGGTTTCAGCGGAAGCATCCGGTTTAAAACCCTACTTAAAACCGGATTTAATCGTCACTGTAAATTTTGCATTAATTAGGTTTTAAGCCAAGTTTTGGTCTAAAACTATAGTTTACTATAGTTTAAAACTTAGGTCTAAGCGAAATTTAAAGTCACCCATTGACTTGTCTGATGAAGGCACTGACAACATTGGTGAAGAATTTTCCATCTCGCATGGCTGAATATCTGCCGCTGGTTCTTGATCCAATCTGGGTGGCGCTGACACACAGTGCCGATACGTATTCCTTTATGCTGCACGTTATATCATGATGGCAGTCGCTGTAATTATGTCTTATGATTCGTCTTCAGTTAATTGTTTGTTCGTAAATTATTAATGAATAACTTTTGATTATACTGCACAGTTTTCAGGTCATTTTGATGACCCATTGATTGGTGCATTTCAACGCAACGTATGTTTGAGCTGCGTTGTCACAATAGATTGACTCTCATTGCTGTCGTTTTCCTTTACAGAATGTTTGCTGTTTGTATTTAGTGAGGATTTTGAGAGAATGCCAAGTTAAGTTCAATATGCTAAACTGCTAAACGTCCAAAACTGGATACTTTAGTTGATCTGTTTCCGTCGCACTATATGCAATGCATACATACACTGTGGTCTATAAAAAATGTGCCACTTTTATTTTTTGAATAACTCCATGCAGCATTGGCTGATTTTGACAATTTTTGTCACACAGCATCATGAATACACTTGACGTGAACGTGTTTAATTTAACCCACCTCACCTTAATGCTGTCGCTGCACTACTTTGTCAAATGCAGAAGTCGTAGTTTGGCTGTAAACAACTACGAATTTGTACTGGGAGTGCATACGTCGGCTCAAAAAATCACTGAGGCCACAAAATCATTAAAAAACTGTTTTATATATTTAACACTAGTCGTGTTTTTTTTTAAAATCGTACGTTGACGAACTGAAATGACGCATCAACAGCAAGTGAGTCGCTTTAGGTCGTGTCATATTGCACGTGCTGTTGGCGAGCGTCATCAATGCCACTGCTTGCATTCGTGCTGGAGAGGACATTTTAAGCACGTGCTGTAATAAAGATGATGTAATGTAACATGTAAAACTTTCTGAGTGATAATAACGTATTTCAGACAGCAGAATGTTTGAACCATCCAGCTGTCTCATGTCAGTCTCGTTAATTTTTCCGATCTTCTGCATTGCAAAGCCACACATCTGTCTGACCACTTCATCTGTCTGTTCATTGAATGTAGTGTGAGTTGTTCTTACACCGAGTTGCTCAGATATCTGCGTACTGTAGTGAATGGTCTGGAAGAAAGAAATGATTCGACCGACTCGGATGATGGTAGATATCTATATTGTTCATCTGCGTATTTTCACTGATTATGTCGTTAATTTGCTGATGACAGATTTGCTTGTTTAATGCTGAGAAAAAAATGCAGGCAACGTTTTGTCCTTAGCTATTCTAGTCTGGAAACAATTTCTCAAGATGCTCTGAGTAAATAAGAACAAATCGTGCTTGGATTGCTGCACTGCATTTTTGCTGGAATGAAATATTTTTAAAGTTCACTAAAACCAGAGTCACAAGTGAATTGGTTCTATTCAGTCATATATTTTGTACCGTGGGTATTCTACTTGATGTTATACCGACAATTTGCCAGAATTAGGTGTGAGTATAGTGCGGAGAGGCTGTTGATTTGAGACAAGGAAGTAATACTGCCCATAAAATTTACTGACGCAACAATTCTCAGTCTTGGAAGAATAGTCTATGATTGAATATTGACTGTGGCTTAATTGCAAGTGAAGCAAAACTTGACAGTTGTACTGCACTGTTAAACATCTATTGTGGATGCTGGATGGATTGGTAGGCGAAGTGCTTGGATTGGAGAATCTGGTTCTTGGCATCTTCGATTTTGTTCACGCGTTGATTGAGACGTCGCGGCATCGAACGCTGATGAACAAATACACCGAACAGCTCATCTATTACGTCTTTCATTACATGCAGATGACAGAAGATCAGGCAAATTGGCTTTTTCGTTGTTAAGTTTTTCTTTCTAATTTATATTTGGTAAATCATCAATCAATTTGTCACTTCAGGAGTCATTCAGAGTTTTTTTTTCTAAAAATCTGGTCAAATTTGGAAGTAGCCAGTGTAATGCTTGACTTGATGCACTGATGGTTATCACAACCGACATTTTTTAAACTTTATTCAAATTCGTTCAGATTTGACATTTTTACTGCAGTATGTCTATGGGGTCAGTGTATTTACATCTGTTTAACTGTAGGTTCAGTTGTGGTCAACTAACCCGGACCAGTTTGTAGAAGACGAAGACGACGAAACGTACTCATACAGTGTTCGCATTTCTGCACAAGATCTGTTACTGGTACATGCAAGTTGTTTTTTTTCCAGAAATTCCTCTGATTAAAGTAGTGTTTTTACAATGGCTGAAATTCTCGCTTTCACAGTCTGTTTATAGCTTGTAGTTCATCTGGAGGATCATTAGACATTATGCAGTATAGTTCAGTGAATGATGAAAAAAGTGCATTTAAAATGATGATGAACAAATTTAAGTAGTGTGTCCAGTCCATGCATTTCCAGTTGCTGGAATACTCCAGAAATTTGTAGTGTGAATGGGTTTAGTGAAATTTGTAAAAAAATATATTGGGAAATGATGTGTGATGATTTGCTCGATACAAGGACTGATGTTGGCATTGACCTTGAAGTGACTGAAAAACTGCTGCAGCGAATTTCCCAATATATACCGTAGTGATAACTGGTCAGCTAGACTGCGTTTGATGAGTGAACAGCTGGGGCCGTATACATAACAACATCATAACTTTACTTCCAAACTAAAGTCGAATTATGTCGGACGTAGTGCTAAGTCGGTATGCATAACGACAACGTAGCACTAGTCAGACGCCTACGTCCGAACTAACTCTAGTCGCTCCAGCGACCTGTCGTAAATATTTAGTTGGTCGTTGTCAATGTAAACTAACGTCGCTAAGGAGAAGCTGCAATCACATCATGCATCGTAAAGGACTTATAGCGAGTCATTACACTATTGAAACTAATTGCAGTATTAAAAGTTGCCAAATAAAACGTTTAGCATTCGATAAATTTCACTTATTCGCATCGCGCATTCTTACTTAGCCCATGGAGCTGTAACTAGGCTCGAGCATGCCCGAGACTGCAGCAGACGACAAGTCAGGCCATATCTATTTTTAGCTGCAGGCTGGTTGAGGCAGAGTGCGTTTAGCCAGGAAATTCCAGAATCAAACTACCCGACGTCAACTACGTCGGTAGTAGTTAGTCGCTCGCTACGACAGCATTTTGCATGCCGTCGAACACAACTTTCTAGTTTGGAAGTAGTTAGTCGCGACGTAGACCTTACATCCAAACTAATCTACGACGTGTTATGCATACCGCCCCTGAAGTTACTGTTGGTTGAGTGTGTACGTACGTGGCAGGCAATGGCAAATGAATACATGAAGGACATGGCTTTGGCGCTGTTCAACGTCATCACTCGGCATTTACACGAGGCAGAACTTGCACGTGAGCAACGACACGCTCATTGGTGGTTACCACATTCATTACTCCTTCTGTTCCCGGTTTTGTTTTGTTTTTTTCATCACTTTTTGAGTTCTTAGCCATAGAGGCATTGAGCTGGATTGAGACGCCATTGGTGCTCCATACTGTGCAGAATTATTATTTAGGTCTATCTAAAAGCCGTTGTTTGCGTATAATTTGTCCAAAAGATCTAAATGATGGAGACGAAATGGCAATATATTCTATAATACTAACGTAATACAATTTTGGTTTTAATTAATTTCTTGGTATGTTGTTTGTTGAGGTGGAAAGTGCACGAATCTGCACTGCTGGGCATTGGCAGTTTGTCGAAACTGATTCTAGATCACATTTCAGTGAATAAACTGCCACTGGACATTAACACTTTTCTACAGAACGTTGTTCTAGTGGACTTGAATCAGAACGGTGAGTTAGTTGAGTGTCGTCAAGTGTTGTCTTCGTAGAAGTTGCTGATATATTCTGTCATTTAAGGTTGAAGACTTTTGTTAAAATTTTCTGAAGAGAAAAATGCCATTAATACGAATAGATGTCGCTATACGCACTCTGTTTGTTTTTGTAAGGGTGGACAGTTTTAAATGGCTAACATTACGATACTCTGTAGATGTATTTTTATTGCTTTCTGTTTTTCAGTTTCTCCATTTCTTCTCGGTCGCTGTTTGTGGATGGCAAGTCGCTATACTACAGTCATGCACCAGGAAACACTTGAAAGGTTTAGTGCTGAGCTAATAAATATTGAATTAATTTCTTTGATTGCCCAAGGGCAAACCGTTACTACTACTAAGCATTATTGTGATGTATTCTGAATTTCTAAATCTAAATTTTCATCCTGGTGACTTGTAGTCCTGGCAGCCAAAGCTGAAGTCGCAAAAGCCGAGCTGCAAAATGTTCGAGTCGAGACGAGCTGCATTTTTTTTTGAGCCGCCGCCGCAAATTGTCCGAGTTTAGTCGCTGGAACTACAAAATTTTTTGGATTGTACCTTTAAACTGTTCGTAATATTTGCCTATTCATCTTTAAATTGTAAGGTGTAAAATTCGTCACTCTGGAATCAGGATGCGTCGCAAAAGTATCTGCTTCTGCATTCTACCCGTTAGGCCTAGCTGTGAGCATTTTGCTGCTGTTGGCCGGACATTTTGGTGGAACCACATTCGACTACCTGGCAACCATAACAGTGTGAGTAAATGAGCAAGTGACGTCATCGTCATCAGTGTCTGGAAGCTGCAAACAAGAAGCTATGACTGCTGGAGAACCGGGAATCTGGCGACGGCGATGGAGATGGTTCCATGAACAGTAGCAAGGACGACGATACTAGTACCTTTCGCATCATGCAAGAAGTGGCAGTTTATTTCAGCCCAACAGTGCTCACGGAAGACGAAAAGATGTCAGCTATACTTTACTGGAGACGTCACGCCAACTCATATCCGAATCTAAGCTGTATTGCGAAAGTTTATTTAACATTGAGCACGTCTTCTGTACAGGGTTACTGGCTTAGTAATCATGCTTTAAAGTACGAGCCGCATTTTGCGGCTCGAGCCGACTAGCCAGCCGCAAAATTTACGAGCCAAGTTGCAAAAGTTTGAGTGAGCGACTGCCAGGTTTAGTAGCTTGGCATAGCAGTAATGCATTTCATTCAATCAACAAAGTTACTCTATGCCGGGCAAGGTTAGTACTTGGATGGGTGACTGCCTGCAGGCAGGAAATCATCTTGGTATGTAATCAGCCGCCTAGATCAACTCAGCCTTCTATCCGTCCGGGGTAGGTAAATTGAGTACTAGCTTAACTGGCGTGGGGTTAAGGCAGGGTGCGTTTGCCTGTGTCGGGTGGCAGATAACACCCATATGGCAAGTGACGTTCTATAGCTCAGAGATGGGTTTCCTATGAAGAGCTATGGCATTTAACCATTGTAACCCATGTTTAATTTTTCCAATGAATCGGCACTGTTGAATTGTTAACTTTGTCATATGTGATTGTGACAATGGCTTACGCTGCATCAAATTGTATCGATGTGAGTTGAGTAAACGTGATTATTGCGGCTGGCTGACGTGCGTCGTGTATAGGTTTCTGCAGGCGACTGTGGCAGGATTAAGTGCATCTCAGCCGGCTTGTGTTCAGATCTCGGCAGTGCGTGCCGTGTCAGAGTACTGCTCACATCTGTCATCAACAGAACGCACCCACGTCCTGCAGCCGGTCATAGGGAGCATGGTCGATGGCTTGCTCACTGTCATGACGCAGTTTTCCACCGACGTCATTGCGCTTTGCCTCGAGACGTTGTGTGTTGTACTGCAGGTATTGCCAGAAACTGACGTTGATTGTAGTTTTATAAAACTGAACCATACTTCAAAAAAAACTATTCTGCACACCGCTACATCATAGGATACACCTGCAGCAGTTATCTGCAGGCTTATGCTTTTCATCTGTTGATTTAATGCACCTCGTACCATAATGTTGTCATTCCATGTACATCTATAAGCTGTACCTATTGATGGCCTGAGGAAGAGTATCCGGTTGTAATAACTCGATTGCTTTTGAAAAGAGCATGTCCACATGTTCAGAATCACTGTGTTAATGGCGACTGGCTAAGTCAATGGAGAATGGCAAAATTCGACCCTGTGCAGATCCGAAACCCCTGAACCGATCGACGCAAAATTTGAAACAGGTGATTACGTCAGTGAGACGACCCCCTGTGCAAAATTTCGTGTGAATCCGTCCATTGGGGGCTTCTCGGCAAATGGGTGAAATATAACGAAAAATTTTTAGTATTATATATACCTTTTTTGTTGACTGACCTACAGGTCAGACCGCCCAACAGACTTTCACACGCGATGGCTCGGACGACGCGGCCTCACGAGAGGGTCAAACCTTTTCGGGAATGAAAATTTGAAGTTAATATTTAATCCCTGAAAAATTCCCCCAAAATCGAAAATTATGCCCAAAAAACGGACTGAAATTTTCGGCCAAAAACATTCCTGTATAAAATTTTCATCTATAAACAGCCCTTAATTGTTGCCATAGCCTCATAGAAGTTGTATAGTGAATAGGCAATGTGGCCACAGGAATTCCAAATATGTGGTTATTTTTGACCCCCTGCCTACAGGTCACGTGACACGGAACATGCACAGTGAACTTTTGGTCTTTAACATGAGCAAATGCAACTTTGAGGGTTTATATCTCCGTAATGGTGCAAGATAGATGAATGGTTAGAATGGACCACCGATAGGAAACCACATATGCCGAGTCCAATGGTCACGTTATGACGTCACGTGACCCCAAAAGGTCAAGGTCGTGATCCCAAAATTTTTGAGGTTTTGTATCTCTGTATTTTGGGCTCCATATCTTTGTAACCACAAGATAGACACATGGTCATCACTGACCACCAATAGGAAAGTGCCCACGCCAAGTCCGATGGTCACATGACCGATGACGTCAACGTCGTGACCCCAAAATATTTAGTATTTAGCAGTGGAAAACAGGTGGATTATAATTGACCATCGACAGGTACACATTATTTTTTTGTAATAAAACAGCAAACATAAATGTACGAAACATCAGTTTATCCCTTTGCTAATGGCAACATGCAATGAGTGACACATCGAAAACAGCAAAAATCATAAAAAGGTGATATCATTCAACAGCACATTGACAGTTAGACGATGTGATGGTGAGTGATATCACCTTTTTTATGATTTTTGCTGTTTTCGATGTGTCACTCATTGCATGTCGCCGTTTACAAGTGGATAAACTGATGTTTTGTACATTTATTGTTAGATAACATCTTTAAATCTTTAAATGGTTTTTTCTTTTTACAGTGTTTCACAATGTTGTTTGTTGTTTGTGTTTTTCACGAACTTCTTTTTGCAATGCAGTCCTGGACTGTGATTGTTTATCCCCCTGTCAGTTCTTATGTGTGGCACCTAACTTTTGGTCGTTACTTAAAGGCCACGTCGCACAAAAAACGATATTGGCTAAATATGTGTCGAATGTAACATTAATTAATAAAATGCTGACCCAGTGACATAAAAACATCGCTTTGTAGTAAATTTCAGAGAAATATGTTGTGCCAGCCGAACACACTCGAACATGCCAGAATAACTAACCGATGACGTCACTTTCAGGACGCTTTGTTGACAAGCTGACATTCGCATTGAAAATGTAGTAAATCTGTCGGTTTTACTCAGAATAATGTCCAATTTATTATACAAATAATGATGCATAGGTGACATCAGAAATTACATCATTGTTAATCTGTTCATTACTGTCATTAGTAAAATTATTGATGTGCTAGAATATTGTGGTTTTTTAGTGGGTTAACTATTGATGAAAAATTTGGCCTTTTTGAGGCTATTTGGCCATAAATTGAGCTGCATTTGACCTCAAAGCAATAAAGCTAGTTAGCAACCCTTCCACAAGTGATGTGACAGTTCTGAAAATGGCCGAAGCCATGAAAAGGGAAAATTGAGTACTTAAAACTCGATTTTTAGATGTTTTAGCAGTAGAAGATTAAAGAATATTGACAAATTAGCATTTGATTAAGCCAGTTAGCGCTTTATAACAGTTACGTAAACAGATGCAACTTGGACTTTAAATGTTTTATAATTTTGGAATTTTTATAATATACACTGAGGCATAAAAACACACCCAAAATTTATCGACCATAACATAAAGGTGGATTGTAAGATTTTAATAATTTTTTGTACAATTATCCCGATACAACTTGCCATCAAACGTTTATTCAAGTTTCCACCTCACCCAACATATGCTTTTGCACTACCTGGGAAATTAAAACACATGAAATCCGCATTAAAATGAACAAAAAACGCCAAAAACCGTCCGTAACATTACTGATTATAACTTGGGGAAAGATAACAAAATTTTTATAGTTTTTGGTATAAACATTTCTGACATAACTGGCCATTAAATGGCCATTCATATTCCCAGCTCATCGAACTTTTGTTGCTGCATTACCTGGGGAAACGGAACAAGTGCACCATGAAATAAAGAAGAAAGATAAACATCAGTAAATTTAATCATTACAGATACGTAACAGCTCTGATCACAGTCCATTCGACAGTATTTGTAGTGCTATGCAGCAGCGAGTTTATGGGACTCTGTTTAGAAATATCAATGAACTTAAGAAGCGACTGGTTGAAGTCTGAAGCAGAACATTATCAGCACTGCTATCAACGCATCGAGAATGCATCTCACTGCCTGTCCTTAATACACAAATGGCAGATAATTTGAATATTTACTGTCAGCAGTTGCACAACTAAACAGTTCGATAAACTCTCAACCAAAGTGCGAGAAATTTGGAAAAAATGTGCCAAATGTGCATTAAGTAATGAAATAATGATACTTCACTGAATAACAATGTAATATTTTGCTTGTTTTGTTTTCCCCAGGTAGTGCAGAAGCAGATGTTGGGTGAGGTTTGGAAACTGAACGGCCATTAAATGGCCAGTTGTTTCATGAATATGTATACCAAAAATTATATTAAATTGAATAACCCTTCTTCAGGTTATGACAAAAAAATTGGTGTGTTTTTTTATGCCTCACAGTGTAGTTTCTTATTACAAAACTATTTGGTGGCATTTAGATTTTTTTTCGTTTATGAAAGTATTGTTAAACAGATTAGCTGTTAGTTCTTTCATATTCCGTTGATGTCTGTAGTCTGCAGTTTGTGTTTGTCAGGTGGACGATAACTTCACGTCTGTCGTAGAGCCAAGAGTGACTCCACTGGCCAATGCCATCTTTCTCAAGTACAGTTCCGGTGAGTCAACGTAGTTAATAGAATGCAAACAAAGCTCAGGGTTTATTTGTTGGCATTTATTTATAATAAAGGTACAAAACATCAGTTTATACACTTGTTAATGGCAACATTTAAGGACTTGCACATCGAAAACAGCAAAAATCACGAAAGGTGATATTGCCCGCATCACACTGACTGCGTGTCAATGTGCTGCTGAATAATATCACCTTTTGTAATTTTTGCTGTTTTCGATGTGCAAGTCTTTAAATGTTGCCATTAACTAGTGTATAAACTAATGTTTTGTACATTTATATTTGCTGTTTTATTACTAAAATACTGTTTTTGTACTGTTGATCAGTTACAAAGATATTGTGCTTCAGATTATTTCTTACAGTAGCCAAGCCGCTTACAACTGTTACTTACTATCTAATGGCGTGACTGAACAAACCAGACGACACGCGTCAGGTATGACGTCACCGCTGGCCTGCATTGCTGACAATCATCATCATCATCATCGACAACCGTGGGCTAAACGCCCGTTGGTGTCTGACGCCATCGTTACTATCGCTGCCCACCACTGCCTATCTAGGGCAGCGTGGCTTAACTCCTGTTGACAATACTGAACAAAATTCCTTTTATATCCACAAAATGGCCATAGGCCTATAAATAAACAAACTAATATTGCACGCATCATCCGTTTAATATAAACCCGGAAAACACTTCAATAATGCTAATTTAGGCACGTGCGAAAATGACGGTACCGGTGTAGTGAAAAATTCGTCGCACCGGAAAATTACTCCCACACTCAGCAATACGGGTTAGGGTTAAGATAGGGTTAAATTTAAGGTTAGGGTTAGGGTTAGGGTTAGCGTTAGTCACATTATGACAATATGGAGGTGGGAAGAATTTTCCAAATGCGACAAATTTCCCACGACACCGGTCTTTTATCATTGATGGTGTTTGACGATGTTTGACTGTAATTAGTACAGATAAGTAATCCACACAGTACTATAGCCTAATATGATGAACAAACCTGCAAGAAACATATTCCGCTCGTTTTTCAATCGAATTTTTTCATACAGCGATTTAACGAGTGAAGTTTTAGATCGAAAATTGTTAAAATCTGCCATCATTTCCTGTAGCGAAGTGCAATGATATCTCGTGTGTACTAAAGCTGTGCTGTGTTGAATAATTTGTTACTGAAGTGCACTTTCCGAACCAAGTTATTATGTACTAGTGAAACAATTCATCACATTTTTATTTTCCTGGGGAGAGGGCAGCATTATAGCCAATTTTGTTTCAAATTTCGTTGCCATGGTAACAGGGGTCGGTCGAGGAAAAATGCAGTTGGCAGCATTCGATGGCATCCCCGAAAACCCCCCTATAGGTGCAAAAATCTTGCAAAATCTCTTACGCAAGCCAAGTTATAGCCAATTTTGTCCCAAATTTCATTGTCTTGGCAACCAGGGAGGGTCCGAGGTAAAATTAAATGACACTATTAGATTGGCCAAACCCGAAAACTATACCCTAGAACCAAAAATTACGACTCTATCTTATACACAGCCGGAGTTATGACCATTTAAATAATTGCTTAATTTTTCCCATAGGCGCCATTGTAATTTGATTTTTGTGAATAAATATGTTTAATATTAAATTTTAATTTTCTAACCCAAAAAGGCACTTCCTTGTGCAGAACCACGTCGTTTGACGCATTAAGCGTAAAAATCCCTTAAAAGATCTGACCTGTGGGTGAGCAGAAGAAAAAAAGGCATATATAAATAAAAAATTTTGCGTATATTTCACCCATTTGCCGAGAAGCCCCCCTTAGAGGGATTTGCATAAAATTTTGCGTGACGGGTCCCCTCGCCGATATAATCAACCTTGCCAAATTTTATCTCAAAATCAGATCAGGGGTTTTGATTCTGTGGGGGGGGGGTCGAATTTTTGGCTTTCCCATAAGAAAGAGAAGTCGCCGTTAACACATGGCTTGGACTACCGTTCAGCCTGTGACAAGTGATTTG
>Ga0209367_1005966_pt1 | contig 16883 bp, 9 predicted proteins | sample WorMetLIZISLAND2_FD_187412 | JGI IMG/M metagenome (GOLD analysis project Ga0209367, IMG submission 187412) | Marine gutless worms symbiont microbial communities from Max Planck institute for Marine Microbiology, Germany - Olavius geniculatus... ... | reverse complement strand
GGAAAGGATAGGGGAGAGTGGACCCCCCAAGGATTTAGTGAAATGACGTTACTGCTTAGCCCTCGGCATCATCAGAGTTGTGTTTTTGGCATCTTCGCTTGTCATGCTAACGTTTGTTTTTTTACAAGAGAAAAAAATTTCCGGCTGCGCCTTTGTTTAAGCCTAATGTCGTTCCGTGTTATAACGTCATTGCTTTTACGCGTGTCTGTCACAGCCGGAAACGGCTGTCAAATAGAAAGTGGCAGGCGTAGGCCTACATCTTCATTATGCATCCACTCAGCACTCTAATTAATGGGATCCCTCGCACCAAGTGTGGAGAAAGTAATAAAGATATATTAACGGCTGATCGCTGCAGTTGTGTCACGTTGCAAACGCTTTCAGACGTCGAACTGTTATATATGTATATCTCAGCGTGTACTTTCAAGCGCATGGCGTAATATTGAGACGAAGCTGAATACTTGTGCGGAAGTGCACAGCCAAGTGCATGCGGACACGTATGCGGCCGTCCGTCAAGTTAGTTGCTGGACGTGTTGCTTCTCTGCCTTTGACTTTTTAAGCTAAACATTTTACCTGTCCCAGAAACATTGCGTTAATGTTCATCCGCGGTTCTTTGTTTTTGAGTTAGTGGCCGGCGTGCGGGATAAATACAAATCGATAGCTGTTAATTGGCATTTGGACAGCATCCTGAAAGTTGTTGCGTGCATGTCAGTAGAACTCGGCTGGTTTGTCAGGCGACCTGCCGCTGTATCTACTGCAGGTGATGCTCATCATCATTGTAATCATCTTCCTGCTTTGTCAGCTGCCTCAGGCCATCACTCACCTTTACATCGTCTACCTGCACGTCACCAAGTCCATCGACCAAAGAGTACGCTAACTTACTTAACTACTTGTTTACTTTGCATTGTTTAAACACTGCAAGGTTGTAGATATTGCAATATTCTATTGGTATTGCCAGCACTGTCACTTTTAGCATTGCCAGAGCATTGCAAATTCGCAATACGTTTTGAATCGCGAAGTTGCAAAATCCGACCCGCTTATACGCAAAAAAATTGTCTGGGCTTCCTGAATTTGTTCTGTGATCACAAGCGCTGAGGCACTATTAAGGGAGAATTGTATTGTGCTACACTGCAGTGCGATATCGTTTCACGCATCCAAACCATCGGGACACAGAACGGTCGTTCCACCGTTTGACTGCGTTTTCCCCCTACTCGCTAGTGTACCATTGCACTTAAACAAACACTCACGCTCAGTCGCTTACAGCGTCAACTCAACTCTTGGTGTTACGCACGCTTTTGGCCGTCTGCGAGCTCGTAAATTTGCTCATAAAATGTTAATGGTGTGCCAACTCAGTACAGTTAGCCGCCCACAGGTGAGAAATTTATCTGATTATCCGCCCCGTGCACTTTCATACGCTTAGCTTAACATCCAATCCGGCTGCTGTTTTAATGTCAACTTGGCAAGTGTCAATAATCATTGACTGAACTGAACTGAACTGACATGGTTTAGTTTTTGGGCAAGCAAGGCAAGCCCATTGGTCATTAGTTGACGCGTACTTGCCCGTGGTCACATAGACACCGACGCCGTTACGGCCCGTTAGACGGTGCCTGCTATAATGCGTTACTGCTTGTCGATTGGCCAGTTCGTCAAGAACTAAATCATGTCAGTTCAGTTTAGTTACATCGCTCTGTACGCGCCTTCACGTGCAAATCATGGAAGTAGGCATAGAATTATAAACCTATGTTGTCAAAATTTGCAAAATGTAGAAACAGTATTAGGTTGTGCTTCTTATGTTTAAGATGGGAGACGTTGAACTTGCTCTTGGTCCGTGACCCTAGTGTAATAGATGATTTCATACGCAGTTGAAAAAAAATATTAATTACGCCTTTCACACATGCATAAAAGCATTGTAGGCGCATGTAAGTTCAAGTCTCTAATGGCAGCATGAAACTGTTGAAAAATGTTCATTTCATGCGTAACTACGACTGTTGTTATCTGCAGAAGTTATACTTGTTGAAAATCGCCGGCAACGTCTTCAATCTGCTGGTCGTCATCAACTGTTCGTTCAACTTCGTCCTGTACTCGTCTTTCAGCTCCAAGTTCCGCATGACGTTCCGACGACTGTTCTGCCAGCGAGTTCGGCGCTGGCGCTGCCTGGGCGGAGACGCCGCCGAGCTGCGCTGGCTGCGAGATGATGAGGACGGCATCGAAATGACCTACTCCAAGGCGGACGGAACGACCGCCGTGGGCGGGGGCACTGGCGCTCACGGCGGTGGCGGCGCCCGGCGGCGGCTACCACAGCGACACGGCGGTGAGACGGTCATCGTGGTTGCCACCCCGGGCGGCGGCCGCACGTACGTCAAGCGGCAGCGATCACGTGATCGCAGAGACGTGGGACCGGCGACGACGACCGTCGAGATGACGTCACGCTCTGTAGATGACGTCACGCTGCGGTCTGACGACCACCGCTAGCACGTCGCTGTTGACTCCGGCGGACAGTCGCTCGAATGTTAGCGACATCACGCCGCTCGCACCGCACCAGCCTATCGACGTCGTGCTGGAATCAGCATAATCACACCCCCGGGCCGCCCGCCAACTGGCACGTGAGGCGTGACGTAACGCACAAACTCGCGCAGATTGCTTGTTACTACATATTGTCTGCTGATGTGCGGACGAAGGGCGCCCTGGCAAGTAGCCTAATTCGCCTCGATGTTTGAAGAAATTAAATGCAGGCTTCTGCAAAATCAAATGTGCATGTTTATGTTTCGAAGTATCTGGAGTGCGTGCTCAAAACGCGCTTCGTAGTTATGCCCAGTTCATACCTACGACGCCGAAAAGACTCAACTCGACTCAACTGTTTAGCCAAGCTAGCAAACAATGTGTGGTCTGTGCACAGGAACGTGACGTCGCAATGCTAATGACGTCATTCCGTTGTCGCCCACACTCACGGCTGTTGAGTTGAGTTGAGTTGTGTTGCGTCGTAGGTGTGAATTGGCTTTTTGTCATGATCGGTTATGAACAAGCTTCAAGCCAAGCGTTTAATCAGCATACGACGACGCTTATCTATAGAGATTGATTTCATATCACGATTTTGTTTTTCACTCCACGAAAGCTTCTGTTACTCTTTGTTTGAAGTTACAACTATAGATATGTCATGGTCATCTGTTGCACGTATTGTGGGAAATTATCGCTATATCACACAGCTATTAATGTCGGCGAAGGTGCCTTTTGGTTGTCTGAATTTGATCATGATGTAGTTTGACAGTTTATTGAAAGTATTTGTTCTATCTTCATAATAAATATAAGTAGGTCCGTTGTATAGTATTGCACCCCGTCCCTTTCTGTTTGTCCGTCAGTCTGTCTGTTTGATGCATACACTTAACTCAAGGACATAAAGGCTCAGATTCCGCCACAAAATAACCCATTAGCGACAAATTCGATTAACCTAAATCAATTCTGCTGAAATCTGGTATCCGTCGAGATCAATCTATTGGAATTTGATTTTCATCAGTTTAGCAAAGATCAATATTCAGGGAATCAGGCACGTAATGCACGATTACCCTCGTGAGGCAAATCTGAGACAAATAAGTTTTGGCTGTTTTATGTTGTGATTAACTAGTCAATTCAGTTGTTGTAATTAGTGTCAGTGATGTACGCGCGATTTCCCAATGGCGGGTTTAAACTGATACCCGTCTTCTCAGGTTCGTTATCACCATCACCATGTTGTACTTTTGACGCACTACAACTGTTCTTCAATGAAAGTTTTGAACCCGTTGCAAGCGCCTGAGTACGGTTGTCATGCTTGGTGGACGTGTTTCGTTGTTCGGTGGCATCGCATTAATTTATTGTGCTTGGTGACGTGCAAGTCATAAAATATCGTATCTGACAGCTAGTTAATTTTTTTTATTTATTAATGCTTGATTCGTTACATTTATCGTGTACACTGCATCCGTACTTACGTTACAGTTACGTATCAGTCCGTGAACACGCGTGTCTAACCGGTTAAGTATTATAAATAGTCTAATACAGTCAACAAGAAAAAAAATTCCGGTAGTCGGTGCCAAGCTAATAAAATAAGCTTTCATCTGAACATTACGTGTGCACTGTCACTTTCGGTCAACAGGCAGTGTCTCAAGACTTTCCGGTTTCGTCGTTCATCTCCAGATCTACTTATTTGACCAATTCACCGCCGTGATCATGGCCACGTTAAACCGCTCTATAGTGATGATGATGATTATGACAATAATAACTAGCGGCGTTTAACTGCACTATGTGCTACAAAAACGTGCTTGCACTTTTATTTTGGCGAACTAAATATAATATATTTTTTTGCAATTTTTACTGTCGCATTCAGCGATGAACTGTAGAAGAGGTATAGAAAAGGCTGTAATGAGTGTTACCAGCTTACTTTAAATCTGTTGGCATGCAGTTGCCATGCACATAACATTGCAGAATTTAATATTCAACACTTCATTCATGTTATGGGCATGACACTATACGTCAGTTTTTGTCTCAGTAGGATATTTCCGTTTTGCTGTTTATGTCATTATCTTATAAGCTTATTTTTTAAAATTTTTTATACGCGAGGAAAATTTGCGGGGGTTGCGAACTCAAAGGCCAGGGTATTGTGTGAGCGAATAACCAAGCACTCCTGCCGTATTTTACACTGTATCGCAGACATAGCATGGCGGCTTCTTTCTACAGGGTGCGGCAAAAAAGTAGCCCCCTAAAGTTTTTCGCAGTTTTCTCAACAACCGTTTGGGATTTTAATGTGAAATTTTACAGTTTTATTTACTGAAACCTTTTACATCTAACTGCCAAGTAAAATGTGATTCTGTTGAAAAACAACAGTTATAGACTTTTTAACATGAGGGCATCGGACTGCGAGTGGACACGAGCCGCCCGCTGCTTCCTAGTTTTCATGATGTAGTGGAGACAGAATTTGAAATTTTGTAGATAGTTTCCAGGCCGCGCCTGCAATAGACCCTCGCTCGCTGTCGAAAAGAAACTTCCCTAAAATTTGGCTAAAAATCCCGAAAAACCAACCCGAAATTTAGGGAAAAACGAAACAAACTAATGACATTGGAAAAGTGAAAACTAAAGGACAGGAGAATACAAAAAGTACCCGGTGCTCGGCTTTTTGATTCCCGCGGACTGCGGCAGGTAGCACACAGCAGCAGAGACAACTCAGCGGTTTAATCAGCGACAGGTCACCAACACGTCACCGCAGAACTCGCCGACGACGCCGTGGGGATGCGGTAACCTACAGCACCGGTAGAGAGGGCGGCAACACGGTCTGTCAGACTCCAAACACGGAAGCAGAAGCAGAGATACGAGCACAGCAACCGGACTCGGGAAGCAGCCGAACAGACACACCAGCTAGTTCCGGAAGAGCAGCAAAAGAAGAGTCAGAGAGAACAAAGGCCTGGCCCTAGTTCATATACCGTAGGGGGGTCCGTGCTGGCTCGAGGCCGCAGGACAGAGGGGGTCTGTGCTGGACACTGGAGAGAGGGGGTGAGAAAAAAGTGAAAAAATTTTACAGAAAAATAGCTCATGAAAAGTTTCAAAGAAAATTTAGAAGAAGATTTGGGGAATATTTTATAAGGGGGGAGTGAAGGGTAGGGGGTCAATTTGTACCGTAAGGGTGCTAAGGGGTGTAACTGGGCCAAGCCAAAATCTAAAACACCCGACTTTTGCACGTTATACATTTATCAAATTAACCCTTTATCGATTAATTTGTTGCAACTGCTAGACTGCAGCCCTCTTCGAAATGACTATCCGCCACACTGCAGTAAGTCGCCATGAACCAACTAATCGAAAAATGTTGTAATTTGGTAAATTTGTATAGCTTATTAGGTATTGTTTCAACCTAATCTCATTCAAAACAGCGTCACTGCAAATTTATCATGATATAAATACCGAAATACCATATTTATGACACCAGTTGAATAGGCTTAGGCTTAAGCTTACTGGACTAGCCTAATATTGAATTTGTTCGTGAAAAATTATAATTTCTGGTAAAATGCAATATTCAAAAACGAACTGAAGTTACTGAACGTACAAATTGCAAACTTAGGCCTACGACTTCTGTGAAGTCAAAATCCAGTGGGTGCCACTGTTTTTTGTACCGGGGCCTATTCAAAATTTACAATACTGATACTGTTTTGTCAGACGTTTTAGCGGTAAAGTAATAGGAACAATTACTTGAGTTGCTTCCGCAATCTGCATTGCTAGCCGCTAGCGTAAATTGATCGGTCTGTTGTCCCACGGTTGTTCACACACGCCTGCAGGCCATTATGACGGCTGCAGGGCAGATGCAGCCAAGCGACGACATAGGCCTATGAGATGCGTGTCTGTCTGTCAAGAACATGTCGCCGCAACTCGGTTGTCGACGACTTGCTCGACTGCTGCACGATGCCATTTCTATCTTCGGCAGACTGTCGTTTGCACTAACAGCAATAAAAAGATGGTCGACGTCGCATATGACAGGTGACGTCAAGAAGATCGAGTGGCGAGATACGGAGGCTGCAGAATGACGTCATTAGTGCGGCCAAGAGCAGAGCAGAGTGTGATGCTGCATGCTTAGCGAGGATGGTGCATGATAACGAGCGACTGACTGCAGGAATAGAACGCTATCGAACCGAGCGCTGTCGAATGTCGACGCTCCGTCTGCTGCATACGACAGGGTCAAGTACTTGCAGTCTCTGTGCTGTTTGACGCAGCTCACCTGATCATCTCAGTCTCCAACATTGCTTCTGGTATAGGCCCTATATACCTTCTGTCAAAAAGTTAACAATATTAGTCGTCTGCGGCGATACACTGACCGGCATTTCAATATCACTTTCAGATTAATAAGCGTTTCTGAAATTAAATCAACCCCCTGCTTGCTATTAGTAAAACTGCAGACAATATGGACGTAAATGCATGCATCTACAGGCTACAGCATTTGTGACTTCAGTCGGTTGCTCGGTTCAACGTCACGCACAGTCAAAATAGAAAAAAAAACTGAGGGAAAGATCGACGGTGATAAAGATAACGTGCACAGTGCACATCTGCAGTGACAATCGAGGAACGCTTCGTGTTTTACGTGCAACGACCGTTGCGAGTAATGTGCAGTGTCGTGCAGCTCCCCTGTGACGGCTGAGCTGCGTTCAGGTCATGACGCAGAACAGGCCTAGAATAAATGCACCCGTAAACCAGCGGTCGACCGTTGGGAGACGTACGTTGTCCGGACGAACTGACTTCGCAGCGAACTTTGGATGCGCAGCACATCCACTGACCCTGAGGAAGCGTCAGCTGCGTCACGGTTACACTGTAGGCCTACGACCGAAACTTGTCGTGGCTGGTTGTCGAGAGTGACATAATTATGAAACAACACAAAAACCATTTGCAACGTGACATACGAGGGTCGTTCGATAAATAAGTTTACAAAATGGCGCCATTCCATTAATTCTTAAAATAGGAAAAATTCGAAATATACGTTTTGTAGGGAATCTAATTCTAAACATGTGTGAAAATTTTTTTGGACGATGACGTCATTATTGTAACGTAGTCAGTTAATAGAACACAGTCAGTCTCTTCGCGTGCTATTTTCTCCACCAGTAATCTATCATAACTCAACGTGACAAACAGCATAGGAGCAAGAAAAAACGAATAGAAAACAAGTTAATAGTTGATTAAATTTGATTAAACTTAACGGACACTTAATGAACAATAATGAACGGTTTCGATTCTGGTGGAGCAATTATTTGAATGCTAGACATTAGCGTATCATCCTTATAAGCATATCGTCCGAGTTCGTTTAAACATCTGTCTTATCCACCAAAATGCTTCTGAATGATCAGTGCAAAGAACGACGCTGGCTGCTGTCCCAAGCCACTGACGCACCGCAGTATCTGATGCGAATTTATGCCCAGTTAGCATTTTTTTACACCAAGTGTGACTTCAAGAGGATTCGTAAAACACTTGTCGCCATAGGCCTATACTGGATGCATCTCAGAGTGAATCTGATTTATCTGATTTGCATTAAGTCCACAAAAACAGTAAAAGCACGCTATTCGTTGCGGGACGATTTCAGTAGCAACGTCGCCGTATATAACGTTTATCAGCCTAAATAATGTCACTGTGACGTCATCGTAATAAAAATCACAGCAAGTACACAGAATTAAATTTCATACAAAACGTATATTTCGGATTTTTCCTATTTTAAACATTAATGGAATGGCGCCATTTTGTATACGTATTTATCGAACGACCCTCGTACGTTTGTCAGACATCTGAAATGTGAAGTATGTGAAGTTTTCAGCACCGAATTTTGCATTTTTGGACAGATGATTTTCCGACAGCCCAAAATATAGAAGAAGCCGGTACCACTCTACTCCGCTCCATCCTGCCACGAGGCCATGGCACTCACGCATTCCTAATAGCAAATTTTATTTTGTGTGATAACAGTGACATATGAGACTTAATGCAGCATTTATTATGCCTCCGCCAACGTAGTGGCCGGAGGCACTGTTTCCAGAGTGTTTCTGCGTCCGTGCGTGAGTCCCAGACAAACATTGTGACCACGATAATATCTTGGGTATTTGTTGACGGCATTTGACCAATCTTTCACTACTAACCGAATTCGGGGCAAGGATAAACGCGTCAAATTTGGGGGTCAAAAAGTCAAGGATTAAGGTCACGGTGGGATCAAATATGTCCAAAATGCACTTCTTGGCCTTGTATAGTTGTCACGTGTTGGAGGAGGCATAATAGTCGACGGAGTCAACCACCATATCTAGTTGTTTTTACATTTCTACATCGTTGTCTACCGCTGGCGCTGTATGCAGGTTGTGTGAGCGCTCACATACGGACGCATATAGATTAATCAACGAAGAATTGTGGGAGTGATAAGCAATTGTCGGCGATATAATCAGACCGTCCGCCTCGACGACAGCAGCACACAGGCGACGTGCTCTCGCATATAAACCAACCAAACGCGCTGGTGTCCCATTACAGGATCGCCCCCCAGAAAAGTCTGTCCCGGCCGACAATTAACGGGCAAAAATCCGCCTTGCCCGGCGGCAGCCCGGGCGGGATGAATTTTTACCAATAAATTGTCGGCCGGGGGAGGAGACTTTTCTGTGGGCGATCCTATGATGGAGAGACTTTTTATGGGCCCGGCGATATTTTAATAAAGGGGAGACATATCAAATCCGTAATTATTTCTACCGGGCGGAGTTTTCATAGGGAAGATATTTTAACGTGACACTGGCCGTTTCAATGGCAGCGAGGCGTCAATTGTCTCGCCTACTGAATGCAGTACGTCTTAATTATGCATCCGCGAATTTCGCCGTCGAATTATGTGTCGCCGCGGCGTGGCTCAACTTCCGCTCAAGATTGCCGTATTATAGGCTAGCCATCACTGTCGCTGCTGCTGCAGACGCCACGTATCCGTCAGTGGCGTAGCCAGAAATGTGAATTTGGGGGCCTCGTCTCGTTTACCCTATCTTTCCCTACCACTTTTGTTCCCCTTCATTCTCTCCGTGTTCCCACCTTACCTTTCCTCTTCCTTTTTCTCTTCCCCTTCCCTCAAAAGCAGGACCTCTAAAATCCAGCTAGGGAGTCCGGAGAGCGCTGTAAGCTCCCCCAGCGGGGTCTGAAATAGAATTCGGTGCATTGTAGCTTAAAATGTGAGATATGATGGCAACAATTGCAGGCTTAATTATTTTCCTGGGAACAGGCTGGCCAAATCGGCCCATTCAGTGCAGTCAATATGTACTTGTCTTGTCTGGGGGACTGAAGGGAGAGGGTGGGCCCCCTCTTGGCTACGCCACTAGTATCCGTCCGTTACCGCGCTACGTGATATTCTGGGAATTGTATAAATAGCAGTGTTCTCGCAGCTGCTCTGTTAGTGCTTTAGTCTTCACCAAAATTACTCGACTGCAATAGTTACCCAAAAGCCATTTTGTTCGCTTTTTTCCTAATTAAATCGCCACACAACATTATCCCGGCCATAGTGCATCCCCAGCTCCATATTTGCGTGCATATGAGCAGTCATCATCTGTTGCTGACGTCGACGAGTTCCTTTGCTGTCGCCTGTCCAAGCTCAAATGCATCTGTCTCTCTATTCCACGAGCAGCGACGTCGGTCAGAAAATACTACTGCTGACATAAATCTCCCGTGCTAGCTGTCGCAGCAACACGTTACGTTATGTACTATGTAGGCTCAAGAACACTTTGACGCCATCAGTATACGACGGCAGCACTGAGCAACTACTACTTGCACTACTAGCAACAGCAGCAGCAGCAGCAGCAGTAGTTATTGCACGATAGACTGGGACAAAAAGTACTGTTTTACAATGTTTTAGGCTAACCGCAGTTAAATCGCTGCCGACAGTTTTCATCCGTCTTAAAAAAAATCTTGAATGGAGAAACATTTATAGTCCTCGTCCTCCTTCTTCCGTCACAATGTGAACTGGACGTTACGTTGCTCTGAGGCCTGGCCAGCTCAAGCCCAGCCCATTTTAACAAAAGCCGAGGCCCTGTGCACGCAAGAGCCTATTGTGAACACCCCACAATTATGACTATACCTTCAACTGCTGACTTATGGCGCGACCGTCCTAATAGGCCGCAATACGGTCGCAATACGTCCGTCCGTCCCGTAATTCCAAAGCAAGTGTAGGAAAACGAAAATGGACGTAAGCGGACAGAAGGCAACAGTAACCGCTATGTTAATTTTCAGTTAGAAAACCTCCAAAAACAGATCGACAGTCATACAATACGTTAAGCCCCTGTCCATGCAAGTGCCGACTGTGATCACCCACACAATTTTGGGAGTCCGAATTTATGGGCCGACAATTCCTAGCTTGACTTAGGCCTATACTTGAACGCTTAGTGAGTACAAGCCACAGGTAGCGTTTGACATGACTAACAAGTGAAATTTTACGATTAAATGTACGAGCAACAACAAACAGTAGACACTTTGATTACTAGCAAACTGTTAATTAGCCTATGTTGTTCAAACGACGACTTCTTTTCCATATTTCACTACATACGGTTAACAATAACATAATGCGTTGTCATTATGGAAACATCTGTAAATATAAAAATGATGTCAATCAAACATTCAACATTATTATGACACACTTAATCAAAGATAATGAGATGCAATTGGAATTTCCATATGTACACGAATACATGAATAAGTAACAAATGCGTGAACTCAAGTGTTCACAGGATTCCAAGCAGTTGCTCAGGAAATGGCATAAAAGTGACAGAACATTATGGGTCACTTTTTGAAATCCACAATGTATAATCAGCAAAATAACTACTCGTCATAAGACACTAGTTAATACAGAAGATAACTGCAACGTTAGGATGTCAATGTGAGTGGAAGACCGTCATTGCCTAACAGAGTTGCTTCAGGTTCATGTACCACTTGCGGACCAGGACCAATCTGCAAACAGACATGTGAGAAACATAACAGATGCATCAAAAACAATCAGCTTAAAAAACAAATGGCATTTTACAACGAGCTTGACAAACCCACTTCCCGAACTCACACTGATCACTGAAAAAAACAGACAGACAGATATCAAAAACTGATCACAAAATATTTATATTTTTTCTAACATCTAAATAACGGTGTAAAATCAAAAATCAAAACATAACCGACATTACTACTAATGAATTATTCATCAAGCGTCAAACCTTGGTGTGAATGATATATTGCACACTTCCAGGTAGAGGCTGCAAAGAAATGGCAGAGAGTACTTCCTGTAAATAAACAACAGTTATGCATTCTAAGTGATGAATGTCCTTTGGTAATAAAACTGAAAATCCGGAAGGAAAGCCAAAGATTGGAAAAAAATTACTGGAAAAAACAAAAGTGGCATTTTAATTTGAATTTTTAACTTACTGAACAGACAAAACATAGGAAAAGTAAATGACATTGTAGATAATGTAAAATGGAACTGACAATAACTTAATTCCTCCTTGATTGATTTTTCAAGCTACATTATTTCTTAGGAGAACTTATAACGGAAACACAAATACTGGTTACAGAACTTGCTAAAAATGCAAACGAGCAAAAAATGTTTATATAATGCATATATAAAGAGGTTTTTAACCAGGTGCACCAAATCAAAGAGGCAGACGTGAAGTCAAACATACAGACAGCAATTTTGACAGACACTTTTCTTCTAGTCACTAGTGGGAAACAGCCAAGGTGGACTGAGATCACATGCAGTCACGGAAAAGCAAATATAACAAGTATAAAGCATAATATGCAGTACAAAGATACAAAATTGAATTAACTTCTGCGAGTAGAAAATCATGAATGCTAACTTCACTTGGTGCTGTTGTCTTGCTGGGCAAACCAGTGACAAAATTCTGTCCATTGTCGGTGCGTGTTTGTGGAAAGAAGTGACAGATTAGACCAAGTACCGACGCCACGTTCTCTTCAAGCAGATAAAGGCACGCGTTTGGACCAGCGTCAAATGTATATGCAACCTAGCCACCACAAAACACACGTGCTTAATGTCCCACAGAAAATAAAACTTTTTATAACTATTATGATTCGATAATTTGTTGTATATCTAAATAGAATGAAATAAACATATTAACACTCAGCGTGATCGGAGTTGAAAAGGAGGGCCTTAATGCCAACTTCAAAAATCTGGGAGCATCGTGAGGTGAAAAACTGTGCATTTCTACGCGAAAATAGCCGTGATATCAGTGGAAAAGTAATTTGTGATATGGTGGCAAAAAACAAATAAACCCCCACTTTTGCGCAAACCCAACGGTAAGTAAGTTATCTAGTCAGTAAAAAGGAGATGTGTATCTGAACAGTGTGCAAAAATTTCACGATGATCGTCAAAGACAAACTTGTGTTACACGCTGGCGAATTTCTAACATAATGTATTGGCTGAGTGACTGGACTTCGTTTATTTCCGCCAAAAAAAATTGGCCAAAAAGACAGTTTTGGGGCTCTAGCCCCTAAACGGTGACCACTAGCAAAAAAGTGTCTCAGACGAACATTGTTCATCTTGGCCCGAGCTATCGTTTGGTAGCAAAGCCAGGGCCCTAATTCGCTATAGGGCGCCAGCCCAGGCGTGAGACGGATCATATTTGCTAATAACTGGCCAAAAAAGACAATTTTTGGACTCTAACGCCTAAACTGTACACGGTAGCGAAAAAGTGCTCATAACAAAAATTAATATCTTCTTCCAAGCTATCGCACAGCAGTTATACGGAGACCCTACATTTTCAACCAACGTGGCCAGCGCTCAGCCAATGTCAGAATTTGCAACGGGACATGCGTGAAAATCACATTTTCCGGGGTCTAGCTCCCAAATGGTGCCCGCCACAAAAAATGGCCAATACATATTTTGATGGCCAAAACCCGTTCTATCGTATGCCGGCAACAAGAAAGTAATACCGGGTGGTGCTAAAAAAACGTCCCAAACTTTACATAACTATAACGACGCATATACATTACGAAGATAAATTTCCTTTAGTACATTTGTAGACCAATATGTACTCTTACTTGCTTATAAATTTCAGTGACCTCACTTATGACACCACTGAGTCTCGCTTAATGACGTAAGGCAAGTTGAAAATCCAATTATGTAAGGACAGCGTTTCATCACACTGCATCATAGCAACTCAAAATTTTTTTCGACACAACACGCCCGATATATCAGCTCACAGGAATGGAAAACGCATTCAACAGATTTGAGTTTACTACATTACTCAGTTTGGGATACCTTGCAACAAGTTCCAACAACTTGTCTGTGAAAGAAAGCGTAAGCCGTATGCGAACCACAAAGATCTTCTAAATCAGTGCTGTCCAACCTTTTTGACACTGCGGGCCACTTAGTCAATTTTTCACCAGCTGGCAGGCTGCAATCAAGGGGAGCCATGGCGAGCGCGCGGAGCGCGAGCCTATAAGGGGGGTCTGGGGGCGGAGCCTCCAGCGGGGTCCAGGGGCAGAGCCCCTGGTCGGGGGTCAGGGGGCGAAGCCCCCCTGAAGCTGAAACACTTTTTGCTTCCGAATGTTCAATGGAAACCGCAAATTCGTCCATTTTTCTGAAATTTGGAAACGCAAAAGACCATCAAACATTGTTGAATTTTGCAAGTTGATTTCATCTGACTAATCACCGGGCCAAAACTACAATTTATGTGGGACGATGGCGGGCCACATGAAATCCCCTCGCGGGCCGCATGCGGCCCGCGGGCCGCGGGTTGGACAGCACTGGTACAGTGTTGAATATTTTTTTCTTTTTGTTAACAATGTTAGAATATTTGCATTGTACTAACTTACTAGTGTCAGTGTTAAGAAATCGTGTGTCCATTTATTGAAAGACTTTCTTTCTTGAAACATTTTGCTTGAAAAATATATAAAAAAAAGCTTCGCCCACCAGCGCATGCTGGCTGAAATGTCCAGACCCCGTGAGCTGTCAGTTGGCGTAAAACGTAAAACAATTTAATGATAATTTTTTATGCCGTTGGCGATCGCCTCGGAAGGTGTTTTTGGTTATGGGGGAAATAAAATTATGTAGGAGCTGGGTCTAAACCGGTGCCGGGCGGTATTGTGGCTAAACTGTCAGCGGTCGATGTAGAAATTGGAAGCGAACTTTGCTCAGAAATTGTAACCGGAAATGGACGTTGTCTCAAGTTATAGCCGTGGTCTTCCATACTGTGGGCCTGAATACTACCAGAAGATTTCGGGAGTCCTATCCGGACAAAATGCCAGGCTCCTACGGGACTCGGTCCGCCCCCGGTAGGGGGCAGGTGCTGAGTAGCGAGGAAAACTAAAGGGGATGTCAAACGAACGACAAAATCGCCTGACAAAAATCTGTCGCGTGTCATGCAAAAATCGCCCGATTTTGTCGGCCAAGCTAGAGCATGTTCTATCTTCGACGATTTTGTCGGCCGACTTTTTGTATATCGGACAACAAATGTTGTTTATGTTACATGGTGATAGTACACAAAAAGTAACGGAAAATGCCCTCCCTACGCAGACCCTCTTCCCGTCGTCCCACATCAACCAAATTTTGCACGTGAGGTCGTATCCCGGATATCTTTCTTGGTTTCGAATTTCATTAAGATCGGTTGAAAAATGTGGGAGCTGTGGGGGGTCGAAATTTCGGCCTTCCCATTGACTTGGAACATCGCTTATACAACAGCTTGTTGCTAGCGCACAAGCCGTGTATATATCAGTAGCTAATTTTTTATTTAGCGACTATAAATGGTTTAGGTTTAAAATAACTTGCACAATTTTTGACTGTTAGGATTATCACTCTTCAATAGTATACAATCACAGTATAGCAAGAGGGGGGAAGGAGGGAGAAAGAAAGACAGAGAGATAGACAATTTATCTTCCAGAACCACGATATATCAAACTAAAGTTGGTAACGTACGAAAAAAAATTAAACCACAACGGAGATACAATGAGCCAAAGCTCGGGCAAACGAGTCAACAAAAATGGATGACAATTGACTTCAACGGATCAGAACAGAGCAACAACGAACTGCAATTAGGTTTAATTTCTTCCGTTGCGGTCCGTTGATAAGCCCCGTTGTGGTGATTAGTCATACCCTACTTTGTCTTTCAATAAGTAACCAGGGTATATACCCTGTAAGTAACAGGATGCACTGTTGTGATACAAAAATAAGTAAAATGATTCATTGACATCTAAACACAGCAAAAATGCTGTCAGTGAGTGATAGGGAAAAGACTGAATGCCACCATAAGATTTGCTCAGAACACAGCTCAGGAGATTTGACCATTTAAGTGTTTTGTAAAGATGACCAAAATGCTTTGATGACAAAAATAGTATTGGTCTTGGGCTTGAACGTCTTAGGGTCGTATGCATAACAACGTCGTAACATACATATGCACACGGCACTTGGTCTTGACAGTGTACAGAATGTCAAAAATTTAAAATTTCAAAAACTATTTACAATTAATATTTTTTTGGAATTAACTACTTATAGACCCGTAAGCGACTCACCAACCGTTTTCTCGCTCGCTCGTAGGTAAATCTCGCTCGCCCAGTTCGCTCAGCGAGCTTGACTTTGCCTTAGCCGCTACGTTGGCATGGAGCCTACAGCTTGCTCATATAGGTTCATTATACAGGCTTACTCGTGAATTCTTTTTTAACTTCATTTAGTTACTCTCTGTACAGTTTGATCGGCGTCGTTTTATTACTTAGAAATGAATAGAAATAAAAGAAATTAATAACAGTAAGTGTTGTTAGTTTCTAGCCCAAACCCATCGGATGATCGGCTAGTCTATTGAGATTTGAGATTGCTTCTCAGACTTCTTCGCTTACTAAAACGGTTTTATGGCAAACTATTATTAACAGGTAGTCCAATTTAAGCGTCACATCAGCCGTTAACGACAATTAAGTTACTTTACTGCACTGCACAGTCTGTCTTTCATGCTAAAGATTATAGTGGGAAAAACTTCCCGTAATTGTCATAAACGAAACACTATTGAGTCTGTGTGGAGCGATTGACGATCTGCGCGCGTTTTTAATTATCCCGGTGACTGAAAATAACCCTTCAACCGGTACTGACGATGCGCTAGGGGTCAGATACACGCGAGCTAACATGGCAAGGTTAAGGTAAACATCAGCATCACTATTGATAACAAGAAATTTGAGGAAGCTCACGAAACGCGCGAAAGCCTATAGCAGTTCCTGTTCGCAGGTAATCTTAGTCTATCTCCATCCATTTCGTCGTAATTCATCTTTGCAGCCAAAAATCGCCAAAAAATCACGTTAAATCAATATCTTTAGGGTTCAAGGTCATTCAAGGTTATCGATGTTGACATTCGTAAGAAGCTCCTTATCAGTGCTTGCTATGATAAACAGCATGGCTGTGCCTATCTGCAACC
>Ga0209367_1005963_pt1 | contig 16886 bp, 7 predicted proteins | sample WorMetLIZISLAND2_FD_187412 | JGI IMG/M metagenome (GOLD analysis project Ga0209367, IMG submission 187412) | Marine gutless worms symbiont microbial communities from Max Planck institute for Marine Microbiology, Germany - Olavius geniculatus... ... | reverse complement strand
GCCCAATGCGCGTCCCCAAAAGTAACCACAGGTTACAAGTAACGGCTATAAAGCCGTAGACGGCTGTGAAGTCGTAAATAACGGCTGTGAGGCCGTAAGTAGACGGCTATAAAGCCGTAATCGGCTGTAAAGCCGAAACCAGCACAAAAGCACTGGTAACGTGTAGTAAATGTTCTCACGTATTTGGTCAGCTCTTAGTATGCTCCTATCCTCCAGATTATAGAAATCTTTCGGGTCATCGGAGCAAAGCCCCACCACCACGTCAAGGTGGCTGACCTTGGTGGGGTAGCTGCTTTCGCACGTAAAAATGTGTCAGTGAACTTTAAAATTAACTATGGACTGTCGTAAGTGTCGTTAAATTATGACACTATAGTTAGTTTGCTTTGGTTAGTTTGCCGTTTTCGCCATTTATTCTTGTTATTTTGATAAAAATATATTATCTTCTGGCGTAAAATATCGCGATATATATCGAAAAATTCGATATTTTTTCAACAGTACTATACGATATGATATATCGATATGGAAAACGATATATTGATATTTTTGATGTATCGAATCATCACTACTATGAAGTTAGTGCTGTCACAGTGATCATAAAACATGATATTGATAGGGAAAGTGGGGCAAATGAAGTTGATAACGTGACTGATAATGTGTTGTTTTGTTGCAGTCTTCGGATGTGTTTGAGTGTCCTGTAAACCCAGGACATTCACTGACTCATCAGTCATTAGATGCACATCTCAGATACTGTCCACTAGTCAGCAAAGGCTATTCTAAAAGTGAAATAGTAAGAGTGCATGTGTAATTTTTTTTACAGCATTTTGAATATTTATGTGCATTATTTATTTTCTGTTATTTATTTTTCTAATTTATATTTTGTATTTTTTGTATTTGTCTTACATAAGAAATTGTCAAATTTCATTTTGTTTTGCTTTTAGGATGCTGAGCAGAGTTCAAAGTTTTACTACACTCATTCTCCATTGGTTGTATCCATCAATCTTGGTAAAAAATTTTGTAGCATTACCATTGCAGCATTATTTTTTAGTAATATTGCACATAAGTTTGCATTTTCATTAAAATTTGATTTCTGTGATTCAAAGCTTTCAATTAATTTACATTAAATCAGTAGCAGCTGTGACTTCAAACTAATTTGGTTACTTGTATTTTTAGTGTTGGTATAGAAGAAGGAAATGTACAGCTAAATTAAATTTGTAGTGATCTGTTTCAAATGTGTCATATTCAGTAGCAAAATGCACCGTTTTTAAATATTATTTGCCTATTGTTGTGAAAAATTGCCTGTTTTGTTATTACGTTATAAGCTGGAGTTTGCTGTTGATTTAGACGAAGCTGCATTGCAAAATATTCTGCAAACAACAGGAGGTAAGAACTGCTTCTTTTGTGCTGTGTTCTGATCAAAATACATTTATTATCAATCTCAGTCACAAAAATGTCTTGCAGCTTGCTACCAAAATGTATGGTTTGGTGCAGACGATAGCTTGGACGTAAAAAAAGAACCATGCCATGCATAAGCCGATGGCCAGCCTGATGTGTACATTGATTGCTCGTACAGCCCATTTACTCTTTTTCTTGACAGTTTAGTAAAATTTTGATTTTATTGGGAACCAGAACTGCATCTGAGTAAACATAACTACACTGTGTCCCAAAAAAAACATCCCCGACATTTTTGACTGTAACGTGAAGAAGGGTTATCGGATTTTAATAATTTTTGGTACGAATATTCCTGAGACAACTTGTCGTCAAGTGACAATTTAATTTCCCATCTCACTTAACATCTGTTTCTACACTACCTGGGGAAAATAGAACGAACAAAATATCACTTTTTTATTCAATGCGACATGATTGCTTGACTAACATAACGCATAAAAACACATTTTATTCACATTTCTGACACTGTGGCTGACACTTCATTTAGTTATCCATTTTTTAACTGCTTACAGTAAAACTGCTTGAAGTGTTGGCCTACTATGACACTTGTACACTGGCCCACTTGACAGCTGCAGTATCGATAATGTTCTGCTCCTGACCAATACAGGCTCTACCAGTCAGTTCTTGACGTTACAAACATTCTTAAACTTCTTCTGGTAGACACACTGCTGCAAGACAGTCAAACCTTGTAATAGACCTGCTGTTGGGGCCCACAAATTAGGACAGATAGAATTTATTGACGTTTTTCCATTCATGTTAACACGTATTATGTCTGATCTGCTTTCCCCAGGTAGTGCAAATGCAGACGTTAAGTGAGGTAAAAACTAAAACGCTTATTTCATAGCCAGTTGAGTCATAAATATTTCTACCAATTATTATTAAAATCTGCTAATTTTTATTCAAGGTACGATCGATAATGTTGGGGATGTTTTTCAGGTTTTCTGTTTATTTTAATGCATATTTCGCTTGATCTGTTTTCCCTAGGTAGTGCAGAAGCATACATTGGGTGAGGCGGGAAACTGAATGGTCGTTTGATGGCAAGTTGTGTCTGGAATATTTGTGCCAAAAATTATTAAAATTTGTTAATTGGTTTTCAAGATACAGTTGAAAATGTTGGGGATGTTTTTTGGGACACAGTGTAGACTGCAACATCTGAGGAGGGGGCACGGCCCCATGGCGAGCGCGGTAGCGCGAGCTTATAACGGATTGTGCGCTGCAGCCAAAAATTGCGAAAAAATTGACCAACACCTTTTTTGGGGGGTTTAAGGTCGTTTAAGGTCATCGATTTTTACAAATCCAATAAGCCCATCACTAGTGCTTGTTATAATATGCAGCATGTCTGTGCTTATCTGCAACCGTTTTCACGCTACACCAGCTAATTGCGGTAAAATAAAAACTTTCTAGGGGGTAGCCGTCTTTGACGCCCGTTTTCGCCGGCCTCCTTAAACCTAGAGGGTCGGGTCTTGGACTGCTATAATCTACGTTTAATGCTGAAAATTTCGTACGCAGGTTGTCTTGATCTATCTCTAGCCATTTCGTCGCAATTCGGTGTTAAACTGTGCGTTGCATCCAGAAAGTGCGAAAAATTCACTAAAAACCTTTTTGGGGGTTCAAGGTCGTTTAAGGTCATCGATGTTAATAAATCTAAAAGCTTGTCACCAGTGCTTGTTATAATAAGCAGCATGTCTGTACCTATCTGCAACCGTTTTCACACTATACGAGCCAATAACGGCAAAATAACGTTTTAGGAAGTATCCCTCTTCAACGCTCTCGTTCGAGGGGAACCCCTGCACCCACGGGCATGAAATTCTGTCACGAAAAACTAGAGACCTTGAGGCAGCCCGTGGTGAAAATTTCGTGATCCTAGCTTGCACCGTTTTGACACAGATCACGAGTGTGCCGGACAGACAGACTGACAGACAGACGCCTAGACGATGAGAAGACGCACGAAGTATTCTGCTGTCGCGCGTAAAAATTATGGGTAACCACGAAACTGGGGGGCTGGAGCAAAACTGGGGACCCTGTGCCCCCCGGCCCGGGCCTAAAACCGCCACTGCTTATCGTTCGTCTTAGCTCCACAGTAACCCCCGCGCTGCATGTTTTGTGATTACAGACCAACATGGCGGGCGAGTGGTGTTGTCGGTCGAGGTTGAAGAGCGTGAGGTTGACGCGTTGACCTGGCCTCGCCCGTATCAACCACGGACAGCTGGACGTCCCACCCGTTGACCTCGGACTCCCTCCAGGCATCAGATAGCCGGACTGATCCTTGACGGGCAGTCCGCCGTACAGCGTACACGCGTGACGGTTCGTGCCCACGACTGCAAACCACCGGTGTCACTTTAAAATTTATCCCCCACGAAAAATCTGCCAGGGGAGATAATCACGGAATTGATATGTTCCCCCTTATTAAAATATTGCCGGCCCCATAAAAAGGCTCCTAATTATAGGATCCCCCAGAAAAGTCTCCTCCCCCGGTCGACAATTTACCGGTAAAAACCGCCCCGCCCGAGTGGCCGCCGGGCGGGGCGGATTTTTATTGGTAAATTGTCGGCCGGGAAAGTTTTTTTCTGGGGGCAATTTTATAATGGGGCACCAGCACTAAGCCTTTAGCAGCATTCAATCGTCTTGATCTCTTCACACGTCTAATACGTAGCCTACGCCACCAGCCAATCCCGCCCGGACAAAAGGCCACACCAGCCCCGCAGCGATTTTTTATTGTACACATCTTCAGTCACCATGCGGAGTATGTTCACTTATCAGACAGTTCCCATAAAACAAATTGACTTTTTGTTGATGTAGTTTTTGCTCCAATTCAAGTAGCCATTTTCCAGTCTTTGCCGTTTGCTCAACTATTGTAGGCTTACATTGGCTTACTCTTGCGTAAAATGAAACCCGACTACTGTTAAATGTTGCAAATATTGCTGCGGCACGCCAAGTGATTTAGGCGCTTCTGAAGTACTCAATAAAAGTTAGCTTCTGTTATTCATCCATTTACTGTCAGACGGCAGCACAATTACACAATACAACACAACAAAAAAACTAGTGCTAATAAGTTAAACACATAAAAACTAAAAATAAATTTAACAGAGTCTACATTTCTTAAAAACTAGAGCAATGGACACAAACGTCCCGCTCGAAACGTGTGTCTACATAATATACTTAATTGAAAGCAATAACAAACAAATGTTGAAGACGAGCATAAAGCGACTGACGGTGGAGAAAATAAAAAAATACTCGACGGCTCAAGATAATCCGCAGTTGGCGTCTCGCCTTTTGATATCCGACCCATTTGGGGATTATCTGTAATCCTAGTATTGTAATGCCGTATTCGGAGTGTGTCTGATGTCTTTTTCGCCCAGACAAATAGTTGTCGTGTTTTTCCAGCAGCAAATTCTACAATGGGCTTAAAAAGCAAAAATCGGTCAGTAATCGTGTTTTATACAAATGTGTGTGTCATAAGCATCGATAAAAAACACAACTTGATTTTAAATGTGAAAGTTGTTGCGCAAAAATTGCTCGAACGCACACTAGCTTCTGTTAGATGCAAATGTTTTTTTTGCTTTTTGGCAAATTTTTAAATGCTAGTTAGATTTCAGTTTTGCGCAGTATCGTCCATTGAGTTGTCTTTCAATGCAGTTTCGTCTAAGTTCTTCTCTGCGGTTGTCCAGTCGCCGGTCAAACCATCTTACAGCTATATAACATCCGGATAGCGGCCAGTGACGCAAATCTAGTGTCCGACAAAAACCATCAGCGATAAACCCCTTACGACAAACCCCCGCTGCGACAAAAACTCCTATAATATAACCCCTTTCCTATGTCATATTTCCGTACCTTGATGCAAGCTATTCGTTTATTTTCGACTTGAGTCTACATATCAAAAACTTAAGTAGCAGGTCTGTCGTTTAATTATTACTGACAAGTTGGCGCGTGTGCGATTCCATTGGTGAAAGAATTTTGTCGTAGGCGGTGTCTCTGGGGGGTAGTTTGTCAGTACCTTACGCATATTGAACAGTGTCGGTCTCGATCAGTCATTGCAGTCACCCGCCAAGCAGCAGCCGTCCTCGGGGTCTCATCATGTCGCTTAAGAATGCAACTCCAAATCTCTCGGATCCACTATACGCTGAGAGTTGTGAAGTGTATAAACAGCGTGGAAGTGAACGACAGTGACTGCAGCCCGCGTTGCCGCTGGGTGCTTAGTGCACGAATTACGGATGGCTTTACAACAAAAATCGACAAATTTGTCACATCTGTTTCTGTGCACGAAATGCTTTAGCTGCCTTTTTACGCGCCAGAGTTAGCATAGCTACGGTGCGTATTAACTACGGTAATTCTGTCCGTCTGTCCGTCCGTCCGTCTGTCTGTCTGTCTGTCTTGGTGTCACCGTTGTCACGTCCCGGTATCGTTCCAAGCCCAGGTGAAATAGAAACTTTGGGTTTTCACTGTATGATAGTCTAGAGTCTCTAGTATTTCAAGACAAAATTTCATGACCCTAGGTCGAGGGGGTCCCCACGAACGCGGGGGCCAAAAAGGGGCACCCCCTCTAAAAAACGTTATTTTACCGATATTGAGTCGTCTAATGTAAAAATGGTGCAAATAGGCATAGCCATGCTGCTTATCACAACAAGCACTGGCAACGAGCTTCTTAGGAATGTCAATATCGATGACCTTGAATGACCTTGAACTTCCAAAATAAAGGGTTTTAGTGAATTGTTCGCGATTTTGGGCTGCGACATGCATTTCAAGAGTAAATTGCGCCGAAATGGCTGGAGATAAACCAAGACAACCTGCTTATGAAATTTTCAGCATTACATGTAGATTTTAGCAGTCCATGTCCAAACGCTCTAGATTCAAAAAGGCCTGCGTACGCGGGTGTCAAAAAGGGGTACCTCTCTAAAAAGTGATTATTTATCCGCTGCTGGCTTATCTATCGTGAAAACGGTTGCAGATAGACACAGACATGTTGCTTACGATGACAAGCACCAATGGCGTGCTTTTAATGGTATCATCACTGATGACCTTAAACCCTAAAATAACTGTTTTGGTTATTTTTTGCGATTTTCGGCTACAAAAGAATGAACTGCGGCGAAACGGGTGGAGATAGACCAAGATTACCTGCGAACAGAAACTGCTATAAACTCTGGAGCGTTTCATAAGCATTAGCTCAGATTTCTTGTTTTCTGTCTGCTACCCGTGCTTTTGTTTTTTATGCGTCTGCGTGCGGGCTCGCTCGTGTTTAAACTGTAGGCTACTGTAATGTCATTAACCGGTTCTTCGTTTGACGCACGGCGCAAATTCTGTCGTCGAACAAAAGCCGTCGTTTTTCGCCGTTGGCAACAAACAACAGCAGGCTAGGCTACCGTAAGACGTTTCCTGGCATAGAGACTCGCTAAGTCACTGTCCGTGGCCGCAGTTCGATTACTTCGATGACAATTTTGCAGAGACGTGTGGAACTCGTGTTTACGGTCCGCCGATCGACAAGCCGCTTGTTTATCAACAATGCTGTGGATCGGTCCGCGTTTGTTAGGTCTCATGTTGAAAGACTAGTCATCGATCCAAAACAAACTGCAGCCTGCTATTGATGCTATAAACACAGCGTGAATTGAAAAAATAAACTCAGTTAAATAAACTCAAATGGCTCATAAATAAAGAACTAATTAACATGCGCCAAAATACACAAAATAGCAAATCACACGTAACAGCAAAATATACAGAGTATACGGTGTTGAAGTAAACTACGAATTTTTGGATCATTTCTCACACATAGTCGTTGCCACCATGTGCCTCTTAATAGTTCGTGAAATACGACGGCATTATAGGCCTAAACTTTAAAAAAATATGTCTACCCAGTGCCTGCCCGAAAATGATCAGACCGATTTTGTTTTTTGCGCTTTTAGATTTAAAGTTAAAAGCCTGTACGGGACAAGCGGACAGACGAACGGACGGACTGGCAAGACCTGTAATGTGACTTAGTAGGTCAGCCACATAGTATGATAGTAAGTAGGTTCTGACTGATTACTGCGGATGAGCGTCTTCGAAACAGAACCCATTCAAAGTAAGGAAATCTCTGTGTTGGAATAATAATCTTCTCGACCACCGCTGCCGGGAAGACGTTTTTATTGGGCTACTCTTATGGCGATCATAATGCATAGCATCTTTCTAAGCGCCCTTATCCCATTTTGGCCCATTACCTACCAGTTGCGATACCCATTGTTGTGAACGTATTGCTAGATACACATAGAAACGTTTATTCACTGCGGACGTGATATAGGCCAATGATTTAGTTGAAATTGAGAACAACTATAGCCATAAGCTTCGAAAGGCCTACTTTTTCTTTCGTTTGTATCCTACATGAAAAAATACTGATTGGTTAAACTGGCTCCAATTAGGTAAAAACCACACAAAACTGCCAAATGTCGTTCTTGTATACTCTTACCCCGAATTTTACAAATAGATGAATGCGAATCGAATATTTGCATTAGTACATGTCATGTTTCGTTTTACCCGAATATTAAATTGTCGTATTGGACGCCACTCGACGCAGTTTTTGGTCAATCGCGTTCTAGCATTTTATTTTGCCGTAACCGGTAGCCTATAAAAATATTGCTGTTAGACAAGAGGCATTAGGACTACCTGGAGCAACTTAAACAAACGTCATGAAGCTTAATAAAGGAAACCCGGCAACAGTGATATCCTGCATTATAATTCATTCCAATTCTGATTTTTATTTTGCAACCGGGATTAAGTTATTAATAACTACAAGATTCAATATGCATTATAATCACGGTGTTTCATAAAAGGACCCCTTTTGTTTTTTTTCATAATTTAGTCAAATGATGATCAATTTACACAAATTTTTATTAGTTGCAGCCCAAAAAATACTAATTCAAAATATTTTAACAAAATATGGCAGTTGATTAAATATTCTTTGTTAGTCGTGATGTAACGCTGACGTCATAATGTGTCACAGGTACAAACTTGCTAGTCTCAACTGGTGCTGTCAGTTGCTACTTTGCTTCAATGGTGAACTTAGTCTGGTTCGCTGATGAAGAATGTTCATCGTGTAAGCACTAAGCAACATGGGATCATGAAATCAGACGTCTTGTGATTCAAAAACGCAACCATTGTGCAAGCTCGATGTGCTCGAACATGCGAAAGTCCAACTATCCCCACAGACACGTATATGTGATTGTTTTGCATGTTTTTGTGGCTGCAACTGTAAAACTTCAAGAATTTGTCATAAAGAAACCATTTTTACCATCAGAACAGAGTAGCAAGTGACAGCACCAGTTGAGACTAGCATGTTTGTACCTGTGACACATTATGACGTCAGCGTTGTCACGACTAGCAAAGAATATTTAATCAACTACCACATTTTGTTAAAATATTTTGAATTCGTATTTTTTCAGCTATAACTGGTGAAATTTTGTGTAAATTGATCATTATTTGAGTGAATTATGAAAGAAAGAAAAAGAGGTCCTTTTTATGAAACTCTCTATTACCCTTTTTGCTTTTATTCTAAGCTAGAAGTTTACTTCTGCAACAAATCCATCTGACCACTGACCGATCGCACCTTGTGGAATTACTGCATGCACGGATTTGTCAATTGCCGGGTTTGTTTGAGCTCTTCGATTATCTTTTTGACATTTTTTTCGTTAATTTTCTGTATGTTTCTGTGCGTTTACATGTCTGAAATAAGTGATCGACAAACGACCAAATGCATTATTTTGTGAAAAGTGTATATGCACTCAACGTGTAGCGATAGTAAGCAGTAGTGTAAGCAGAAATGTGAATTGAGGGGCCTCGCATTTCTTCCCAGCGGGGTCTAGAGCGGAATTCCAGCCGAAATCGAATTTGGTGCATTATAGCTTTAAAATATGCGATTTAATAATAACAATTTCAATTCTTTTCAGGAGTCTTTAATATCTATTTTAACCAAAAAATTGGGGAGGGCCTGAAGAACCCACTGCACCCCTTGTCTACGTCTCTGATAGCAAACGAATGTCTATTATACACGGAAAACGAATCGGGTCCATTCTGCATGATAGGCGAATGTCGCAATACTATCGTAAATGATGATCTGATAACTAGGTTGAACTAAACAGCTAATTTTTGACTTTCACGTTAAATTTTTTTTACTTTAAAGCTTAATTACTTTATCTGCACAAAGGCTTTGGCGACAATAGTTTGGTGTGGTTAATCAATGCGTTCAATAAATAAACGTCACATCACGTACAAGTAGTACAACAACACGGACAGAAGAATGCACGTGTACGGATGGATAGACAACATAAGAGCATGTCTATGGCACCGCCTAGCTCTGTCAGAAGCTTTGAAACAGAAAACAAAACAAAGCATAACCTCTATAATTATTTATTTGCTCTGTTAATTGATGGACCATCTTCTTTGCGCGTTCGAAGCAACTAATGAATATTGACAGCCGATGTGGAATCTCCAATAGTTCCTGTAATTTCAGTTTACTTCACATCTTTTTTTTGCTCTTGACTGAACAGCTCGATGTTATTCGTCAACCGTTTTAGGCTTTCCTCAATAATTTGATTTTTCTACGTCTTCATTTATCTGTTTATTTGTTTCGTGTATCTGTCGTTTGTCTGCTTATCATGGTAAACTTTAATAGAACTGCTATCTTGAATCTCTGAATTCTTAGAATAAAAAGAGACGTGCAAAACGGAAACAGCAGTGTCAGCAAAAAAAAACAAAAAAAACGACAGTAGGATGTAACAAAATAAAAGCTGGTTCAAAAATCAATTTTATTTGTTCATTTGTTTTTTGGTATTTTACGTTATTCCAGGCCTAGTTTTTTTCTTATTTCTACTTAATTACTCAAACTCTCAAAGCGACTTTTGTGGACCTGACCTATCTCGACCTAACCTAAAGTGATCCGAGAACAACAGGAAGAAGAAACTTTTTCAAATGACAAAAGTGCTACAGTGCGAGCTGATCAACAAGCGAGTGGCACATCTGGGTCTCTATTCTCCAAGCAGGAAATGGGAAATGGATCGTATCTATTCTGCGCGGCACTTGCTCGGTGGTCCACAGGGGCGTGAACGCCGACACGCCGAGTTGAGTTTAGAGAGGAGCGCTGAAAATTTCACGTATCGTAAATTTCGTACAGTTATAAAGTATTTCAAAAACCCCATTTTTAAAACTGTCATTTTTAAAATTTTATTTTAGTCATAGGAAATGTCAATCATGTTCAGTGATTAGGCCTACGAGTCGTACAAGCGGATAGTGTCACGACTGCAGTGCAATAGATACCTACTACTTTTATATAGATGGTTCGTTTCTTATATAGCGGCTGGTGTCTGGATTTGTATTTTTAAAAAATGTACTGAAACCCAGCAGCAAATCGTGACGCTGCCTGATTTTGGAAGCTCTATTTCTGCTTTAAGACAGCGAATCTGCGAAATTTTGACAATTTCATCACAAAGCTTACAATCGACTGAATCGAGACTTTCATCGGCCGCAGAAAAATGCACGAAACTTTCCATCTTTGTACTTACGTCTGACGCACGAATAGGCTGCCTCGAGGTATGGCATGAGTTCCTTGGGGCACGGGTGACTGGCGTGCAGGGTGGCGTCTGGGATAGACAGCTGGCAGGTGCGCCGGCCCGAGCAACGTCGGTCTAGATGCGCTAGCACGTCAGCCGAGCAGCCGACGCTACCGTGGTCCTCTCGCATGCACCGACCGAACCGCATCCGGCCGTACCGCGCTGACGTCATCAGGATCACGTGGTCGGGCTGCGACGTGCAAGACGCGTTGAACGTCTCCCACTGGCAGTACTGAACCCCGCTCTCTGCACACGACAGATGACACAACAGACTTTACTACACAGTCACGAAACGAACTACAGCGGTCAATTGTGACTGGTCGAAAATGCATCATATCCAATACAGAAGTAAAAAGGAATGACCGGATCTACATGTACGGCTTGGTACACACTAGCCGTACGTAGGCCCTAAGGCTATGCACTATAGATGCCGCACTGCTGCAGTGGGTCAGCGAATACGCAGTACGAGCTTATACCACTCCAGACACTGCTAACACACAGACAGACAAACAAACTCTGGCAAAAACATAACCTCCTTGGCCGAGGTAAAAATCGGGCATTCAAGATTTACTACGACACTTTATTTAAATAGGAGCTAGTAAAACAAAACACCCTCTCGCTGTCCCCAAAAAGTCAATAGACTTTTGCAGCCTGGGACGAAGAGGGTTGTGAAAGAGTGCAGTGCGTATGCTGTATCCGGTCTGAAAGATAACGAAGCGGCTCAGCTGAAGGCGCTGGTCGACTAGCGCTGATCCGCTGTGGGATTTGAACGTCTCTGCGAGGACTGTCCGACCTCGAACGCATGCAACGCGTCACGGCTCACAGCTCACAGCTTAGTGGTAGAGTATAGAGTCACACGGTCGCCGCTACGACAAGAAATACTTTTTATGCCTCCGTCTCCGGTATTGTAGGTATTCGGCGGGTCTCCACTACATAAGCATTAAAATAGCGGAATCGCTCTAGCGCAAGCATTCCGCTTATACAACTAGATATTACTCCGAAGCGTGATTTGTCTGACTGTGGTTTATCACATTCGTATACCTTGCTTAGAAGGATTTTCAGATGTCATTTGGCAGATACATTTGTGGTGTCCAATGACACTTTGTATCAGATGGGGGTCCCTAACCTTAAGAAAAAAAGAGATGACGTTCGAAGTCCCAGCCAAAGCATGCATGCAATTGCAAATTGCTGCTACCTGAGAATAGAAACGAAAAAAAAACATTCCGTTTTTTCCTAGATCGATTACTTATTTGTTTGTAGTTGAACTTGCTGTTTTTTCAACACGATTCAATCGCCAATTACTGTTTTGAGTTTTCATTGCGTTCGTTTTCCCCAAGTTTCCCTTAAGCCATTTTCACAAAATATACTTTTTAAGAAAAAACGCCTAAGATCTCAATTTATTGTTATCTGCCTTATTTCTGATGTTTCACCAGTCGTCAAATCGTCTCGCGTATCGGGTAAAAGAAAAAATAGAGTGCTATAAATTCTTACGCGCAGACCCACAGATCGGTTCTTTATACAGACAGGCGGACTGCAGCGAATGCAGTCTTTTATACTGCAGAGCATCCTTTTAGCTGATAGCTACCGGATCACGCGATTATCGGATGGTAAGCCGCGAGATGCTCAATGATATAGTCCCCGATGACCAAAGCCAAGCATACAGCAGTCAGGACCACCGTCCATACGAGATTAGACTACTGTAACTATCTCTATGCCGCCTCTGATTTTTAAAGACCTTTGCCTTCTAACAGAGTAAATACGCCCATGGCAATGGATCATCAAAAAGTACAATACAGTGTACTGTCGCAAGAAGATCGATCGACGCCAGAATAATTTAAAAGCAGAGTATTAATATGCATTATTGCGCACACTAACCACATTATAACTAATTGTATTAGCTCAGTTCAGTACTCCGGACAGCTGCGCGAAGACAGAATGCTGCGGACAATAGCCATTCAAAGTCAATCAAATCACTAAACATTATGCCAAAATTATCGGAAAAAAGTTTTGCTGGCCTATCCCTTCTTGTTTCCCAATACGTCGTTATTGTTGGGTCTTCAGTATCATGTTGCTTCAAATAATCTTTGATTCCAAAACACGCTACATTAAAATGTGTCTTTAGATTACATTTCAATGACTTTATTTATGTTTTGCGTAAACCTGTGTTCTTCGCATGTTAGTAGGCCCTCGATCTGTATATTCATGATTATAATAACTGTATTAAATTAAATCTGCATTCACAAACTGTTCATCATTTTTAATTTTTGCGTCCTGTTGAAAGCGCAGCGTCGTTTTTTATACAGTACGGAGATGAAAGAAGACAGAATCTTTTGATTCAGTGAGACTGCGAGAGGCTAAAAATCACAGCGAAAGTATCGCGAGAGCTTCATTCGTCTTCGGTCGTAATGACGATGTCACTTCACAGGGAAACTTGCAGTGCGCCGGCTGACGGCCAAATGAGACGCTGGATGCTGGAGCGTTAAACATGAGATGTGGCTGGTGATCAGGTGATGTGCAAACAACAACACTAGGCCTAGCCAGTGTTACAGTAAAATGTCTCTCCATGAAAAATCCGCCCGGGAAAAGATAATCACGGATTTGACATGTTTCCCCCTAATTAAAATATTGACAGCCCCATAAAAAAGCTTCCCCATTATAGAATCCCCCCCAAAAAGTCTCCCCCGACCGACAATTTACCGGTAAAAATCTTTCCCGCCCCGGGCTATTGCCGGGCGAAACGAATTTTTGCCGGTAAATTGTCGGCCGGGGGAGACTTTTCTGGGGGGGGGGGCGATCCTATAATGAGACATCGGCTCGACACAGACTAAATTGATGTACGGCGCTTGTTCTATCGCTAATGAAGCAACATCACGCCATGCGCTAACGAACAACGTAATCTCGGCAAGATACTTTTGCTACAGTGCCTTTTATCGTTTGACTGAACGCCGCCGGAGCTGCAGTATATGAAAATGTGAAGTTATCAGAAAAGGATGCTGCCAATTGCAGCCGGAGCGGGGGTGTTGCAAATTAATATTTGCATTAAGAGTACAACTAAGACGCGATACGATCATACGATTAAACTCGTAATGTATGGTACTCTACAGTAGTAACTGACGCCAGCCTAAGTCTACCGTGCGGTACGTGGCCAAACAAACAATAAAACAAAAATTAAAATCAATTAGCTTGGGATGCAAAAAAATGAGTGAGTGACAAATGGTTGGAGGCAACGGTACACTCACCGGTTAAACTTTTCTATTTACTTAAAGTTTCTTTGTTGTGATATCCATGCTATTGCCAGACGTCCGACCAGACGCACGAAACTAGAAAGCAGTCAGATCCCGCACACCTCCGCCAAGGCAATGTTGTTCGCTAGGTGGCAGCATCATCTTCGGTTTTGCAGCGGTTTCCCTTATGCCCTATTGAAAGCAATGGTAACGAAAATTTCAAAGTGATCCAGAATCCAGGATTCCTTCCGGATCACCCCCAAAATTGAATCACTGGTAGTTTGTGCCATTCCCGACATTCCCAGAAAATTTCAGAAAAATCCGTCCATAACTTTTTGAGTTATCTTGCTGACACAGACAGACAGACAGACAAACAAAGTCTGGCAAAAACATAACCTCCTTGGCGGAGGTAATTAAAATAGTTCTTTGCAATGTAAATTAGCACCTTCTTGTCTGCGAAACTGCTATTAGACCTATCTGTTAAGCAACAAGTATTCAAAGACCAAGACTAAAATGGGAAATCACGGACTTTAGATGTTTCCTTTTTTCGTGTTAATCTACCATGTTTGTGGTGAACAAATGTGGTACCATGCATAAAGCCTTCACAATACTCTAGAAGCAATGGTAGCTCCCTGTTTTATAACACCATCTTTTGATTACCGCAGCGCACTTGGATTTCTGTCAGCGTGCAAACTCTTTTGAACATCGTGATAACCAGATCCCCTTGTAAACACCTGATAATAATCCCCGCAGTGAGTATAAAGCAACTAAAGGGTTAATTAGCGCATGTATATATCACCTACTGGTTACGACGGTATAATATCGGTGTTATTGTGACTAATCAATAGACGCCTATAGACGTATGCACGCTAAACACGCACAAGTCATTTGCTGTTGCCTAGCCACGGTCGTCCACAGTGACACACTTTCTCATTTCCAGCATGCACCGTTAACGGCGTTAACATATCGTCTGTAATCGGCGCATAAATCTCTGTGTTAAGAACTATAGACCCTCTGCCGCAACTTTATAGCATCTGTCATGTGTCAAAAGTGCACAAGTCTAAATAACTGTCATTAAATTCGTTTTTGTTACGACTACTGACATATTACGCTGCCACGTGACAGCCGACGTCAAGACAAAACCGGCGCACAAAAAAGACGAATAAGCAGAATGGCCCGCAACAAAAAGCGATGTAATTAGTACTAACTGCTGTCGTAACAACATTAGACGGTGCGGATTGGAACAATGACGGGCGTGCGACCTTGTGGGGTTTTTTCACAATACACCAAGTAAGACAGAACGGTTTTGAGTGAAAAAAAGTTGAACGTGAAGGGGGAATGTACCTGCTGTCGTCGTTGTTGTCAAAGACTCAAAGTACGAACTTAAACGACGCTATCACATAGCGGCGTCACAATATATGCTTAAATCTCATACCGAGCATTCAAAGATGGAGGGTTTGGATCACATTGTATAAAAAAACTCTTACAGCGAGTTTACAGTGAAATGTAAGAACAAAACAGCGAGTAAAGCTGGTAATGTGGCACGGAGATCACATGCTAAAAGTACCACAACATCTCTCTGGCAGCGTGTCATGGTGACGACGGCTGCAGCTGCTGTAGTCATGGCAGCGGTCGCTGACTGCGTCCAAGAGACGTCAGTCAGCCAGCCAGTCAGGTTGTACACTGATTATTGCCAATAACCGCATTCTTGCTTGCAATCTAATTCAAACGCTGTCGACTGCCGAACAACCTAATCATCGATATTTTATGTAATATAGCAGGTATAGCAGTAGCAGCAGCGCAAAGACCGGATGCAGTATGGCGACTGACTTGGTGACAGCCACGTGGTCTGTCGATGGTCCGCATTCAAAAGTGAATTAGTGAACTACTTCACGCCACTCATCTTGCTGATCACGATAGCTGAATTGCCCAGTCCTCGTATACACATAACTTCGACAATCAACTTTACATGTGAAGTACATTTTTATTACAACTTTGAACTTATCAGGCCCCAACAAGTTGTTTTGATGCCACCGATCCAGATTTCAAATCAGTCAGACAGTGCATTGGGTATAGCGTTTTAGTGTAGGTTAATAGAGATATGGTGTGTGCAACCGAAAGAGCTCGTGGTATTTTATATTACACTGTAATATGAAATAGCTGACGACGAATTATATGACGATGATGATGAATTGACTGCAACGCTTCATCGACCAGCACATAGCGACAACATCAGCAACATTACCTATACTCGTAGCTCAACTATCCACGCAGCCCTTAATGCACATGACTTTTGCGAGAAAAATGTATACACTGATCGCTTAAGAAAAGTATAACAGACATGAGAAATGCCATTGAAAAATGAACTACTTTTTCACTGCATCCTTCATAGCTGACTGCGTGGATAATTTTTAGTTATATTTTGTTTGTTTGTCAGAAACACCAAACAAAATATTTACGTGGAAACGAAACATTGACGTTTGTCCAGTAGATTCATCTTTTTCGTTGTTATGTATTTTTACGCGCGAAAGCAGAATGCTTCGCGCGTCTTTGCCATCGTCTGGGCGTCCGTCCGTCCGTCCGTCACACTCGTGAGCTGTATCAAAACGGTGCAAGCTAGAATCACGAAATCTTCACCATGGACTGC
>Ga0209367_1005962_pt1 | contig 16886 bp, 16 predicted proteins | sample WorMetLIZISLAND2_FD_187412 | JGI IMG/M metagenome (GOLD analysis project Ga0209367, IMG submission 187412) | Marine gutless worms symbiont microbial communities from Max Planck institute for Marine Microbiology, Germany - Olavius geniculatus... ... | reverse complement strand
GGACGACCCACGAGACTCTCGCAAATCCCAGCTTTTTTCGATGCATGAAGTGGTGGGGGTGTTGTGGCGGCGTCGGCGATAAATCGACAACCACTCGACCTGGACCCCCTAGCTCGGAAAACCTAGCGCCGTCCCTGCTTCCATGTAAGTTTGCGTGTTTGTTTTAGGCAGTTTTGACTTCTTGTAGCCCAGAGCTCAAGTGCCATCTGAAGTAGTGATTGCAATCCCGGGATTGAATTCTCAATCCCGGGATCGGGGATTGAGAAATTTGTAATCTCGAGATCCCGTTTTGGGATTAGCCTTACAGATTGTCGTTGACTTCGTATCTACTAAAATGGACCTATTTCATGCATAAGATGTAGTAAGCCCGTACGGAAGGTAAAGTGAGCGACCGTGACTGTCAAAATGCACATTACTGTGCACAGCAAGGAGTAGGACTCTAGCGTGCATAAAATAATTTATCCATTAAATCTTTCGAATTGTTATTTTAGTCATTTAACGCTCGAAAATGTGCGAATTCAGCGAATTTTTGTAATACCGTTTTCGCCAATACGTCCCAATCCAGGGATTCGGGATTGGCGAAAACGGCCGGGATCCCGGCATGCTGGGATTTGGGATCCCGGGATTGCAATTACTAATCTGAAGCGATCGATCATTCGGTCAGTTGTCTAAACGCCTACCGGGCGATCGATTTTTCTATATGAACTCGCTGGCTATGCTCAGCGATTTTTTGACGCCAAAGTTGAGTTAATCGAACCCATTAAGGCATATAGGCTCGAGCCCTCTCCCGCTTTTTAAGCTTCAGTTCTTTCTCGCTTCTGAACCTTCCGCTTTTTGCCACATGCGACGGGTACTGCGTAGCTATCTGGCGCGGTATAATGAATAATAAATTCACGACTCCGAATGAAATCTATGATTATGCAGTCCAATAATGTGGTTTGCAGAAATGCTCTATAGCCTCGTGATAACATCATCAACGAAGTTACTGTACATTGGGCCGGGTTAGTACTGAGATGGGTGACCGTCGAACCATTCGCGTTCTTCCGTTCTTCCTATTCGTCCAAGCCATGTTTGCTCTTAAGTTTTACAGACGGACGTGCGGTCAAAGCATACCCATAATGCGGCTTATTAGGCAATACTGGAATAACATGTGCATCTAACTGTACTTGTCAGGCTGTTAACCTCTTACTGTCGGCAGATATAATAGACTCATGCAGTGGAATGTAAGCTGCATTGTATACAATGGAGACAAGATGACTGCTTTATTATGTATGGCATTTGATTGACAGCAGCCATGCAGCAGCACTGCACGAATTGAGCGTTAATTGTCCCAAATCACGTCATATGACCATATTATCACCGCCAGGCGTTTCCAATGCCAGTACTGGTAATGTCCAGGGTCAGACATACAGAATAATATTTATATTGATTCGAAACACCCACAAAACAGCTTTTCAACTCATGGGGAAACTATAAGATCTCATCCAATTGTAGGCACAGCTGGGGTGTTTTCGACCATTTAAGGCGTAATCATTATCGGGTATAGGGGCCAGAGCTGATCCTTGTCTCTAGGCAGTCAGCCCTCAGGTGACGCGGTCATAAACCCGGTGGTAGGCTGCCATTACTTTCCGCCAGACGTGCGGTTACCTTCCCAACCAGAGAGTGTCACTGCCCTTCGACCGGTACCAAATTATACAGCTTGGTGACAAGAGGCACATGTGTGAACAACTTGCCCAGGGTCGTTACCTGGCCGTGCACCGGGCGGATTCGAACCGGGGATCTTTTGGTCACCAGTCCGGCCCGCTACTGTTACACCACTGAGCCACACATTAGTCAGCAGTAAAGGCATATTGTAGTATGGTATTACATGCTCCGCTCAGTGAATCAACATCGTCGGTTATGTCATGGGGGTCAGTCAATTCCTTTCAGCTGGATTCTTGAACATTACAGCAGATTTTGATAAAATTTTGTTAATTCGTTGAACATCGCCCACTTAAGAAGTGGTTATATTTTTGTAGCAATTAAACTGGATTCGTTATCGCTCGGAAATAAAGGCATAAACTGACACTTCGTTATGTTCACCATTGTGTCTTGGTGGCATAGCCGTCGGACTTGGGATCGAGAGGTCATGAGTTCGAGTCCCGGTTGGGTTACTGTCAAGTGTTTACTACTAGAATGGGTGATTGTCTGCTGGCAGGTAAGCCATCTCGGTATATGATGGTCATCTATTAACGTCAACTCAGCCTTCCATCCCTCCGGGGTCGGTAAATCGAGTGCCTGTCCGGTTGGGTGGCATTAACAGGGGTACTTTCACCTGTGTAGGGTTGCAGACTGGCAGGTAACACTGCATGATCTCACATGGCAGGTGACGCTCTGTAGTTCTGAGGCGTGTTGCTCTGAAGATCTGTATACAGCGTTCGACTTCAACCTTGTCTCGTGCCGAAATGTGCCGTCGAGAAATTATACTCAGGGTCGTTAATTCTATACGCTGGGTGTCAGAGTGATAGGTTAATCAGCGTTAATTATTGTACTCGTGTCGGGTGTCGATACTGCACGCTACAGATCAGTATGCGATGCTGGGGGAGAGGGGGTATGAGGGGTCGAAGGAAAACTGCGTCTGTCAGCTCCCTCCTTCCTTGCGCACCTCCGTAACCCCTCTTCACGCGCTGACCGATTGGGGGGCCGTGAGGAACCGAAGGGGGAGGGCAAAGGGAGTGAGCGGGGGAGTCTGCATGGGTCAATAAAAACCAGTGCTCAGTCAGTTGCCCATTATTGGCGCTGAGCTGTTATAAACGGACTTGTAATGTATTGCCGGTCGAATGGGCGACTTCAATGCACGTCACGCGTGCTCAGTAGGCCTAATGATCGATCAGTGTAAGACCGTACTAATAGGTCTCATTGCAGGTATTGCTCGCCCGTCCGTCCGTCTGTCCGTCACGTACGGGCTCCTAACAAAATGGCGTAGAGAAACCCAAGTTGGCGTGAATATCCGCCGCCGGTACGTCGTTAATTCTGAGCTTAAAACGTCAAGGTCACCAATCAGTCAACCTGAGATAACTTCAGTAGGTCTAACAAATTTTTTTTCTGGAGAAACCTGACAAAACGCTTGTTGGAACAGAAAAATGCCAAGACGCGTATTTCGCTTACTTACGCCTGTGCTCGCGGCACACTAAACGCAGTGCAGTGGGCGGGCACACTGGTGTGCAGTGGACACTAGACCGACAGACGACCGCATACGTGTGCCGTCACATGGCGTGGCGACGTATTTGCTGGTTATTTCATGTCGCTGCGGTTACTTGTCCTGATCTGCAGCAGATATGGGATAACTGTTGGCTTTTCTCATTTGAAGTGGTTGATGCCTCAGTTGTCATTCATCGTCACACTTGGTGCCCAAAAGTCCCGCCTTTAGCCGTCAGACAGGCGTTAAGCCACGCTGATTTCCTGACATTTCCGCTATCTTATGTTTTGCCACTATGCACTGCCTGTGGGTACAGAGTGTATATCGTTTATCGCGCATGCGTACTGCTGAGTTGCTGACATTTGTGGTTGGCGCGCTTGGTGCTTGCTTGCGTGAACGTGGAGAGGCGCCTGCAACTGTTACAGCAGTGATAACAGTGTGTGCCAGTGCCAGCTCAGAGAGGGTGTGGTTTCAAGCTGCCGTTGTGTCTCGTTAACTGTTTCCACCGAGTGCCACTATTCAATCACTCTGCGCCATATGATGGAGTCGTGCGTCTCAGTGGGTGTATTTTTGCAATGCCCAAGGGGTTGGATAGATACTGGGATTGTGACAGTTTACACGACTGAAGTAGAAAGATGTATTGTGATTTTCGACAGCATTTTTCACTGAATGAGCGACAGTTTCGTGTCGAATTTGTTACTTTTGTCACTGTATTGCAAAAAAAATGAAAAACAAGTAAAACCCTCGCTCAAGGCTAAGTACTGCCCGCAGATGTTCATTTAGCATCAAGCTAAATGCAGCGGTTCATGATTACCATGGTAACAAAGAAACCGAGAGACAAACTTGTGCAGGCGACGATGCCAAAAACAGTACTGTCGTCGCTTTCGCGGGCAGTAATAATAATAACTAGAAATATGGGGCAACGAGAGGCCGCCCGGCGCCTTATGTCCAATTGGAGGAAAAGTTTAGGGGACTAAAATTCACCCAGTAGCAAAGTCACGTGGCCCGAATCTAAATGCATTAGCATACGCAGAATGCGTATTGTCGACTTAGGGTGGGTTTACATCTGCGCCTATAACTTTTTTGTTAGTAAACCAAAGTTCACCAGTTTTTTCCGCCCAACACGGGATTGATGGCGGTGGAACAGTGGACACTAGACCGACAGACGACCGCATACGTGTGCCGTCACATGGCGTGACGACGTATTTGCTGGTTATTTCATGTTTGTTTCCAGTTGTTGATATCTTAATCCGTTCCAGAGATATTCACGACCAAACTCCAAAGTTGTTCAAAATTGCGTGCACAGTCGATTTTGGGTGGGTCAACATTTGCGTCCATAACTTTTTCATTAGTGCACAAAAGTTTGCCAGTTTTTTTGTTCGATGCAGCAGGAATTTCTCTCAGTCAACTTTGTCTCTTGTTTTCGATATGTCGACAGGTTCTTGAGATATTCGCGGTCAAATATGAAGTTGTTTCAAATCGCGCCGAATTTCGGACGTTTTTAAGGGGCAGCCCCCAAACTGTTGGACCGGCGTTATAAAATAGAACATGCTTCCGAGCATGACGCAAAATTTCGCTGCGGTCGGCCAAGGGACCTCAGAGATTACGCGTTGAAAAAAAGAAAAAGAACTGCAGTAAAACATAAGGCCTTCCGGGAACTACCGTTCCGGGCGGCCTAATAAGAAGGCAGGTGAAAATGCCCCCCTCCCCCCTAGAACATCCTGCGTGCATATCTGACACACAGTAGTGCTTGGTTCAAGTTGGTTGTTGGCGTGTGTGAGTGAATGAATGGTTAGCATTCCGCCGGTAGGCACAACATCATTAATTCTGTACTGCACCCCACGTGCCTACCTGCCTACCTGGCAGTCAGTGCTTGCCCATGCCCAGGAGTGTGTTCTGATAGCTTGGAGGAGATGTACCGTACATTACCTTACCTACCTTACCGTATATAGGTTCTACAGGGTGAGCCAAAAAACGTGGCACTTTACTTTTGTCCATATCTTCGCCAATTATTGATCGATTTTCACAATTCTCACTGGCACACTCTGCAGACAATTTGCAATAACGTGATTATTACATATCCCACCAGACCATAAATGCTTCTCTACACTACTTTGTGAAATATCACTGAAATATGCATACATAACGATAATAACAAACATTTTGGTAAAATTGAAAAAACACTTCAGACCAACATTGCAGTAAATGGTTGGTATGACACTAAACTGTGTGGGTCTAACATAGTCTAGTGTCATACAGATCATTTATGACAATGTTGGTCTGAAATGTTTTCATTTACCTAAATTTTTGTTATTATCGTTAGTTTTTGCTTATATTTATATTTCACAAGGTAATGTAGAAACGCATTTACCATGTGGTGGGCTATATAATAATCACATTATTGCAAATTGTCTGCAGAGTGTGCAGGTGAAAGAATTTTGAAAATTGGTCAATAATTGGTGAAGGTATTGACAGAAGTATAGTGCCACGTTTTTTATGGCCCACAGTGTATACTGTAGACAGACATACATGTGCACTAGCGGATTGCATTTACTGATTCCGCTCAACTGTACTGCTGTATGCAATCAACGTCTGCCTATATATGCTGCCTAGCTTGTGATGATAATGAAAAGGATCAGAGTAATTTGGCAAAAAGCGGAATCGCTTTTTTGCATTCGTCATCATACGACTGACAGTTTGGCTACCGTTTGTGTGGCCCAACAAGAAAGTGGCTGGATTTTGTGCATTGCATTCTGGGTCATCCATGATCCTTTGCCAGGGCGAATACCGAGACTTTGTTGTGTTTGCCAGTTGGCAGCATCGTTATGGGTGGAAGTTTGAGATCTCTGGTCTCTTCCAGTTGAATAATTAATTTCCACCACTATGTCTGTTTCTGCTAGCACACAAAGCGCGTTCAGGTTCATTTACGGTTGAAACGTGCAATATTAGTTAATTGTCGGTACTTAGTTCAAAGATTAAAAGCTTAAGTGTTTAAATGTATGGCTCTGTGTGGCAACCCATTGGAGAGCTATACGAAATGTCACGTGCCATATAAGATCACACATTGCGTGAGTTCATGTTTCATCGAGAAATAGGATTATCGCTTCGGTCAACAATTTCTATTAGAATAAATATCAAAATAATCGGAAACATGAACTGAAGTTAGAATTCGGTGTTATCTTTCTTCTAAGAACCAACATTTTTGATTATCTACCAGATAAGAAGAATCGGAAACGGCAGTTAACACCATAGTTAATCCGAGCATTACTGATTAACACCAGAGACCTCCAATGCAAAAGAATAGGCATAATTTCTTAATCCGTAGCGATTAGAAACTTTCTAATCGGTTTTCAGTTCATCTATGGATAAGAAGTAGGGCCTGAGTTAATCGGATTCGGTTCTTAGCGGATGTCAGATTAAGTGGATGTCAATTAGAAAAAAGATAATCCTACTTCTCGACGAAACATGAACTCACGCATTGTTGCCTGACACCCGACACAGGTGAACGTGCCTCACTTGAACCCCAACCAGGCAGGCTGGTACTCGATTTACCTATCCCTTTGGGATAGAAGGCTGAATTTACTAACTTACCATTTGTTTTCTGCATCTGCAGGTTGATGTTCTGGACCGACTGGGGCGAGGTTTCGAAGATCGAGCGTGCGGGTATGGACGGTGATCCTTCCACGCGACGAGTGATTGTATCCACACGGATCTTCTGGCCGAATGGTCTGACGATAGACTATGCTTCAAGCCGGCTGTACTGGGCTGACGGCAAGTACAACTACATCCATAGTTCAAACCTGGATGGCAGCGACAGGACGGAGGTGGTGTCCAGTTCACAGCGTCTGCCACACCCCTTTGCTCTGACGATGTATGGTGAGTCTCTGTACTGGACCGACTGGAACACGCATGCCATCTACACGTGCAACCGGTCCAACGGTGCTGACAGCAGGACCGTAGTCAGTAACCTGTTCTCACCTATGGACATTCATGTTTTCCATCCGTCCAGGCAGCCCGTCGCCGGTAAACGATTTATATTTATTTCTGTTAATTCTGCCATTATGTACCCAGTGAAGGAATAACCCAAGTGGCCAGAGGCGTCATTTGGGAGGGCGGGCTGGAAGGGTCTACGGACCCCCAAGGATTTGATTTTAATTTTTTCCCTGTAAATCGTTGTACCTTTGGAACAGTGTTACTGCTGCAAGAACAATACGTTATTTCGACTGAGACCCCCCCAATGATTATTGAGACTGCCCCAAGGATTTACTGAAATGACGCCACTGCAAATGGCATGCCAGCAGCATGCTGTTACCAGTTAGGAGCTTTGTCATTATTCAGTGCTTTGCTTTTGTTGTTTTTGCATTAGGAAGCATGTTAAAGTTTCACAGTAGGAATGGACTGAGCCAAACGGTTACTCCGTGGTTGGGTTACCATACTATAGACAGTGATGTATCTCATATTACCATCGCTGACCCCACGCGACTTTTTCTCCACCCAAAATAATGCAGTTGAATTGTTGCCTCTTAATGGCAAATTAATTTAACCCTTATTTTAACTTTTCAGTGTCTCAGATTTAGCTCGCTGACTTTGCGTGCCTTATAAATTTTTATATTGTTATTATAGTACACTGATATATAGCGTTGTTTGTTGCATATTGTAGCTCGTAGTCCATGTGGATCTAACAATGGAGGCTGTTCTCACCTGTGCCTTATGTCACCTTCCGCACCGTACTACCAGTGTGCCTGCCCTACCGGAGTCCATCGTCTTGCCGATAACAGATCATGTGCTGATGGTTGGTTAATCTGCTTCTCATACATGATATGTATTTCTACTATAGCTGCTGAAATCTGATTAATTGTTGTAAATTGTTAGCAGTCAAATGTTATCGTCAAATTTTTGATAAAATTCAAATTACAGAGATCATTATATTAAGTAGATAAAATGACAGAATGTCAAATGAAAAGTGATAGTCACTGTCTCCAGAGAATGTTGTTGGATAAAACAAAGAAAACATTGATTTTATGGTTAGTTTTCATAGGGTTCATGTAGAGCTTTATTGATTACACTTTTGAATAGAGTATATATGGTGGTCTTGCTGTGTTGCTGTTATGCATGTCTGCTTTGATCGAACCCTCATGCCATCAGCCGGAACCAGAAAAATTTCTATGAAAATAACTGAGAATGTACAGGTGCAGTTTTCAAGCTCAAAATCTATAAGATATGTTTGCCTTGGACCTCACAAGGGAGCTTACAGTGAGTGAGTGAGTGAGTATGGTTTAATGTCCCACCCGAGACACAGTATAGGTCATTTCGGGGACGGCTTAGAGCACTCCCCAGATTTTTTAGCTCTGTTAATGAAGGGTCAGTTTGTGCCCCGCTTTGGAAAAGTCTGGCTACGGCTCTGTTATGTTTATGTGGGTGGTCACAGGTGCTGCCAGTATTCTGTTGCTGGTTCGACGGACGGACCTTCGCTGGGTGTCTCTAGACACGACTGACTTTACGGACGTCGTGCTTGACATCCGCAATGTCCGCCACGCTATTGCGGTTGATTACGACCCAGTGCTACGTCACGTCTACTGGACCGATGATGAGCTGCGCAACATTCGCAGAGCTTTTCTCGACGGCACAGGTTTCTTTTTTTACTTCTGTTTGTGATATTGTTTTCTAAACAGTAGAAATAATCTATTTCTACAACAGTAGAAATAGTCTGTTTTTTACTAAATGCTTAAAAATTTTGTAGAACAAACATCGTCTGGGTATGAGAATTCTTTGCCAGTCTCTACGTAAGTTTTACCAACCTTTGAAAAATTCAAGTTTTCATTAAGAACTCATGTGCTGTCTTATTATAGTTCATAACTCATTCCTATTACTTCGTAGCTTGATTGTCACTTTTTGTCTGCACTTATAGTAATCAGTGATTTGCTATGGTTCATGTCTCTGTCAAACTGAGTTATCGGCTTCATTGGTCTACATTTCTCATATGTTGTTTTCTGGTTTCAGTTGCAGCACTTTGTCCAATTAGCATGGTTGTGTGAGGCTGTAATTGCTACTCATACTGTTAAAGGTAAAAAGGTAAAGGTCGTCAGTTTGTATAGCGCATCGTCGCAAACACGCCTCTAATGCGCTTTCGTCACTAACCAGAGCCGCCTGCCGCACGGCCACCATATGCAGCCTGCAGACCCAGGCTGGCGCAGCGGCCGGCTCTGCAACCCCAGTCAGCTGTACCAAGGTCCCCACCTTCCGTAACCCATGTAAATGAGTTACTACTCATTTTACCATCCCATGGAGGGTAGAAGGCTGAGTCGACCTGTTGTTTATTCTGAACCGTTTGTGTACATTTATATCTGGTTAGGCCTACAGGCAAGTCCCTGAGTATAAGCTATTTTAGCTTCTTACTCATTCCTGTTGCATTTTCTATCATTTTACTGTTGTTGCTGTTATCATTCTCGCAATTAATGATGACAAAGTTGATGAGGATGATGCTATTTTGAAACGTCTTTATCTCTTGTGTGTAGGTGAGGAGGTGATAGTTGACAGCGAGATCGACCGGCCGGATGGAGTGGCAGTTGACTGGGTCGCTAGGAACATCTACTGGACTGACACCGGGACGGATCACATCGAGGTGGCGCGACTAAATGGATCTCACCGCAAGGTCATCATATCCGAGCACCTGCTGGAACCTCGAGCCATCGTCGTCGACCCACTTGATGGGTTAGACACTCAGTACTGTTATTGAAAATATTGCATGAAAATTGTTTCTAGTTATACTGTGTTGAAGCTTAAAGAGTGTGTATAGCTTTTTATGGGATGGGACTAATATCAGAGCTACGAAGTGTCGCCTTCTATCGGGATATGAGCTGCATTTTGGATGGCCTAACAACCATAAACAAGTTAAGTGTACCATAGATAAATATATTATAAATATGCCAATTGATGATAATAATACTTTTAATAGTTTTAATACTTGTAGCTAATAGTTTTATTTTCTGCTGATGGCACAGCAGACGAAAAATTTGAAAGAGTTTTGTTTTGTCATATTGAGGCAATATACTAGTAAATTTGTATTTCGTGCTTTGGCGTAGAGTATCTAATTAGCATATTTTTAATATACTTATCTATGAACAAACACGAACGTGTTAAGCATCCAAAATGCAGCTATGGAACCACCTGACACAAGTGAAAGTGTCTCATTTAAGCCCAGCCAAACAGGCCAGTACTCGATTTACCTACCCCGGAGGGATGGAAGGCTGAGTTGACCTAGGTGGTTGGCACTTTGCATTGGCTGAGTGCTCTCATTCATTATCTCCACTGAGGTAGTTATGTTCTTGTGTCTGAGCGTTTGTATGCAAGAGAAGTCAAAAATATAAATGGAAAGAAAATGATTGGATTTTGCTGGATTTTATTGACTCAGGGTCTTCCCATCAGGAGATAGAGCAGAAACTGAGACTTCGTTGTGTTTACCACGTAGCATCACCATTGTCAGCAGAGAAGCTTGAGAGCTTTGCTCACTTCTAGTTGTCAGCAAGAATTCTGTTTTTACGTGCTAAAGCAGCTACTGCTTTCAGCGCATCTTAGCCATTGCAATTCTGTCTGTCCGTCCCTCTGTTCGTTCGTCACACGGGTGGATCAGTCAAAAATGGTGCAAGCTAGGGTTAGCACATCTTACCATCGGCTGCCTGGAAGACTCTAGTTTCAGGAACCGTAAAGCTTTTCCATAAATTCGAAGGCGGTCACCCCGAAAGAGGGTGCTAAATGAGAGGGAGTTTGAAAAAATTTACGATTTTTAGCCTTTTTGGCCAATAAGTCGCTGTATCTCAAACGGTGCGAGATAGGGCCTAGGTTACTATTAATCACTTATAGGAAGTCGTACACTGGCTTTCAATTGCCACCGAATTCAGTGACCTTGGATGACCTTGAATGCTAAAATAGCAGTTTTTATGGATATTTTGGTGATTTTGGGCTGCGAGACACATTTCATTTGCACTGAAATCAATTGAGATAGTCATGGAAAAGCTGTGTGTGAAATTTTTAGCATTGAACGTAGATTTCGATAGTCCAAGTCTCGATTTTCTAGGTTTAAGGAAACCTGCGCATGAGGGCATCAAAGAGCAGTACCCTCGTAAAAGTCATTATTTTACTGTTGTTGGCCAGTCTTTTGTGAAAATGGTTGCACATAGGCATTTGCATGATGCTTATCACAACAAGCACTAGTGGTGAGCTTTTCAATCATATCATCATCGCTGACTTTGAAAGACTCTGCACTTCTAAGATTAGGGGGTTTTAATTGATTTATGCGATCTTTGGCTGCAGTGCACACTCCAAGAATGAACTGTGATGAAATGGCTGGAGAGCTGGAGATAGACTGACAGTTTGCAAACAGGAACTGCTATAGACTTTCATGTGTCTCGTGAGCATTAGCTCAAATATCTTGTCACAATTATAGCTGACACTTGAAACTGCTCAGAAGTTAAGAATAATGTAAAAAAACAGTGTGCTTAATTATTTTAATTATTGTGAAGTATCGGGTATTGCACTATTGTTTTCATGTTTTTCTGTCAGCCGCCTATACTGGAGTGATTGGGGCGATGTTGCAAAGATTGAGCGAGCGAATCTGGACGGCTCTGCACGTGTTGTTCTGGTAAACACATCGCTTGGTTGGCCAAATGGTTTGACCATTGACTACGATGAGCGAAGGATTTACTGGGGTGATGCTAGACTGGATTGCATTGAGACGAGTCGTCTGGATGGGTCACAACGTCGAGTGCTTGTTAGCAGAGACTTGCCTCACATCTTTGGCCTTACTCTGCTTGGTGAGTAGTAGTCAGAGCTTAGTTTGTGTCAGTGTGTCGGTATGTCAGTACTGTCCCGTGTGGTGTACCTGCACCTATTTTGGAGGCCATATGTCATATCGGCAGTTCTTGTTGTCGCACTGGCAACATATGCTGTTACTATAGAAGCTCAAAACGTTGCAGAAGTACCAGATTGTTACACAGTGGATTGATTTAAACTTGACATGTAACTGTCAGCACCTGGATTGACGAACCACACTTTTTTTTATGCATGACAGCAGCTACTGCTGTAGTGTGCCATAGCCGTTACAATTTTGTCTCTCTGTCCATTTGTCACATGGGTGGATCGGTCAAAAATGGTGCAAGCTGGGATTACCAAATCTTTTCCATTGGCTGCTTGGAAGACTCTAGTTTCAGGATCCGTGAAGCTTTTCCATAAATTCCACAGGGGTCACTCTGAGTGAGCGTGATAAATGAGACAGGGATAGAGAAAATTTGCAATTTTTTACGTGTGAAATCAGCTACTGCTTTCAGCGCGTCTTAGCCATCTCAATTCTGTCCATCCATCTGTCTGTCTGTCCGTCCGTCTGTCTGTCACACGGGTGGATCAGTCAAAAGCGGAGCCAGCTAGAATCACCAAATCTTCACTATCAGCTGCTTGGAAGACTCTAGTTTCCATAAATTCGAAGGGGGTCACGCCGAACGAGATAATGAGAGCGGGTGGGCAAAATTTGCAATTTTGGGCCAATAAGTCATTGTATCTTAGTAATGGTGCGAGATAGAGCCTAGGTTACTATTAATCACTAATAGGAAGTCGTACACTGGCTCTCGATTGGCGTCGAATTCAATGACCTTGAATGCCAAAATAGGGGGTTTTATGGATTTTTTAGCGATTTCTGGCTGCGACACAAATCCATATCATTCACAAGGTGGCGCCATGCAACTATCGTTATGCGATCCAGATAGAGAATTTGGTATTTGTATGTTAACTTAGCGTTAACACCCCAATTTTCAGCTAAAATACTGAACCGGAACTGCTATAGGCTTTTGCGCATCTCGTGAGCATTAGCTCAAATTTTTTGTTTTGCCAATAAGTTGCCGTGTCTCAGAAATGGTGCAATATAGGTGCAAGGTGACATGTTAATCACTAATAGGAAGTCATACACTGGCTTCTGATTGGCACCGAAATCAATGACCTTGTTTGACCTTATTGACTTTTTTGGTGATTTTTGGCTGCGACACACATCTCAATAGCAAATTTAGGCGAGATCAGTCGAGATAGACCAGGACAACCTGCATATAAAATTTTCGGCATTGAACTTAGTTTTCACAAGTTCAAATTTCAGCCCTCTGCATTCAAGGAATCCTCCATACTGGGTTGTCAAACTTAGGTACCCTTTAAAAATCTGTGCTTTCGCATGCTCAAACCTTAGCAGCCATGCGAGACCGGTTGCGCCATCTGGCGTATGTGAATGAATGAATGAATGAAAATCATCATGTCCAATGTCAGTTGCTGTGATCGAAGAGCTTAGATTTTCTTCAAAGTGGGCCTTTAAATATGCACCACTGTTTTGCATTCTTTTTGCATTAGCTGGGCCTTCTTGTTCTACAAATTAAGCATTTTTTAGCACGTACACTTTGAGGCATAAAAAACACACCAAAATTTTTTTTATTATCACTTGAAGAAAAGTGATCAAATTTTAATAAGTTTTGGTACGAATATTCCGGATACAACTGGCCATCAAACAACTGTTTAGTTTCCCACCTCACCCATTGTCTGTTTCTGCACTACCTGGGGAAAGAAAACGAACAAAATATTGCATTTTTTTACCACTTTGGTGTTATTCCTTAATCTAAACAATGCACAGAACGGACATTTTGTCCATATTTTCATCGTTTTAGCTGATAGTTTATCTAATTGTCCATTTTTTAACTGCCTACAAAAATGTTTCAAATGTTGGCCCACGAACTTGGGCTCAGCTTGGAAACACTTTCTCCATTCGTTGATAGCGGTGTCGATAACGTTCTTCTCCAGACCAATCCAGACTTCATTAATTGCTTCTTGAATTCATCAATATTCCTGAATGTTAGGCCTATTTAATAGACGTACTGCAGCACAACAGTCAAACCTTGTATGTAATTGATTGGCTGTTGGTGGCCACATATTCGGAAAGATGAAATTTTAAAAAGTTTTTGGTTGATTTTAAAGCATATTTTGTCTGTTCTGTTTTTCCCAGGTAATGCAGAAGCAGATGTTAGGTGAGGTGGGAAACTGAACGGCCATTTGATGTCCAGTTGTGTCATGAATATGTGTACCAAAAATTCTTAAAATTGGATAACCCTTCTTCAAGTTATGATAAAACAAAATTTGGTGTTTTTATGCCTCACAGTGTAGCGATGGTGATAGTAATGACATTGTTGGCTTATTGTTGTGCTTTCTTGCCATGTGCTGCAGTCACATCAGGGTGACAAAAACTGTAGGAAGAACTTATGTGACCAGAAACCGGTAAATAAATGAATAGTATGTGTGTGACCAAAGTTACGACAAGAACTGTTTCTGCATATCTTTGAAATTGCTTACTTATATTTATGTTAATGATACTAAGGGCTGAATTGATAATCAGTTCGGTAATACACAGATTTGGGTTGAAGTAGTCTGTGCAACATTCAGATTCTGTGTTTGGCACATGTTCAGTTCTCTGCATGTGTGTTTGTAAATTTTTCAGTTTCTGATTTTTTTTACTTTGTTTTAACTGTATTTTTTTTTTACTTTTTTCATTACTTTTTACCTTTCTGTATTTTTTGTACATTTTTACGTTAGTTAAGTGAATGAATCATAAAAATAAATTGATAAGATTTTATCATGTGTTTCAGGTGATTACTTGTACTGGACGGATTGGATTGAGCGTGAGGTTGGACGAGTGCATAAACACAATGCCACGCAGAGATCAGTTATCTTGGAACAGCTGCCGGACCTCATGGGTATGAAGGCCATCAACGTTAGCGCCGTTGAAGGTTCGTTTATGTTTATGTGGTTGATACTACTGTCTACTACTGCACCGTGTCTGGAAAAAAAACATCTCGAACATTGTTGATTTTCACTTGAAGGAGGGACATCCAGTTTTAATAATTTTTGGTACAAGTATTTCAAGCACAACTGGCCATCAGATGACTGCCCAATATTTCTGTCTGCTTCTGCATTACCTGCGGAAAACAGAATCAACGAAATATGAGGTGAAATGAACAGAAATACGTCAAAAAGCATCCCATCATTATCGATTGCGACTTGAACAAAGATTGACAGATTTGGATAATTATTGATGCAAAATTTTTGACACTACTTGCCATCAAATGACTGTTCTAGTTCCCACCTCACCAAATGTCTGCTTCTCACTACCTGGGAAAACCCGAATACGCAAATAGGATAAAAATGCAATATTTCATCGATTTTGTTTTCCCAGGTAGTGCAGCAGCAAACAATGGGTGCGGTGGAAAATTGGACAGTCATTTGATTGCCAGTTTTGTCAGAAATATTGGTGTCAGAAATTATTAAAATCTGATAATCTTTCTTCAGGTTACAATCAAAAATGTCCGGGATGTTTTTTTTTCCGGACATGGTGTACTTGTATCTACTAACACTGATACTTTCACTTATGCTGGATTGATAGTGAACACAATGTATGTGCTAAGACAAGACATGTAGAAAGTGACAGAAATGAACTGGACTGAAATACAAGGTGTGGCAGTAAAAACATTCCTACCTTTTTTGATTGTAACTTGAATACCTGTCTGTCTTAGCACAATACGTTATGCACACCGGGGATGTTTTTATTGCCGCACCCTGTATGTTGGTGCAGTCCATTTTGTTGACCAATGATGCAAGATCCAGATTTTCACAAAGGAAGCCAGTCTGGTATTAGCATTATAATCAGCAGTCATTAGTCGGTGTTGCTGACTTTCATAAATTAATTTCATAAATTCGTATATCAATACAGCTGCTGATGGTGAAAAGATGCCAGGTACTGGATAATCCTGATCCATTCAGACTGCCGTCAGAATTCAGTCATCTCATCTCCTCTTTGGCTCATAGGTTGTGTCCAACCCAACCACATAATTCTATCAAATCTGTTCATACTTTTTTTACTGATCTGAAAGCATGACGTCTGTCATTATTGCCTCACTTCAGGCAATGTACAGGGTGGTCCAAAAAACGGACAACCCAGTTTTATTTTTGGGATAACTTCGGTAATTCAGCACCGATTTTGACCATTCTTTCACTGTTACAAGCAGAAATTTATGGCGTGTAAACGTGAAGTTCTTCCACCCCCTGCACCAGAACTTACGCGCCATAAATTTCTGCTTGTAACAGTGAAAGAATGGTTAAAATCGGTGCTGAATTACCGAAGTTATCCCAAAAATAAAACTGGGTATCCATTTTTTTGGATTACCCTGTACACTACGTTGGTTCACTTGGTGTTCAGGTGAGAATGCTTGCTCGGTTGACAATGGAGGCTGCAGTCAGTTGTGCTTCTACCGCGCTGAGCCACGTGGTCGCATCTGTGGCTGTGCTAACGGCTATGAACTCACCGCTGACGGCATCAGCTGCGTTGTACCAGAAGCGTTTCTTCTCTACCTACAGCGCAATGACATTCGCCGCATATCACTGGAGGCCAGCCTTACCGATGCAGCCATTCCCCTGGACGGAGTTAGCAACGCTCGTGGCCTGGACTTCGACAGCACAGACAATCGTATCTATTGGACCGACATTGATCTCAAGGTATGGGCATTACATACTCACTATCATTCGTTCTTTGTCATTTTTCAAGAAAAATTTTTCTTCTCATTATCTATGCAACACTTCGTTTCAGAGATCTTTCACAAAGCGTTGGCATTCGCACGCATGCTTAAGTGTTAACACA
>Ga0209367_1005960_pt1 | contig 16888 bp, 10 predicted proteins | sample WorMetLIZISLAND2_FD_187412 | JGI IMG/M metagenome (GOLD analysis project Ga0209367, IMG submission 187412) | Marine gutless worms symbiont microbial communities from Max Planck institute for Marine Microbiology, Germany - Olavius geniculatus... ... | reverse complement strand
GTGTGACGACATAAGATAGCAATATTACAATAAGTGCGACACACATCATTTTTGGCCTACCGTTCGGCCCTTTGTCGTGGTTGTTGTCACTCGTCCGTCCGTCTGCCGTCCGTCTGTACTAATGGCCAAACGGTGCGATATAATAGCTTTTTAGGTTAATAATCACTAATATGAAGTAGCATACGCGCTTTCAGATGACATAAAAAGTCATTGACCTTGGATGACCTTCAAGGTCAGTGACAACCAGACTCCACGGTCGACCCCACTCAGCTGGATTTCTTGTTCTTGTCTTAAAATAATGTCTGCCTGTCCTGCAGGCCATGCAGCTTAATCGCTATTTGCTACTCCTTTACTTCAGCTTAATTCACTGAATTGTTTTAGTTTGTTACAAAGTTATTATTTTTTATAGATTTATGTCAACAGCCTTAGTTTGTGAAACGTTGAAGAAAGTCTGCAATTATCTAAGCGCGGAAGCAAAAGAGAAACCATATGGCAGCTGATGATTGGTTGTTTTGTCGACCTCAGTGTCGGTCACTACTGTGACTGTGAGTAGGACTTTAAAAAAACAACTCTGTCTTTCAGTGATTTCTTTTTCTAACGAGCAATCAATTCATCCAGGTCGCAAAGTACAATTAATTCTGACGTTTGCCAATCCGATTGTTGAAACAATTTCTTGCTACTTTTGCAGTGCCACTTTTCGCGTCAGCTGTTTGTTTTGTTTACAACAAACTTGACACAGTGCCGAAGTGTTGAGTTGTAAAGATGGCGGATAGCGGTGTGGCAAGGGCTGATATACGTTCTGCACTGTCGAATCGTGGTGGATGGAAAAGTTTGATAGCATTCTTCGTGCTTGCACTGGCATGGCTTGCGGGCTTCAGTTCGCGATTGTTTGCGGTTATACGTTTTGAAAGTATTATCCATGAATTCGATCCATGGTAAGCTGCGTCGTCAGTCGTGTCGCCTGCGTTGGCTGTCATACCGGCTTCAGATGCTTTATTATGAAAGTACCATGCAGATGCACCCGTGTTAGGCGTATGTGACAATGTGGCCACTGTCTTTAACATGTAACATTAACTGCTTAGCTGCTGATGTATAATCATGACTTACTATGGCTGTGAACCAGCGATGAAAATGAGTGGACGTGTCCTTCTTCTTCTTCTTCTTCTTCTTCTTCTTCTTCTTCTTCGGAGTATGGTCAAACTTCAACAAGTTGAAGACTCCTGACCAGTAGTGGTTGTGGACATGCCGGCAGTGCTGAGTGCATAACGAAAACTCTTAAAGGATGTCCCGGTGCATAAGGTGCTAATTAAAATAGAGAAGTGTCTGGCTCCTCATGGAAGGGTCACGACTCCCTTTCACCAAAATCGGTGGAGTACTGTTCCCGATGTACCAAGTCAAGTCAATTAAAGTAGCCTTTAATTAGCTCATGAGTCATGACAATCACACAAGTTTTATAACACTTAAAACAGTACAGAATTTAACACTAGTTGGCCATCTTGGTACTCTGAAGGAAGAACCAAAGAAAGAACCTTGCAAGTTAAAATACGTTTTCTGGGTGGGGAAGGTGTATTTTGTGGAATTTTGGTTGCGGAATGTTCCGCAAATTACACCTTGTAGTTTTTCTGCATTCCACATATTTTTAGTTATCTATTTGCCATAGGCTTACATACATGTCTCGAAACGATGCTCTGCATGATTGGAGAAAAATTGGTCCGGAAAAACTTAGGTTTTAAAGATTTTTTAAATCTAAAAACCTGAGCAAAAGTTCAATATTGTGTTTTTTGTAGGTTTTTGGGTTGTGAAATTTATTACATATTTCAAATTTAATCACGATTTTTCAGTAATATGCACGTCAATCGCGCCATTACGTTGATCACTCATAAGTGTGTAAGATGTTTTTTTCTGGTTCGTAATTAGGCCTGTTATAGTCTGTTTATTGAAAACTGAACCAAAAAACCATTAATAACCTAAAACTTCAACTTTCTTTAAAAATCTAGGTATTTTTCCAGATGCACCGTTAAGAAAAGCTTGTTCAAAAAAGAAAGCGCTTGCTAAAGAGAACATCATTTCAGTTTAATATAACATTTTGAATGCCTCTCATAGGCTAATCATTTCATACTGTTAGTGTACGATTGACCTCGCAGCCTCACAGGACAGTAGGAGTCTGACGAGATGCCAGTTGCCCCCAGAGACGTGCTCGTGACGTTGATTGATATATGCGGGTGTCGAAAGGGCAGCAATTGATTTTCATGCCATGTTAAAGGGCTTATGCTACTTTCTATTATTTCTCAGCAGAACCTTGGCCTTATCTTTCACAGTTTCTCATGGTGGCCATTAAGCTTAGCTAAGCTTATAAAATGGTCGGCTCAAAAAACGTTCCAGAAAAAAATAAAATGTCAAAAAACATTGAAACGTTTGTAAACTTTCAAAAAAAACGTTGACTCTAATGTGTTTTTGATAACATTTTCAATGAACGTTTAAAAAAATAAAACAGTGCAAATCGTGACAGGAAAAAATGTAAAAATGTTTTATTAAATGTGTGCTTCAGGGCACGATGGCCTAGCGCAGTATCAGTTGTGACCTATTCAACTGATTGACAAAGCTCAACAACACATTTCACAAATTTAATTCTGCATATTACACCCAATTTCATATGCTTTTTCTGCAACGGAAATTCTGCAAAGTACACCTTTTCGAAATTCCGCATTCCACATTCCCCAAAATATACCTTTCCTTCTGGGTGTACTGTCTGCACTGAAGGTTTTGGGTAGTTATTTTTTCATTGCTGAATATCTTCGATTCCCAGCCTTGGTACTAAAAATACTGTGCGTTTAAACATGTACGGTAATTAAAAGCAAACATGAGCTATAGCAGTAGATCAGCTTGCACTGCGATTTGGCAAGTGCAGTGAAAAAACTTACAATTGCTTTTGTAATGTACCTGCATGTAATGTTTGCTGTGTTTAAGGTTTAACTATCGCTCTACCCATTATATGGTGAAACATGGGTTCTACAATTTCCTTAACTGGTTCGACGAAAGAGCATGGTATCCTCTTGGCCGAATTGTTGGTGGAACAGTAAGTATACTTTCCAAAATATACATTTCAGCTGATTTCTGCAGATGTGGAGCAGTGTTGAATGTTTATGTTTATTCAAGTTCTGCAATCTGCATAGGGTTGTGAAAGTGATGTTTTCTTCATTCGATGCTAATCATTGATGACTAACCAGTTTAAAAGTCGATCAATTAGTTCAACATCTGCTTGGCAAGAGGTTTAGGCTAGGCACTGTTTAACATGGTTTATGGCTACCGGTGCATGGAATATATTGCTACTTCTACAGCTATTACTGTCACAGTCTTACAGTGTTGTTTATTTTAATCTGCCAGTTTTTTGATGGTGGGCTAGGGCTAGGTTTTTCTCAGTGAACATTTGGAAATTGTCAAAGCTGGATGTACTGATGCCATTTCTGTGTACATCTGGTTTCATCAAATACTGATTACTGAAGGCTGTTTTACGGTGTATTGATGTGTGAAACTGATGCTGTTTCAGTGGGGCTGCATGTAAGGTGTGTTCTGTATCATACAGGTTTACCCTGGGCTCATGCTAACATCCGGAAGCATACACTGGCTGTTGCACTTGCTTCACATACCAATTCACATTAGAGACATCTGTGTGTTTCTGGCACCTATCTTCAGGTTGGTTTCCAATGATGAAATAGCATTGCCAGTGACATGTCATCCATCATCTATTGCTACAACTCTTTTTGTTAATCTCTTCACTCCAGTACTGCACTTATGGTCTTGGTGCATATCTGTTAAGCAGCAATCATCAGAAAAGCTCGTTAACTGCGGCTGAGTTTTTGAGTAGTATCATTTACAACTAGCAAACAGTGGCAAGTTTGATAAACATTGCTTGCTTGCACCTTGCAGTACGCCAAGGGAAAAACGCAAGAGTTGCTTTGCTGGTGAAAAAGTCACGTGGCCCTTGACCTGCACTGGCTTGCGCGATAAGCTACGTACTGTATATACTGCATATTCATAGTACAGTAGGTGACAATGCAAATTATGCACACTCTGCTTTTTTGTTTAACTGGCCCATTATTGCAGAATGAATCCTGGTTTCGTTACTCCATGTTATGCAATATGCGGGTTCCTAAAGTTAAGCCATGGGAGTCATTGTGGCAAAACTGTATAAGCGCTATGGCCTTTCTGTTGCCGTACCAGCAGCATCAAGGCACTGAAAGATGATATTGTATCTGACTGGGGTCAGCATGCCGTCAGTCATCATGATGCTATCGTGGGTCAGTGGCACTGAATGATTACATAAGCTGCTTTGCTCTCCGGCGCCATGGTGTCATCCCATTTTTGATAGCATTGGAAATAGTGAAATTTGATGTCATTGTTGTGTTGTATGCAGCGGGATGACTGCAATTGCCACATACCTGTTGACAAAGGAAATCTGGAACTCTGGAGCCGGCCTGTTTGCTGCATGTTTTATCGCCGTCGGTCAGTTCGTTTCTCAGCTTACTCTGTGTTAACAGTTATTTACGCTTTAATCCATTGTCAGTGTTTGAATGTGCATTGTTATTTGTTTATTACACTTCTTATTTACGGGTTGGCTGTGTTTTAGCCAAATGTTATTAGTAGCTGTTGATAGTGTGTGGCGATACCAGGAGAAGCATACAGTGTTCTGTGTTTCATAAAGGTTAAACTTTCTGTAAAGGTTAAACTTTTTTTCGTTATTATTAAAGCTGTAAAATTAATGCGTTAATGTGTTAATAAATTAACGTGTGTTTAAAAAATTAACGCACATTAAAAAAATTAACGCCCATGCATAAATTTATTTAATATGCGTGATTTTGTGAATCAAAAAGTTCCAATATTTCGTTGAACTGCAGTTATTTGACAATTGAATGAATTCAAGTAACCAAACTGTAGTTGTCGTTCCATCATTACTGTGAATAAGTATTATTTAGATGACAGGCTAATAGATTACTGTGCTATTGATGATGTCAGTTATAGTTGAAAATGTGTTTTTATTTGCTTTTTAACTTTCTATATTCTACAGGCAGGGGCCCCCAAAGGTCGCAGAGCCCGGGGTAACTTCTCCTCTTACTTTTCTTCTGGATGGACTTGGGTGCATTAATAACGCATTAATTAATACATTAAAAAATTACCGCAGTGCGTTAATGTGTAAAAAAAGCATCCCTGACATTTCGACTGTAACTTGAAAACCAGTTATCAAATTTTGATAATTTGTGGTATGAATATTCCTGACACAACTTGCGATCAGATGACCATTTAGTTTCCCACCTCACCCAATGCATGCTTTTGCACTACCTAGGAAAAGCAGATCAAACAAAATATGTGTTGAAATAAACGGAAAACCTGAAAAAAATCCCCGACATTATCGATCGTAACTTGAATAAAGATTAATAGATTTTAGTATTTTTTGGCATGAATATTTTTGACACCACTGGCTATTAAATAAGTGTTTTATTTTCCACCTCACCCAACGTCTGCTTTTGCACTACCTGGGGAAATAGATTAAGCATAATACGTGTTAAAGTGAATGAAAAAACGTTGATAAATTTCACCTATCCCTAATCTGTTGGCTCCAACAGCCGGTCTATTACTAGGTTTGACTGGCGTGCAGCAATGTATTTAGCAGATGAAGTTTAGGAATGTTTGTGAAGTCAAGAAGTGACTGGTACAGCCTGGATTGGTCTGGAGCAGAACATTATTGATACTGCTGTCATTGAATGGAGAAAGCATCTCCTTGCCTGGGTTCACATAGTAGGCCAACACTTCAAGCAATTTTACTGCAGGCAGTTGAAAAATGGACAACTAGATGAAATGTCAGCCAAAGTGTCAGAAATGTGAACAAAATGTGTTTTTACGCATTCTGTTATTTGAGAAATCATATTGCATTGGATAAAAAGTGATAATTCGCTGGTTGTGTTTTCCCTAGGTAGTGCAGAAACAAGTATTGGGTGAGGTGGGAAACTAATGGTCATTTGATGGCAAGTTGTATCAGCAATATTCATACCAAAAATTATCAAAATCTCGTAATTGATTTTCAAGTTACAGTCAAAAATGTCGGGGATGCTTTTTTGGGATACAGTGTATAATTGTGTAGATTATTTATTAACAGGCATGTTTGTAATTTTGTTGGGTTCAGATTCAAGTTTGAAAGTTGTTTTGTTTAATTCAGCACTGTATTTATACTGGTACTCAGTGGTTTGTTGTGTCTTTTTCAGTTCCGGGATATATCAGTCGGTCGGTGGCTGGTAGCTATGACAACGAGGGCATTGCTATCTTTGCACTTATGTTCACGTACTATCTGTGGGTAAGCTGTCATTTTTATTTTTGATTTTTTGTTTGTGTTGACTGGACCGCTAGTGGTAGCGTTAATGACATTTCTCGAGTTTTGTGTTATTAGTGCTATTCACAGTCGTCAGTTGATAAGCAGCTACATTTACCAGCCAATAAGCTTGTATTGGTAGTTCATAGAAGTATGTGTATGGGTGGCATTGAGATTAGAAATTCTAAACTGCAATAGATCACTTCCTCACATTACACATTTTTATCAGCTGTTACACATCGTCAGAAGACAAGATACAAACTGACTGTAACAGGTGAAGTTGGAATTTTGGGATGGTGATCATTTTCATACCATGTGCCTTCAAATAACTGTTAACATATAATTGATATTGATGGCACTATGGTTCCGCCATCATAGTACAACCCTGTGAGATTCTACCCATTTACAGGAAGAATTTGGAACAGTTAGTGAATGCTGACTTTTGGACCTTGCCAAGTCAACTTCTGCTGTGATATAATGTACTTGTCTATTTTGTGTTCTAGATTAAGTCGGTGAAGACTGGTTCTGTATCTTGGAGCATCGCCACTGCATTATCGTACTTCTATATGGTATGTTGGCAGTTTGCTGCTAGCAGTAGTTTCAGCTTACTTTCAGTGCTTTGCTGCTGTTTACAGCTCTATGTTTGGTGAAAGGAATGACAGCTGTGTTCTAGCATTTCCCCGAAATATTCTCCGCAGACCCGGTCTAACCTCAGGTATTTCTGGCTAAGGAAGTGATGAGTTGAACAAATGTTGGACCTACTAGATTCCACAGAAACGTGGCTCAGTTGTTATTCAGTAATTAGTGTTGGGTTGAATCGTCGTTGATGCCTCTGCTAGTCATTGTTGCTGTTTTATATACACTTGGCTGATATTGCTATTGCATCACGATGAGATTCTGTGTAAAAAGCTGATCTGGTGCAGTTGGAATATTCATAAAAAAGATCACAAGTAAATTATACTTAGAAATTCATCAAAATACAACCTTTTTTTGTCATTTTTCGTTAATGATTCGGTAACTGCTGCAGCTTACCTTCGAATGACTGTCCGCCAGGTCGACACCTGGCGGACAGTCATTCGAAGGAAGGCTGTGGACAGCTACGGTGGACAGTAAGTAATCAAAGAGCACAGGTACTTTTGATATCTGTGTGTTACATGAAGATATATTGTTGCATTTACAGGTGTCTGCATGGGGTGGCTATGTCTTTATCATCAACTTGATTCCTCTGCATATTTTTGTTCTTCTGTTGATGGGTCGTTACTCACACCGAATTTTTGTTGGTAAGTGCAGCATATGTGCTGTTGCGGTTTTATTGGCACCAATTTTCAACCAGCTATAGTATACACGTGGGTTGAGTTGTTCAGTTGATTATACTGCACTGTGGAGATAGGTTTTTTGTAAATGCAAAATTTTTGTTGAAAATGTAGCTTTTTACATGCGAGTGCATAGCACAAATTAGCTATGGCAATTCTGTCTGTCTGTTCGTCCGTCATGACCCGGTACCAATTCAAGCCCAGGTGAGATATAGAGTTTGGGTTTTTACCATATGATAGCCTGGTGCCTCTAGTATTTCATGACAAAATTTCATGCCACTTGGTAAAAGGGGTCCCCACAAACGAGGGGGCAAAAGAGGGGCACCCACTTTAAAAAGGCGTTATTTTACCGCTATTGGCTCTCTAACGTGAAAATGGTTGCAGATAAGCACAGACATGCTGCTTATCATAACAGGCACTGCCGACGAGCTTCTTAGGAATGTCAATATCGATGGCCTTGAACCCCTGAAAATATTGGTTTTTAGTGATTTGTTGGCAATTTTGGGCTGCAGAAGAGTGAATTGCGACAAAATGGATGGAGATAGACCAAGATTACTTGCGAACAGGAACTGCTATAGTCTGTCGTGAGTCTCATGAGCATTAGCTCAGATTTCTTGTTTGCATCTATAAAGCTTTGTGGTCCTATCTGCAGGTGCTGGAATACAGCTCAGCATGTAGTTTGTCTGTTTGTTGTATTTGTGTCTTGTCTGCAGCATACACGACGTTTTATATCCTCGGCTTGTTGTGCTCAATGCAAGTGCCATTTGTTGGAATGCAACCGATACGAACCAGTGAGCACATGGCTTCAGCAGGTAATGGCGGCATAATTGCCATGTTTATCAGTCTCCAATTGCCGATACCAGTCAGTGATCAGAAACGTTTTTGTGCTGTGTGCATAGCCTGCTGTATCAGTTTAGTATTAGCTAAGCTCTCGTTATTGATGATTGGGCAGCAGCAGTTATGAAGATCATCAGTTTTTTTTGCTAGTTTATATTTCAACAAGAGAGTGCTCTAGCATAAATAGCATGCTGATTTTTTGCATTAGTTTTCATAAGGTAGTTAGCGTCAGTGTTTCACGTTTAATTCAACTATGCCATGCCATGGTTGGTGGCGTGGCGTAGTTGGTAGCGCGTTTCGAATGAAACGAAGATACTCTATGCCGGGCCCGGTTAGTACTGTGATGGGTGACTGCTGGCGGCCAGGTAAACCATCTCGGTGCGAAGCCTGCCAGCTAGGTCGACTCAGCCTTCTACCCTCCGTGGGACGGTAAAATGAGTATCAGCTGTCTAGCTGAGTAATAATAAATGGCGATGGTGAATCTAGTTTCTGTGGCTGCCTACCGGCGGATTTGTTGGCTCAAGCTGATTGGCTTGGTCCAAAGGTTGGCAGCCACCTGGCGCTTGTGCTGCATTGTTAAATGAACCGAGTGAAGTGAACTCTCGCAATAGCTGTGCCATGATGACAGCACTATAAACATTGGCATTGGTATTGTTATTATTATTATTAACTTCTGGTGAGATACTTTTAAATATAGATTACTGTTGCAAATTTTTGCTGATATTGCTAGAGAAGAAATAATTAACTATCAGTTGCTAGGCTTGTTGGCTGTCTTATGTTGCCTGTTTGGACTCCTGATGTGGCCATGTTGCACTTAGCATCTGGCAGTTTTGTTTGTTGCTAGAAGTATTCTGGTAATTGTTGCCTTTCTTGTTCTGACTTGTTTTGGTGTGTTGGCTGCTTAATTTAATGTGTTCTTTCCATCGGTTTTAAGCTAAAAATTTTGACATCACTTATTACTGATACTCTGCTGCACACTGTTCATGTATAACTCAGTGGAATTGTTATTTCTTTATTACCTTCGCTACTGTTATTTCTTTCATTTTATGTTTATTTATGGTATTCGCTGAATTAGTGCCCCTGCCGAGTTGAAGAAAACCCGCACATTTCTAGTTTGAGTTTGCTGTAGTATTTCAACTGGAACGGCTAATGTATAGCAAACTTTCTGCTGTTCTGCAGGTGTGTTCTGTCTGCTGTTTGCTTATGCTGCTATTGTTTACATCCAGTCGCGTCTCACAAAAGCCGAGTTTCGCCATTTCTTCTTTCTTGCAGTGGTCGGCTCTGCAGGAGCTGTGTTTCTCACTGTCATCGGTCTCACTTATGCCGGTGAGTGCATCTCGGCCATGTTTGTATTTGCCGAGTCCGACGATGCTACAGCATTTTTACAAATTGTGGCAAGCAGAATTTGCAACAAAAACTTTTCAGTCGATCACTACCAGATTATGATGCGAGTTGGATTCAACGATCGAGTGATTTTTGTGATTCTTTCTGGTAGGCAAAACTGAGAGCCGGAGTCATTGAGTTTTCAAGTCATTCTTGCATCTGTGATGGTGTTTTATACACTATCCGTAGGTTGTAGCTCCACATTGGTGTCATTGATAGTTTTCCTCTAAAGTTTTGTCGCTAGTGCATCTTAGGACAAAGATGGACTAGTCTGATTAGGTTTGGACTAAAGGTCAAACGTAAAGGTACTTTTTGGTCAGAGATATATTTTGCTCAGTGCTGTGTCGGGAGATAACTGCCTATTGTTGGTCTGTAGTTTGTGGAGTAAATCAGGTCAGTCAAAAGACTTTGTTATGTGTTGCAACTTGTAAGTAGATCACAGATGCATGGAGGCTTTGATTATACCAAGCTTTTACGTTTACTTTGGTCATTGCCAGTGCTTACTGCTTAGCAGTCAATTTTCAAATAATCATTTTTTAAATATGTTAATGCTCATTTGAAGATATGTTGCAATTATATGAAAATGATCAGCACCATAACAACATTCTAAATTTACCATAACGAACTTCCTAATTCACCATTACAGTCAGTATTGCTCTTCTGACAGCGCGTAGTGGTTAAGTTCAGAATGCATGTTATGTTTGTGCAGGTTACGTAGCACCATGGAGTGGACGATTTTACTCACTCTGGGATACGGGCTACGCCAAAATCCACATTCCAATTATTGCGTCGGTGTCTGAACACCAGCCGACAACCTGGGTGTCTTTCTTCTTTGACCTGCATATCCTTGTCTGTGTGTTCCCGGCTGGGGCATGGTTTGTCATCAAGGAGATAAACGACGAGCGTGTGTTCAGTAAGTTCAGTTTCCTTTTATTGTTGGAACTTTGAATACTTATATTAGTTTAAATGAGGTGCATTTTAGTTCAGTGGGTTGATGCCTAGTTGGCTATCAGGCTTGTTTTGTACAGTAATAGTTTATTTCATTTCATGATTTTCTGGCATCAAATTCTTAATTTTTTTTAAGAATTGTAATAGAAATACGGCTGTTGTGAAGTTGGGAGAAATTTGCTGGAAGCTGATTCCAGCCTTTGGATCCTGCAGCTGCACCAAAGTACTTGACAGTTGGGCTGATGACGAAGTCGCTGCAAGTGGCAGATCGCAGTCTTTGTCCGCTGCCAACTGATGCCACTGATTGACATTGTAGATCGGCGAAGTACATTGGTGCAAGTCCGTCAGGCACAGCATAGCATATTAGTTGCCAAAATCCACATTCTGATTATTGCGTCGGTGTCTGAAGACCAGCCGACAACCTGGGTGTCTTTCTTCTTTGACCTGCATATCTGTGTGTTCGGCGAAGTACATTGGTGCAAGTCCGTGGGGCACTTTGAACATCAGCAGGCACAGTATAGCTTATTAGTTGCCATTTCAGTTGATGAATTTATGTGTGCACCGTGATTATTCATTGTGTCAGAGTGTGAGTTTGTTGAGAGACATTCAGAGGTGGGTGTGGATGTGATGTTGCAGTAATCCTGTACGCGCTGAGTGCCGTCTACTTTGCCGGTGTCATGGTTCGACTCATGCTGACGCTGACGCCCGTCGTGTGTATCCTTGCTGCCGTAGCATTCAGCCGAGTGTTCAGCATTTACCTGCGCGACGACACCCGCCAGTCGGATGTCACCGACGACGCCGACGACGACAAGGAAAAGAACGACAAATACTACGACAAGGTTCACTTCTTATGTCTTAAAGTCTCACTCTGGGCCATACTACAGTCTGGCTTATAACACCTCGGATGGCTTGTATCTTTGTCCTGCTTCTAATTTTTTCGTGATGTTGGTCGCTTTTATTTAATGCATTCTTTCGATCAGGTTTAGACTGTTGAAATCTTGTAGTTGGTGCACTGCTGGCGTTAATTAGTACTCGGAGCAATTGTATAACACACGGGAATGACTGTTTTGTCTATCACCTCCTCTGCTGTTGTCATTTTTTACACGTTACAGTTTTAACTCAGTGAATCAAAACCTGCAGAATTTTAGAAAACCACGCATTTGTGGCTAGGTTTTACTGTATTATTTTTAAGTACCGGTAACCATTGTTTGGGTAGTAACTTTGTAAAATATTGCATGAAATTTCAGCACCATGCGCACCATATATTTGAAAATTTTGTGAATTGATGTTAGGCGCTTTTTGATTCTATTCATCCGTACGTTTTTTGGTTCACTGACTTGCTTGAGTTACAAGTCCGCTTCCGCACAAACGCCGTCTTGTTGGTCTTGTGTATTTTGTTGCATAGCTTCACTTTTCATCAGCTGTATTTTTTGTATCTGATGATTCAGATCTGTTAATGTCTCTGTCTCAGAATGACTTAGTCTGAAACTTTGTATAAGATCATAAGCACACTCTGACCAGTGACTGACCATGTATAAAATCAGATACTGGTGGTGCCTGGTGGGGTTTTAGTGGTTAATTTGGACTATATTGTATCATTCCATATATAAAATTTATAGTACCCCATTATAAATTTCGACTCTGGGTGCATTACAATGTCAGTGCCTCAGTCAAACATTAGAGAAGTCGTAAGGTTTAGATGTTTGCAAATATTGTAAGAGCCGTTACGGACTGCCTTCGCCAGGCACCATCCATTGGCCGCCTACCCTGGTCAGACACACCCAGTGATGGCCTGGATCTGGTGGCAACAGGTGGCCGTTAATGCTGTCTCTAAGAACTTGAACGACCGAGCAGCCGGCGCCGGCCGACTTAAGGGGAAGAAGGCTAAGCAGCAGCTGGTAATGCAGGCGGCGCAACAGCAACAGCAGTCGGCTGCAGCAGCTGCCGTGATGCAGCTGAGTCCATCAGGGTCTTCATCCACCGTGGCACCGTCCAACACTGCTACTGGCAAGGAGGTAGTACCACCTGGCTGAATGATTGGTGGCAGAAATAACCATAGCATGCTTCGCTTCTGCTGCCGTTTCTGTTGTTTTTCATGTTTCACTTAACACGCTGTGCATGTCATCGTGGCAAGTGGGATGTGTTGCTGATGCATTTGGGTTTTTATTCCATTTGTATTCTGTTAAGAAACCGATCGCATGTTTTTTCAGTCATGGTGTGTTGTAAATTTACAGTACATATAACTTTTGTGCATTGTGTGCCATAGGAGTCGCCTATAGGTCATGGTCGCCAGTGCCAAAAGTTTTTTCTCTGTGCTTATGTTGTGAGGATTCACTCAGTATACTGCCCATCTATGTCTTAGACTAGTTGATGGCAATGGTTAGTCTTAGACTTGGGAAGTCTTGATTCGAGTCTTGACTTTGGACTTAAGTACAAGCTGGGCTTAGACTTTAGTTTTGACTTTAGACTTGACTTTGGCATCTTTTGTAGTTATTGCACACCATTGCAGTGCAGCTGTACAATGTTACGTTAAATTACGAGAGTCGTTCAGTAAATTCCAGGACTGTTCTTCTCAGTAAGCACACAGTGACCATTGAAAACCAAAACTATTATGAAGTTGTACTGCCACTATTGTACGTCACTTACCATGGTTTCATTTATGACGTACTGCTGTGGCATCATTATCATTATGATATAAATGATAGGCATTGATTTTTGGCATAGTCACAAAATAATCATAGAATTTTGTAGTCACAGAAGGCGTAGAAAGTGCTACAATTTATTGTAGATTATCTGTGGTATTTAGCAGTGACACTTTATCACGTTTGAAAGTATTTGAATAGTTCGCCCGCTTTTGCAGCGATCATCAGTCATCTAGTGATGATGTCCGTGTTGAAGCACTGCATATGGCAAAAATGATCAGCTGCAGGCAAAGCATTTTTTCGGACACTCGGAGACTTGTTCTCGCAGACTTTCTGCCTGAATGACATACTGTGAATGCAGAATATTACTGTGCGTTGTTGTCTGATTGATTATGACCAGCAGTTAACAGCAATTGACCAGGTTTGCTGCGGAAAGGTGTCGTTCTTCAACATGACAATGCACCACTATGCGATAGGCTCGTTAAGCAGTTGAGAAAATTAAACAGATGGGCTGGGAATTGCTACAACATTTGCCATACAGTCTAGATTTAGCTCCAAGTGATTTTTCATTTGTTCGGCCACACAACGAATCACTTGCAGACGTTGTTTAAAAACGATGAAGATGTTCAGCAGCATTCATCTGGAAATTCCTACAGGTGCCAATAAAAAACTTAATGCTACGGGTTCCAGCCGACTTGTAGAACAATGGGAACATTGCACTGAACTGCATGGAGAATATGTTGAAAAGTAACATAACTGTCAGAAATGTGCGATTTACTGTCGTTGTATAAGGATGTCAGTCCTGGAATTTATTGAATGACCCTCGTCCAGTAACACAAGTTTGTTTCTTGAATCACCAAACTTGGATATACATATAAGATACATACCTGCCATACTAAATGATTTTTATAATTTCTGTGGTATAATTTAAGTTACTCTGAACATTTTCTTATGCATAAAGCAAACAGGTGTTCTCACTGTTCTGTGTTCAGTGTACCTGCTTCGTGCTGTTGATATAAGGAAAATGTAATTGCATGTTTTTCTTGTGTGCATGTTTGTCTCGTGCATTTTTACGTGCTACAGCAGTAGCTGCACGTAAAAACGAAACTGTTTGGCATTGCATGTAGTAGATGTGAACACTTGGCCTATGATCTTCGCCACTGATTCATTTGTGATATATGACACTATAAATGTGTCTTAATTTGTCATCATCAAGACACAGACGGCGAGGACTGTAGTGTCGCCCCCGAATGTGCACATGATGAGTCTCATCTCTAGAGGTCAGCAGGCAAAGTGTTGCTGTCCCTGTGAAGTTGATCAAGCTATCTGTTTCTGTGGCAGCCTGGACGACGTCTTCAGCTATAGTCAGGACGACAATCGAGGTGTCATGTCGTTATGGCACCACAGAGCCTGATGGGCCACAGTATTTTCTGAGTTAATTGAATAGTTGCAGAAATTTGTTAGACGGTGTCGTCTGTAGTTCTAGAGGTTGTTGCTGCTCATGTGGTATGTAGGTGGGCAAAGTGAAGAAATCGCGTGAAGACAAGCCGGCAGAGGAAGGAGTCGGGATGAATGTGAAGAGTATCGTCGTTGTGGCACTGATGATGGTCCTTATGCTGTTTGCTGTCCACTGCACCTGGGTTACCAGCAATGCCTACTCCAGTCCCAGCATTGTGCTTGCATCCTACGGCCATGATGGGTATGTCTGTGCATGGATTAGAGCCACTTCGTTACATGTTAGTTTTTCTGGTGAACATAGTTTTTTTTCGAATCTCGGACTTCTATCTTTCCCATAACTGTCTGGTTCTGGATTTTTTTTGGTTTTGCCTAACAATATCTCTCTTTTCAGTTCTGTTTAAATCCTATTTTTGTTCTTTTTTAGTTCAGTGCAAATCATTCATCATATCTTATCACTTTTAGGAGTGATGTTTATTTTTCTGAGAATTCTTTATTCTCCTAGCATTAATGCTCAGCTGTGTTATGATTATTATGGTTTGTCGTTGCATAATATTAGCTCGGTCTATAACACCATGATTAGTATCTGTTTTGTGATGTCTGTAATTTGGAATTAAATAGATATATCGTTATATATAATATTAAAAAGTTATTGTGGATCAAATTCAGTGTTGTTTCTTTGCCTTTGTTCTGGAGGAAAACAGGGAATGTTATTAGAACTGCCATTTTCGATACATATGCACAACTATAATTGGCAGTTCTTACAATTTTAGGTTTTGTCATTTTTTCGTGTTTTGTGTTTCATAAAGGTTAAACTTTCTGTAAAGGTTAAACTTTTTGCTGTTATTATTTGTATGTGCAATTTTGCCTAAAAAGGCCATCTCCGAAATGACCTATACTGTGTCGGGCGGGACGTTAAACCCTACTCACTCACTCACACTTATTGGACTTGGTGTGTATTTGCTAGTGATCGTTAGCTATTTTTACTTTTCCTTATGTGACAATATCTGTAGTTTTTGTGCAATTTTTAGTCCGCCCAAAAACGATAGTTTTCGGAAGGACTTATGTTTTAGCCCAGATATTTTTTTTTTTAATTTTTTTTCCGTCCGCGAGATCTCCGAGATGCGTGGGCCGACCGGCTTGAAATTTTGCACGATGGTCAGTACTAGGCCCTATTTTATAATGCCGGTGCAAAATTTCGGGGGGTGCACCCCAAAAAAATTCAGGGGCCAAAAACATGCAAAATTTGGCCCGATTTCGGATGACTTCGAAGTTCGGCGGCGAATATATTCAAAACGGATGAAGACATTCAAAATCGGATTTTTATTCCGTCTGCTGCGATTCCTCCTAAGTTAGGCGAAACAAGTCCAGTGAAGTTCAGTCCAGTGACCTTGGAGATCTCAATGTTGAATCGTACCCACCCAAAGTGCATTTTTCGGAAGACCATATTTTGGCCCCTAGGGGGTGCTGCACCCCCAAATTTTTACACGCGCTAGAGAATCACCAAGTCTTACTAGTGCACCCCCCACCGGGGACGGGGGCCCCCCTTACAACTTTTTTCAAAGGGGGGTCAAAAATTGGCTTAAAATGTAATAAATTAGCACTTATAACTTTGGAGTTAGGGGATGTAGCCCGACGAAACTTTGGCACTTGACGTGTCTCTATGTTGGGGTGTTAACGCAAGTACAAATTTTGGGGGCACCACCCCCTTTAAAATTTAGGAGGGCAAAAAACGTTCAAAAATCGGTGCGATTTACGACAACTTTTGAGTTTGAGCGCAAATGTCTCTGGAACCGATGAAGATATTGACATAATCTAAACGGCGTTAACAAGAGCGATCCTTTCGGCGTTGAACAAAAAAAAATTGTGAAATTCTGTCCACCACGAACCAAGTTATAAGCGCTAATGTTGACCTACCCTAAGTCGACAATGCGCGTTCGGCATATGCC
>Ga0209367_1005959_pt1 | contig 16888 bp, 14 predicted proteins | sample WorMetLIZISLAND2_FD_187412 | JGI IMG/M metagenome (GOLD analysis project Ga0209367, IMG submission 187412) | Marine gutless worms symbiont microbial communities from Max Planck institute for Marine Microbiology, Germany - Olavius geniculatus... ... | reverse complement strand
GAGAAGACACTAAATGGCACATGCACAAGAATGTTGAGGAAAGCCCTCAATGTGCACTGGACGTCATACATGACTAATGAAGAGTTGTACGGGGAGCTGCCGACAGTGTGTAATAAGATTGCCTCTCGGAGATTAAAGTTGGCTGGTCACTGCCATCGTGATCCTGAGCTGATAACCCAAAGTCTTGTACTCTGGGAACCAAAGCATGGCTATCAAGTGAGAGGGTGACCAATTAACAATTACATAGACACGCTGAAGAGAGATACTGGCGCAAGAAACACCAACGAACTGGCCACGTTGATGGAGGACAGGGGTATCTGGAGAGTCCATGTGAAGTCTCAGCTGCGGCTGACCTAGTGAGTGAGTGAGTGAGTGTGAGTAAGCAGAACGGGATTGTTGCTTGTCTTTGATGTTATCCCACTGCAGTAACAACCGATTTACATGGGGGCTTGGCAGCAAAATGACTAAATAACATGTAATAGTAGTTACAATTATATTAATGTGTTAACTGTTATTAACCGTTCTGCTGCTTTTGTGCAGCTTTTAGTGTATTCCATGTTAAGTAACACAGTTATTTCTTGTGTCAGTGGATGCATTACATGTTAGTAGCCTGGCTTGTGACTAGTGTTTTGTGACTTTGTGTGTTGTGTAACGCCAGTGAGCTTCAGAAGGCAAAGAGCTAAGATCAAGGGGGTGATGCTTTTGAGTTTCCTTGGTGAGTGAACTTGAGTTGGAGCCATGTTTGAAATGTGTAGGTCAGAAGAAAAGAGTCAGGAGTTGATGCTGCAGATCAGAAGTGCTCCGAGAGAAGAGGAAGTTGAAAGGTTTGTGATTGTGTTATTTATCATTGCTCTTATTCTCCACGTGTTAATATCATCTGGTTAACCGCTGACATCCACACGATTGATTTATCCGTCAACAGTGAGACACACAGGATCAATTTATCCATTTTATTATGTTTTTTGTTTTTGATGTTATTTGCATCACTAATAATGAATTTGTAGACTAAAAATAACGCTGCTGATTCCATGTTCTTGTTTGTATGCAGTGTGTGGCTGTTAGAGATAGCCGTTGCAGCAGTATTGATGTCAGTTTGAAATGGAGTATTTTTTATCCTGAAATTCAAGAGTTTATTAAACTTGGTATAAAGTAAATAACTAATTGCTTTTGATGCCAGTTGCATACACTATCCTGTTGTTGTTGAAGTTACTGATGATATGTTATTAGCACTAGTAGTGGTAGACTAGTGTTTTGTTGTAGTGATGCTCTGTAGCTTTACATTAGCATTATTATATACACACTTTTTAACTTCTAGCAGAATTACCATGCGTTTGGCCATTAGGCTTTTTCTGTCGGGGTCTAGTGGCCTGGACTTGAACTAACTACCCCGACATGGCAGACATCCAATATGATCCGTCTTGCAGTGGCAGCACTTTGAGACATGACGTAAAGATAGCATTGTTCCACAGATACTAATGTTCTCAGCACAATGGTGATGATGCATGATATTCTGCTTTATGAATTCACTATTGATGTTGACACAGTGATAACTGTATCAATTGATAACAGCTGTTGTTTATACTTCAAACCACTTATCATGCACACTGCAGAGTCTGTCTACTGTTACTACTGCTAATCTACTCATTAATCGCGAACATTTACAACTGCAGGTTGCAGGCTCACATGGCCCAGTCGTCATCAAGCCAAGGTCGTCTGGAGCAACAGTTGTCAGAGCGTGATGTGGCTATAAAAGACCGAGATGAAAAGATTGCAACATTAGAGAGACAGCTGAATGACAGCTCGTCACAGGCTGACAGTCTAACGTCGCGCTTGAATGAACAAGAACTTGTCATCGCGGGGAAGGATCAGAGAATCAGTGAGCTGAATGTGCTGATTGGAGATCATTCCAGGCATGTTGTGATTGTATGTGACTTGCCGTTAAGTTTGTCGAGATGTACATTATCAATTTCAAGTGATAGATAATATCGTGTGTATGCATAACAGTGTGATTAATTTGTTGGTTTTGCAGCTGTGATATTTTCTGCATTTAAGCAATATTTGATGCAAGAAGTGTGGCTTCTGCTGTTGAGAAATTGCATGTTTGGTGTCATATATATTTTTGAAGATTTTATGCAAAAAGTCATCTAAATGCCATTGAGATTAGTTTAATATATCAATTTTGGGCATTTCAGGTAGAAAATGAGACTCTTCAAAAAAAACTGTTAGTGTTTTCTAGTGTATTCACTCATGGTACTATCTTTAGCCAGTAATGCGGAGAAATTTTCTGCAAAGTAAAATAACTAGTGACTTAACACACTAGTTTGCTATTTAGTCGATTCATTATGCATGGATATGAAGAAATACTGAGACTCAGCACAACGATGGACATTACTTTATCTCTGCATGTAGTACTGGGCTGCAATCTTTGTCATGAAAAATTCTTTTTTAGCATCTATCTGGTGTGGTACGGGTTTTGTTGCAGGGTGGAATCGGAGCGGGTCGAGTGGATGAGAGAACGTGACGAGAAACTGGAAGGCATGTCGGCTAAGGTGAAGGAGTTGAAGACGTCATTGAAAGAGCGGAACAGAGCCACGGAGGATCTGGAGAAAAGACTGATGGAACAGAGCGTGTCATTGGAAGCCAGCAGGTCACAAGTCAGTGAGACCGAAGCTGTGACAGCTGAGCTACTGATGAAACTGTCCGAGTTGAGACGAACCGTTGCTGAACGCGATGACCAGCTACAGACACTGCGTGATGAATTGACAACGGTCTGTCTGTTTGTCTGCATGTCTGTTTGTCTCTGTGTTTGGCTGTCTTTCTGTGTTTTTGTTCATGTTTTTCTATCTGTCTATCTGTCTGAGTTGAGACAAGCAGTCGCTGAACGAGACGACCAGTTACTGACAGTGCGTGATAAATTGACAACGGTTTGCATTTTTGTCTGTCCGTCTCTGTGCCTACTGTTGCATATTTTACTTTACATGTTTTATACGCGTTGATTTATTTGAACAGCTGATATGTTATTTACTGTTCTCTGCTCCAGCGCTGTTGATTAGACAAGAATGACTTGCAGGTTCTAGAAGTCTTCTAAAAGTAGTTACTGGATGTTTGCTTCTAGGGTATTTGGTTTAACTTAAAATAAGTCTGAAAAATTGGCCATTGAAACAAATAAGTCCAAATTGATTGTTCTAGTTATTCATTAATCGAAAAAAAGCATTTCTCATTTCTATTTGTCTGTCAGCGGTGTTATTAAATAACATTTGTCTGTGTGCAGATGGAGGAGCAGGCTGAGGCCAATGACAGACTTGCAACTATTGAGAAGTTGCAGGCGCGTGTTGCGGAGCTGACAGAGTCTTGCGTGAGACTCGAGACTGAGAATGGAGAGCTGCAGATGGACGTTGATAGACTCAAGACGTCGTTGTCATTCGCCGATGAGAACGTGAAGTCAAAGCATGAAGAGATTGAGCAATTGACAACTGAACTGCAACAGGTTGGTGCACTGTACGATACTTCACCCAATTCAGCAGATATCAGTAAGTACGTAAATAGTTAAGACTCAGAATTCTTGAGATGTAAGCAAGTATGTAAGTAAGTGAGTAAGATAACTAGGCTTAGAATTCTCAAGACTTTTAAAGACTAATTTTTAAAGTGTCAGTCTTAGTTTTGAATGATTGATTCTTGAATCCAATACTGGCTGAAACTTGGGAAAGCTTTTTGTAAACCGGTATTGGTTGCATGGCAGTTCATCCATTATAGGGCTTCATGATTGAGTGAATGTTGTTTCATGCAAGCCAGCATACGACAAGCAACCAATCAGATTGTTATACTAGCAGTCCTACTAACAGTATCCAACTTACTTTCAGTGAACACGAAATGCAAATGCGTGCTGAGTTTAACATTTCTAACTCTAGTAGACTTGAAACTAAATCAGTACTGCCACTGCTGTTCCAAGTCGAGTCACTTTTTAATTTAGTTTGCTACTGGTTGTACTATTTGAACTATGATGTGTTACGGACATCAGTGGATGTGTGTTTGTTCAGCATGTTAGCAGTCTACAAGTGAAAGATGGAGAGATCGTTCAGCTTGAGAAACAATTGGCAGAGAATCAACGCACGCATCAAGACTCGATGTTGGTGAAACAGAAAGAGCTGTCCTCATTACAGTCCCAGCTGGATAAGGTATGCAGTCTCTTGTTCATGCGCTACTGTGCATGTGTGTTTGTTAGTATGTTCATGTTTGTATAATTAACCAAGCCTCAACTGACATGGGAACTTCTGCCACATGCAGTCCAGCACGTGGCTGATTGGGGTGGTGGTCTGTCTGCACTGAGTTCTGTTCAATTGTTTGCCAGATCACTTTGGTATCATTAGCTCATGACAACCCGCTGCCATTTCTGCGATTGTAAAGCACTCTGATCACAAATCTGACTCGTGTAAGAAGTGCTATAACAAGTACCAGACACAAACTAATCTTTCATATCACTCAGGCAACAGCATTGAAGCACTAGAAGATGATGGTTTTTGGTGAATGCCAATTGTGCTGCCATAATGGGTCAGAAACACTGTTGTGGTTGTGTGGACTGCCATTGGTTAGATCGTTCACTAGAAATGTCTTGAGTTACCAATAGTTTATTACTATGTTTGTGTCTAAATCTGTATGTGTTTGTGTTTGTATCTTTGTATTAGTTTGTGTGTTTGTACCCGTGACATGTCTCTCTGTCTCTCTATGTCTGTTCATCTGTGTTACTGCTAAGCAAGGCACACTTTGTTCTGTTTATCTCTCTGTCTCTGTCTATCTGTGCATCTGTCTGCCTGCCTTCTATAAATGTTGTTTATATGTCAGGCTGTGTCAGGTCTGAGTGATTTGGGGGCTGACAAAGCGAGTTTACAGACTCAGCTTGAGTCCACTGAGAACCAGCTGCAAGCACAGGTATCAAATCAGTTCATTAATTTATTGATTCTGTCATTCGAAAAAAATTGTATAGCATTTCCTATGTACACAGTTCTGAACAGCAGCACTTAACTAATGAAAACAATAGACCTAAACAATGTAAGAAATCCATAGTAAAACCCAGAAAGTTGTATCATGAAATCTAAAAGACGTTGGCAACGCTGAACAAAAATGTTTTAATATGATGTTTAAAGCCCTGTATGTGGCAGTGTTGCGAATGTCAGCAGGTAGTTGATTCCAGGCTTGTGGTGCAGCAGTTCTGAAAGCTCCTGAACCATACATCACCCACGATCGTGGTACACTGAACAGGCCATCTTGCACTGAATGTAGATGATTGATCGAGTAAGATTATGGGATTACAATGTTGTGTTGTAACAAATATACACCAAACAGTTTTGTTCTGATAACATTAAAACAGGATGAATGGTTGATGCATATTTCATTATTTGCCAACTTTTTCATTAACATCTACGTGTTATAAGAAGTGGCAAGTTTCTCTGTATTATTTTATGTGCAGTTGGGCCATGTGCAGTCATTGGATGACCAGCTGCGTGACGTCATGCAAGAACTGGAAGGAGAACGACGACAGGCTGAAGCTCGGTAGGCAGCTAGCATTCCATTTATGTCTCCCTTCTTGTAGTTATCTTTCAGCGCTCTGACACTGTTGGTATGGGCATCTGGCCTATGAAAAAGCTCTGGTTATCAATTTCCACAGCATAATAATGACTGCTGCAATAAGCAGTCGTAACTGGTATTTCATTAATCCATCATGCACCAAATAAGCATTAAACCGTCCCATTTGTAGGTATGCCAACTGGTCAAAGTAGTTATTCAAGACCTTATTCACACTGCCAGAAAAGGATTCAATATATCTATCTCTGTCTGAGTGCAAGATTAGTCAAAAAATTACGATGGATTCTTATGATATTTTTTGAGTGCTGTTACATGGCCTAAGTAAAGAGTGGTTAGACTTTTGACTGCAATGTGTCACAATTTGGATCTAGAAATTTTCTTAGAAAGATGTAATTGTACCAACTGACAAGCATGTTGTTTAATGGCATTCACGATGTGGCAACACCATTTGTTGTTGCACGCAAACTACAAGCTTGTAGCAGTTTCAGCGGTGTGTTTTCAGGGTGCTTAGTTTTAAGTAATTTCTGGGATTTATTATGTGGCCATCTTAATTATAGGTCAGTCCATTTTTCTGTCCCATGTGGGTGCCTGCTTAACATGATAGTGAAAAGACATAGCAAAACCAAAATTGGTGAGAATGTTCCTCAGGGCAGGCTTAACCAGTGTGCCATTTTTCAGCACTCAGAACTCAAATGTTAGGGATTTGTTAGGGTTTCACAGATCTAGGTGGACGGCACTGAGCTGCAATATATTCAGTATTATCATCTGTGCAAGGAAGTTTTAGTGTAGTGGAATGATGTTGATGTGGAATGATGTTGATCAATTGGTCCAGAGAGAAACTGCTGGCCGACAAAGATGAAGAACTTGACCGACTGAAGGATGATATTAACAACTTGGAGTCTGAACGATCCAGCCTTATCAGCAAAGTAAGTTTTACATCTTCTTGTTTGGATATGTCCATACGTTTTGCAGTTATGTTTCATTTTTTGTTACCAACTTTTTATTCATCTGATTTGGTCACAAATGCACTCGTTATTTTAACCTTACTGACATACATGCAAGAAAACATGTTGCCTTTATTATTTCAGAGAATTAGTTAACATTTTTATTGTTTAACTAAAATGAACTATAAGAGAAGCTAAATTTAAACTAGACTACAATCTAAATTGTGCTGAATTAAACTAAACTATGTGTATTTGTGTGTAGATTGATGAAGGTGAAGGTGCTAGTGCTGCAATCAGTCAGCTGCAGCTGGAAAACGTGAGTTCTAGATGCCAAGCTTATGTTACTTTCAGTAAATTATGTCTCACAAAAAGTACACGGTACTTTAGACATTGCAAATTGTATTTGTTAGGCTTAGTCCAGAAAAGAAATGGTTAGATCTTGGTGGACATCTGGATTCTTTTGCTGATTCTAGAAGTAGGGTGTAAAATCTGCCACTTTGCAGCGTATCTTGGCGAGTCTTCTAACAGCTTTGACGAAATATTACGGAGGAGGGGGGAGGTGAAGAGTAGACCAAGCACTCAGATTTTGGTGATAATACAGTTAAAGATTTGGTTACAGGTCCCACGTGTACTGGAAACTTTGCTTCGATCAAGAGGTTGTAGGTTCGACTCCCGGCCAGTCAGGTTGCTATCAAGCAGTAACTACGTAGATAGGTGACTATCAGTAGACAGGCAAACCATTGGTGGTTGTATGTATTGAACCACCAGGGTTAACTCAGTCTGTCTTTGCTTCAGCTCCGAGGTAGGTAAATCTTGTACTCGCCTGCTTGTCTGGTGTTAAGGCTGGGCACACTCATCAGCGTCAGTTGGCAGGTAACAATGTATGATCCCATATGGCAGATGATGCTTCATAGCTTTGGGATGGGTTGTCTTTCGGAGCTATAGAGAACGTTTAACCTCTTTTCATTTTGTCGGTGTCGCACATTATCAGATTAGCAGCCGATGCAGGATGTCTTGTGTTACATACATTGTAGGATCGTCTACAGGAACAGTTGTCTGCATCGCGGCAGGCCGCGCAGCAGCAGCAGGCAGATCAGCAGGTGCTTGTTGATGGTTTACATCAGCAGCTGCATGACACGACGTCTCAACTCAACACAACCATCGTTAACTGCGATCGACTGACGACGTCGGTGACACAACAGTCGGAGCGCGCCAATGAGCTGCAACGCAAGCTTGAGCACGCCGAGTCACAGATTAAGAACAAGGTCAGATTCTTCTCTTATCACAGGAGAATAGATGATACACTGCATACACTCACGCGGCTTTTTAGAGAGCCGCACTCTGTCCGGTAAAAAACTGTCCCTGTAGACATTGTACAATAAAAATGTCAGATCTGAGCGAATCTAAATAAAATTTTGTGCATTTAATCTTTAGTAAATTTTTGTAGCTGTCACCGAATTTCGTTAAAAAACATTATTTCTTAGCTGAGATATTAATTGTTGAATATCGATAACAAAATATCTTCATTACTAATATGGTGTTACACAAGTTAACCTCTGTGTACATTTGCATAACTTTTACAAACAACATATGATTCTGGCAAAATTTCACATCACCAATGCATCATCTATTGGCAGTTAACATGCCAAACTTTAGTTAAATCTGTCAATGCAAACAATAGTTACAGTGGCTTTTGTGAGGTTGCCTCAAAACGTGAAGTGTCCAGTATTAGGCAATCATTTGTTTAATCCTGACAGTGTCCATGGCTTGCTGGGAAATTCCGCAATAAACTTTTTAGTACCATACTCTTTCTCTTGTTTCAACAGTTTAATTAAAACATGATCATCTGCAGAAAACACCATTTTGTTATTGTTTACGTTATTTTGATTGCGTCAATGAACGTCACTTTCGCTTGAGCGACTGGAGTATGTAACGCCATGTTGGTATTGAAGATATTTTGTTATCAATATTCAACATTTAGCAATTTTGGTAAGAAATAATACTTTTTAACGAAATTTGGCAATCACTTCAGGAATTTTTTGAGGATTACGTGTGCGAAACTTTATTTAGATTCATTCAGATTTGACATTTTTATTGCACGATGCTTAGGGGGTCAGTTTTTTACCGGACACAGTGTATTTACAGGATACATAAGTCAGACAGGGTAGACGAGCTGCAGTGCAAGCTTGCACTGGTCTTTGTCTTACAGTAATGATAGAATAAACACACAGTAGACTTTGTGAGCATTAAAGCAAATCTGGTATTTTATTAGAACTTTTTAGTGAATCAAGCATAGTATTTTATGTTTTTTTAATACATGATCATTAATCTTGTATTGTACATTGCTATTTTTAGATTCATTGTATTTTTATTTGTATTCTATTTTACATTTCAGCTGAATTATGCTGCAATGTCGATAAAAAGCATGTATATTTGTGTATCTTAGTACAGTGTAGTGATAATATGTTTTTGTTGTTTTAGTGCCTTTGCATAATATGGCAGAATTTGTTATCATATCATTATGACTGACTGATTTGTCATGTTGTGATTACTTATTTAACAGCACATCAGAGAGAACATTTTGTGCTATAACCATTTAATAGTAACACATATGTTAATAAGTAGCAATTAATACGCAGTTGATGGACAGGGTCGATTTGCACTTTTTGTTGTGTAGATGGACATGTTGTCCGAGCTGAGATCAAACCTGGACAACGAAAGAGCAGAGCTGAATACTCAGCTAACAGCTTGTCAGCAGTCACTGAGCGACAGAACTAAAGAATTGCAGCGCCTGCAGGACAACTTCGACCAGGTACCTAATATGACGCAGAGCTCTAGTGTGTGTCAATACACTGCATAAGCTCCGTCACATGACATCGGCTGCACTGAATACTGCTTTTGGTTTTTAGTGGCTTATTTTTCTGAAGTTACTACTAGTTAGGCCTGAGACCTAATTCTCTGTAAGTGGACTTGTAAGAAATTGCTGAAGCACGAAATTGGTTATTCATTAAACAGTAGTCACCGTTATCTCTGTATTCTATAGATACTATTGACTTGGCCTTCTATCTCTGATGGAACAGTGAACTGAGTGTTGGATTTTCATCTGATTAATAACAAATAGCAATAATAAATGCAGATGTTTAGTTACTTATTTTGGCCTACTAGTGGCCCAAGCCTGGTTGACTTGGTTCAGTGGACAGCTGGCACAGTTTTGCATTCATTGATTTAAGTGGGGCACTCTAGCAGTGACTTTGATGTGATGACTGCACTGTAAACACTGTCCCAGCTAGTAATGTTACTGTTGTCCTTATTACGTTACTGTATTTGAGCTGATGATGTGATGCATAATGCAGTGTGTAGAGTGTAGATGTGAGTTTGTCACGTTTGTGACTGCAGACTGCGGTGAGTTTGGAGGAGCAGAAACGTAAGACAAAGAAATCCGCTGAAAGTCTGGAATCATCGACAGCTCGATGCAATGAACTCCAGCAGCAGTGTCTGATGCTGGAACGAGAACTCAAAGACAAAGTATGTTGAATCTGGTCTCAAGATTGTGCTCTTGACTTGATTTTGAAGTCTAGCTGTCTGTTGGACTCTCAGTTTTGGTCTTGAATTTTGCAGTTTCTTCTTCAGTATTTGTTGCTATTGCTAGTTTTTTACTTCTGGCCTGGTGAATTGTGTTGGCCTGTTGGCTGAAAATGTGCTCTTGACTTGATTTTGAAGTCTAGCTGTCTGTTTGACTCTCAGTTTTGGTATTGAATTTTGCAGTTTTTGTTTCAATATTTGTTGTTGTTGCTAGTCTTTTGCTTCTGGCCTGCTGGCTGAAAATGTACGAATTTACTTTTATTTTATTAGTTATTCTTCTGATCTTGTGTAGCAACTTATCTCGCTATTCAAATTTAGATTTTTTTTGTTCTCAGTGTGTCTTTATTTACACTGGCTGATGTAGAGTGGAAATTTGAAGAAAGATAGATACAGTCTCTTTTACTTGCTATTGCGAATAAGTAAACTCTTGGTTGCATTGTAATAACGTTATTATCTTTCAGTAGAAGATGCTTCAACCGTTATAGAAGGCTGTTATTGTGATATGATAATAATAAGATATTACGTGATGAGAATGCGATTACTGTAGACGTCGACGGTGGAGCGGCTGGAGTTGTCAAAGGCTGATCTGCAGGCCGACATGGATCAACAGTTGTCTAATCTGCATGATGTCATTGCTCAGAAAGAAACCGCCATCACCTCAGTGAGTCAGTTAATGTATGTGGGTGTGGGTGTTTGTTTGTGTGCATTTTCTGTTGAGTCTGCAGAATGCTTTTTCTGTTTGAGATAAATGATGCAGAATGGAGTATCAGAACTAGATCACTTAATTCTCAGAATAGGTTGCTCTGAACCAGTTGCATCTGACGTGAGGCTGTGGATTGAGCATTGCAGTTAGTGACGCTTTGCTAATTGTTACTGCTTTGTTCGATTTGTTGTTTAATTAGCTTGCTTTTCGGAGTTTGCTTTCAAGTTAGGTCAGATCCCCAGGGAGAACCTTTGAGTTTTGCTGCAATAATTTTTTTAACATTTACTCAGTGAAGAACATCCAGGTAATGGTGTAATTTTTTCTTTTGCATCGTATACAATTTATTTTGCACTGTGCATGGTGAAAATAATGGCAAACGAATGAATACATATTTATACAAAATGTTGTTGTTAATTAGCAGGTGAAATTTATTTAAACCAGTAGTAAAGCTGTAAATAGCATTGAATTCATGTGTGTGTGCATGTGTGAATTGTGCAGCTCAAGACAGCGGTGAAAGAAACTCGGACAAAGAAGAGAGAGACCGAACAAGCGATGTCTGTACTGGAAGAAGAACTAAGTTCTGTCAAACAGACGTCGAATAAACTGACAGAACAACTTCAGCTCAAAGTAACCATCAGAACTTTCATCATATTTAATTTAGTACCCTGCTTATAAATAATGCTGTGTAAAAAGGAGTGTGTGTCTGGAGACGGTGTAGAGCATGTGTTGTCAGGAATGGAAACTTACTGGTATAGGGCTGCTGAGTGTCGGTCAGCCAAGGGACTTTTTTAAAGAGCAGTGTCTATCATTATCTTTGCTGAAGAAAATCAGTTACATTTTTACCTTTACCGGATTGTCTCTTTGGCTGGTTGCTTTTATGCTAGATTACTCAAAATGTTGTGAACGAATTTTGGTGAAATTTTATGGCGGCGTCGACCGAGTGATTAGATGTTGGCGGTGATCTGCATCCAGAAATGTGTTTTGTTGATACATGTAGCAGATAACGTTAAGTCATTTATATGGTGTAATGTGCTTTCTCAGCACTTATAATCAGACTGTAGCCTGGTAGTGCATAACACTGTTGTAAGGGCGATGATCAAAGTCAGTGGGAAATGCCAGATTGCCTGAGAATTATCAGTATGCTTGTGATGGTGTCATTCAAGGATCATGAAATCGTAAAGTTAGAGGAGGCAAATCGACGGCTCGATGAACAACTTCAATCTGCGATGGATGATGTCGGTGACAAAACTACAGAGCTGGAAACGGTCAGCATAGAGTTTGTGTTTGTAACATGAAGATAGTGTTGTCAGCACAGAGTTTGTCATTGTCATAGAGTTAGTTGTTGGCATATATCATTTGTTATTGTTAGCATAGAGTAGTTCGTCCCATGTGGTTTTTTGAGGTGTAGTATACGATTCATCTAGTTACAGTAGTACTAAATATTGTAGACCGACTATGCGTACATGGTCAATAGGGTTTGCAACCCAGGTTAACCCGAAAACCCGGGTAACCCGGAGTTTTTTCAAACCTGAAAACTCGGGTTTGGAGAGCTTGCAAACCCGGGTTTTCAGGTTTGAATTTTGACCTACATTGTGTTTAATTACACGTTAAAATAACTCGGCAGTCGGCAGAATACGCAGTGGACGCTGTCAAACTGGCTTCTCACAGATTTATCAATAATCAATAATCTGTACCTTGCCGCCGTTGCGTTACGTTTTGTGTGCGTTGTCCATCATGCTGACGTCGTTTAAGCGAAGGTTTTCGTGCGAAAAATGGCTTGTCAGTTGCGTCTTAACTAAACATGCCAGGGACGTCTTAACACATACGTTCCAATCAAAGGGTTAATACCCTGAGTCGACTTTATGAATTGTGACAGAGGTTGTGAGTTGAAGGCTTACATGCAAAAAGTGCAGATTGGTGAACTGAACATGACCTGGTTGGTAAGCTGATTTTCACACAAATACGTCGAATAGCTTTGCTTAGCGACCTGGACTGCAAAATTGCGAATGCCCATGCCCAATGCCAGTTCGGACTTCGGATGCTCGTTGTGCAGCTTGCACAGGTCGTTTGGGCAAAGCTTTTCGCGTGAAGACCAGTCTATCAATGGCCAGGTAAATCAACTAAGTAGATACTGTTTTGCACAGAAGCCTTCGACTTTTCTGCGACTTAATCTTCTCTTTCAGTTAAATAACTGATGTTTTAATTTGGTACACACTTATTACTTATATCAGCAAAGATTCACTGTTCATTTGCTGAACTTACACAAAAACAACACGGAGGAATTCGGTATTAATAAATATCGAAAAGTTCAACAGTCTGATTGTCAGAACGTCGTCATTGATGTTCATTGCTATTCTGATAGTAGACACGTTTTGATTTTTTGAATGATCGACTATCAGTTGTTGGACCAACGGAGTTAGCATCGTCAGACATCATCACTGTTCCGTAACTTCCGTTCATCCAGTCGTCAGTCTCATAGCCATTTCAGTCTTTAGAATGACCTCTGTAATGCAACAAAATACATCCAGCTGTTATCGTTTGGAAGCTAATAACGGGACAAGCCTAATACCCACTTACAACTGAAGCTACGTTGAACAGCATGCATGCTGAATCAGATGCAGTTATGTGTATTCTAAAACCCGAACCCGAAACCCGGGTTTAAGATTTTTGAAACCCGAAAACCCGGGTTTGGAAAAGTGCTTCGGGTTTGTAAACCTTAATGGTCAACTGGAATGAATGAATGCTTAGACTCATTACTAGAGTATGTTTGGTTCTGTGAAACCGTCGTAACTTGTTGGGTTGTGGGTGGTCCTTTCTGATTTCCAATTGGCCTATAATCCAGTCCTGCAATAGTTGTAGCTGGATTATGGGTGGTATGTCTGCATGCTGCACTGGAGGTGCAGTGTCGTGTCTGTCGGCTGATGCAGATGCAGTCACGTCTGGAGTCTGAGGTGACGAGGCTTAAGTCTGAGTATGAGATGGCACGTAACGAGTCCTCAGCACTACAGTCGGAACTCAGAGCTGAGGTTTGCCTCTGTCTCTATGTATATCTTGGTCTATGTGTGTTTGTGGCTGTCTGTCTCTTTGTGTTTGTCTTTTTGCCTCTCTTGTTTCTGTATGTTTCATTTGTTTCTTTTTTTATTTCTTTGTTTGCCTGTTTCTATATATGTCTGTCTTTTTACTTGTATGTATTGTACGTACAGTGCTGTTCTTATATCTGTTTATGTGTCTGTCTCTTTGTGTGATGTGTGTTATGTTTACCATGTTCAGTGGTTTGGTTTATTGCTAACTGCATGCGACAGAGTTACTGAACGTTGAGCTGGGTTAGCACTAAGATGGGTGACCAGTGACCACTCCTGGGGAACATTGATATTTTACCGACTGTCACCAACTCAGCCTTATCATGCCTCTTTTGTTACATGCAATGAGTACTGGCGATTGGTTTTATGTTAGTTATATGGGCTTCAAGCACAGCAAAAGGGATAAGTTTTCAAGCACGGAATGTATATTATGCGGCCGTACATGTCTTTTCTTTTCACTATCTGTATATCTCCCATACAGGCTTCTAACTTGAAACAAAAAGGTGCAGAAAACCCACAATTTTTGTAAACGTTTCCTAGGGCAGTAGTAGTATAATGATTTTCGTCTCACAAGGATCATGGTTGAGATCAGGGTCAGAGTTTTGCAATGCAGTGCCGATAATACATTGTCACTTGTTTGGCATGTGTTAGATCGAGGGTTTGGAACAGGACCGTGTGCGCCTGGTGTCAGACAAGGCAGACCTGGAGACGAGTTTGACTGAGCAACAGAGATCACTGAAGGACGTCACTGCTGAGCGAGATGACTTCTGTGCTCAACTGGATGCCGAAAAAGTCAGTTTGTCTGCCAAGTTGATGCATTTGTTCAGAACTGTTGCTTGCATTTTTGCCTGTTTATTATGCAACCTTGTTTGGTGAGGCTTGTCTATCTACATCGTGTCCCCAGAAAAGCATCCCTGACATTTTCGACTGTAACTTGAAAACCAATTATCAGATTGTGATAATTTTTGGTATGAACATTCTGGACACAATTTGCCATCAAATGACCATTCAATTTCCTACTTACCCATTGTATGCTTTTGCACTACCTAGGGAAAGCAGATCAAGCAAAATATGTGCTGAAATAAGCAGAAAACCTGAAAAAACATTCCCGACATTATCAATTGTAACTTAAAGAAAGATTAGCAGATTTTAATAATTTTTGGTAGAAATATTTCTGACACAACTGGCTATTAAATAAGTGTTTTAGTTTTCACCTCACCCAATGTCTGCTTTGGCACTACCTGGGGAAACCAGACCAAGCATAATATGTGTTAAATCAAATGAAAAACGTCAATAAATGCCATCTATTTTAATCTGCGGGCCCCAACAGCCAGTCTATTACAAGGTTTAACTGTCATGGAGCAGTGTGTCTATTAGATAAAGTTTAGGAATGTTTGTGAACTCAAGAAGCAACTGGTACAGTCTAGATTGGTCTGGAGCAGAACATTATCGATACTGCTGTCAATGAATGGAGAAAGCGTCTCCTTGCCTGTGTTCGCATAGTGGGCCAAAACTTCAAACAATTTTACTGTAGGCAGTTGAAAAATGGACAACTGGATGAATTGTCAGCCAAAGTGTCAGAAATGTGAACAAAATGTGTTTTTACGTGTTATGTTAATTAAGCAATCATATCATATTGGACAAAAAGTGATATTTTGCTGGTTGTGTTTCCTCCAAGTAATGCAAAAACAAACGTTGGGTGAGGTGGGAAACTGAATGATCATTTGATGGCAAGTGGTGTTAGGAATATTCTTACCAAAAATTATCAAAATTTGATAATTGGTTTTCAAATTACAGTCAAAAATGTTGGGGATGCTTTTTGAGACACAGTGTATTTGTTTCGCCTTCCATTTGTCTATAATTATGACAATAATAATACACCATAGAGATGCTGTCCCATTCAGGCTTTTAACTCGAAATGAAAAAGTCGTAGAGAAACTGAAATTGCTGATTTGTACGTTTAGTTACTTGTAAAGAAATCGAAATGAAAGAAACGCAAATGTAGCTGCTATTGCATAAAATATTATGGCACACAATATAAGTAAATAAGTAAATTTATATAGCACAAAGTGTTGGCATAAAGTCGAGGCACAAGATGTGGGTTGGGGCCCTGTGTTGGCTTAAAAGTTAGGTTATAGAAAAAGTTCCGAGTTAGCAATGAATACAGCTTATGAAAGAACACCTGTGAATGTCCAGTGGAAGGGTGTTCCATATATGGTGCTTATTTGCTCATAATAAACTGTTGACTGCCTTATTATTTCTGATTTCAATGCTGTAATGTTTTTTAGAAATCTTCAGCTCAAGCATTGTTAGAACACAAGATGAACGTTGACAATCTCGTGGACTCCATGAAAGATCTCATGCAACAGATTAATGCTGGCAAAGTCTGTTTCGTTGTCATCTCTAATTTTTGTTCTTCATTTCATTATTTCAGAAACTAACTATGGGTACTCACAATAGTTGACTGACATAAAATGATGTGTTAAATATATGTTAAATATTGTGCATTTATAATCAGGTTGCCATTGTTGGCCGATCATTAAGTTGATTTTGGGGTACGATATGTCATGACTGTGATGTTTACTGCTGATGCTAGGAGGCACTGGAATCAAAGACCAAGTCAGAGCAGGAATTTGCTGAAAAGGTTTGCTTTTTCTTCTTTGTTTGTAATTAAATTGAACTTTTCACTATATTTTTCATTTATTTTTTGGCTTCAGAGGTTTATTTCTTGCAAGAGTGAAGTGTCATTTTTGTGTTGAATTAGCAAGTGCCCACACATGGGCACTAACTGTTTCTGTTATTTACTTATTTACTTAGTCGCTATACAGTGCAGATATGTCTATAAGACATCATTGATCGAATGCACAGACATTATACACTGTGTCCCAAAAAAAGTGATAACATTGCAGATTTCTTAATAACATGCAATAATCTTTACCGAATCAAATATAATTTTATAAACATATACCTGCATGTATTGCAAACAGTAAAGCAAAGTT
>Ga0209367_1005958_pt1 | contig 16888 bp, 11 predicted proteins | sample WorMetLIZISLAND2_FD_187412 | JGI IMG/M metagenome (GOLD analysis project Ga0209367, IMG submission 187412) | Marine gutless worms symbiont microbial communities from Max Planck institute for Marine Microbiology, Germany - Olavius geniculatus... ... | reverse complement strand
CTTCTTTCCCATCCTACACTTTCTTTCCCTCACTCTCCCCAAATCCATTAAACCCCACCAGTGTACCTGCCAAATGGCATCTGAATCTGGCAAACAGTTTAAGCAGAGTACAAGAATGTGACAGACAAAAGACCATGCTAAAAAAAGAAATGTAGGTCTATAGGAATAGGCTACGGGTAAAAAGCAGATTGAGGATGTGTGGATGCTGCAACAGCTAACACTATTATTAAGCTGCAATTTATTCATTTAAACATCTCCTAACCCTATTCCTAACCCCAACCCTAATCTTAACCCTATCCCTAACCACAGCCCTAACTCTGATGCGACATCCACAGATCCGCACGTCTGCCGATCCGCTTTTTACCATCGTTCATAGCGGTAGCACTAATTGCTGAATCAGCTGAATCGGCCTGAATCGGCCCACTGCTGCGTTCATGACGCCAATGGATTAACAGTAATTATTGAATCGGCCCACTGTTGGTTCAGGTTTTGGTTTGTTTTGGGGTTTAGGTTTAAAGTTTAGGTTTATTACTTAAAACTATCACCTATTCAGTTACATCCATCGGCGCCGATTCAGCAATTAGTGAGCTACCCGTTCATAGGAATGCACTATAACAGCAATTCTGCCTAAAACTCATGCACGATGTGTGAAATGTGTCACATCTGGCATTGTGCTCACACACCTTGTAAGACGGAATATATTTCAACAGCATTTCGATCTTCTTGCAGCTGGTGTACAACTGCTGGCGCTGACTGTAAGTGAACGCAGGATGGTGAACGGCCATTGTGAACAGCAAGACTAAGTCCAACATCAAGTCATTATTGTTGTCAACATCTGTCAATAAACCGTCCTGCTCTGACACTGAATGTGGTGCTGACTTCGACATACCAACACGCATTTCCACTGCATGTTCTAACCGTGAGAGAACACCGAACAGCACATGCGCACATGTCGTGTTGTCAGAATGTAATAACGACAGGTAAACATTCAGCGCACTTATCAAGTTATTATCTACAATATCAACTGAATCAGCGTCACTGGCATCTTTCAAAAACGACAAATCGTTGGAGATGATATCGTATTTTCGAAGAGAGGCATAGTCCTTCCTTGCTAATTCCTCAAGGTGCGATCCCAAAAAACGCAACTCCAATGGCACACACAACTGCAGCAGGCCGCACATCAAATCTATGCGCTCTGCGCTATGCAAATCTTTAAAAACTGCGCATATATCTTCTTTGCAGATCATGCCTTTTTACAATTGAACAGAACGTTCAATTAAGCGATAACAGTCAACAAACATCAATAACACCACAAAGTTTATCAGTCAAAACTACATCCGGGCTACAGTCGAAAGTCAGATACGATTTAACCGTTGCCAGTCAACTCGTACTCTTGTCAACTCGTACGGTACCTCGCTGAGGCTATTGACTACCGGTATCGGGTCTCTGAACTCTGAGTCTGGCCAACACAATTTCAATAATTTTCAATAATTCCTACACTAGTCCACAAAATATACTAAATTTAGTAGATATTTAAAGTTGCATACACCAAAAATACAGAAAATTGTGGTGACATGATTGAGGTTTTTAAGATTGTGAATGGTATTTATGGCGAAAAAGTCGCACCCACATTACACTTCAATAAGACTTCAGTAACTGAAAGGTAACAAATTTTAATTGCATAATAAAACATTTATTCACAATTTCTGAAAACATTTTTTCTCAGCACGTATTGTGAATCTGGAATAGCTTACCTCATTGGGTAGTTGATGTACAGTCCGTTGATTTATTTAGGCCTAAGGTGCGGCTTGATAGATTTTGGGCACAACAAGAAGTTATGAATTAGCCGCTGAATTAGCTGACCGCTGAATTAGCCGGAACCGGAGATAAATCAGAGTATATCGAAAGAAATTATTAGATTATTAGTATAATTTATTATATCGTGATACGGATATAGAGAGACTTTTAGTGCCTGCGTCCGTTTATCTACATTACTGATTACTGATTACTGATATTTGCTACTACCAACACGGTGCCAGATGGTTTCACATCCCACAAACGATTGAGTGGCATTTTTGACTTTGACAGCAGAGTGACGTTGACATTAGTCGAGTAGAATATGATTTTTATTTATTGCGCATTTGACAATTTTTTAAAGTCTAGAGTACTCCAGAATCAGAATCAGTAAACATATTTCGATATTTATATAGTTTCGAAACGATGTATCAATACGGTATTTCAATACCGGTAATGACCTATCTCTAAAGATGTTTGTTATTCTTTGTACATCTGGGCGTCATTGGTTACGTGCAAGATGGCGGTGAATAACTTTGGCGACGGTACGAAAAATTGCCTTATTGGCAGGGATGTGCACGAGACCTTCTGAGTCAAGACGAGACGTTGCAGCTTCCGAGATAGACCGTGAACCTCCCGAGAGTCTCGGGAGCTTCAACGTCTCGCTGAGACGTTTTTTGTGATGTATGGGGAAACACATTGACAATGAAAAAAATTATACGGATTAATTAAGGCTATGGATAATAAGCGGATGTGCGGATGTGGCAACGGGTAAAAGGCTGATAAAATCAGCGGATGCTAAGTGCGGATGTGTGGGTAAAAGACGGATGTGCGGATAACAGTTGTCACGTACATTATCAGTCATAAAATTGTTGAGTTTTTCAATCATTCGCTCCATAATTGACTGCTTAGCACGCAGATGCTTTATAGGCAGCAATCGTTTGAAGTCTGCCTCTCTGAATTTTTGTACAGTTCACACTCTGCATAGGCCTAGACAATAGCCTAATTCATGATTGCGAATTCGTCTAGGCATTTACTCAGAAAACAATGGTCTGCTTTGTCACTTGACGACGACAACACGCAATAGGTCTAACGTGCGAGGAAGTGCGACGTTGCGTGACAATGACACGCGAAAATGATATGCAATGATGTCGCACGATGACGACGACGTATGTTGATGATGACGCGCAACAACATTTGACGACGTGCATCAATGCACGACGACGACATACGTAGGCCTTCAGTGACGTCATGCGTAATGCACTTTGTTATCAAAATGTGGTGTTATCAGACTTTCCAGATATGCTGAGCATTGATTTTGTTGTGTGTTGTGCTCAGATGTATACTATACATCGTGTCCCAAAATTAGCAGCTTCCTGCTTCAAAAATGCTTAATTCGGTTTATAGTTCATGAATTTCAATGAAGTAGCATACACTGCACTATCTTAACATTCTTATGGTCACACCCATTATGAACTTACTTGTACACACTTTGCCGTGTGTGCTCAATGTAACGTCATTATGACATCATGAGATTGTTTACATTAAGGTTACGTTCAGTACATTGTTATTGACAAAGGGATTGAGCAGCAGTGTACCTGCCTTAGACTAAGAACTTGTTTTGAGGCCAAAGGTAGCCACTTTGAGCTCAAACTTTAAATGCTAGTTCAAAATGATTGCCTCCATGACTGTTTCAAATTTTGTGAATATCTATCAGGTACTAACTGTTTTACACTAACTTATCTGTAGGGGGGGCACTAATTTTGGGACACAGTGTATATAAGTGTATATACATTTATGTGCTATGATGTTGGTGTGTACAGCTAATGTTGAAAGTCTTGACTTGGATGATGGAGACGAAGAGGAAGATCTTGTTTTACGGTTTGTATCAGGCCTGAGCAGTGAGCACTGTCTGAGCTGGGCTAGGCCTAGATAGTCAGTTTGTTCGTTTGGGCAGGACTGAAAAATAAATGAAATGGCTCAAGCTGGCTCAGTCACTTAGGGTGCGTTGCACCAACCATACTTAAATTTAAGTACATGCTCAACCACTGTACTTAGCAGAAATGCATTGCAGCAACACCATTTAAGCAGGCCAACCTGCCTAAAACTCACTTTAAAATAAGTGGCCAAAGTTGCCCACTTAAACTTAAGCGGCTGGCAAAAATAAGACAGACACCATCTTTATTTAGCGAACTGTGACGAAGTTGTTGTCTAAAATTGACGATTTTAGGTAACAGTTGTTATATACCATAAACAAAAGTGAAGAAAAGTGACAAATATAAATACACGTGGATAATGCTGTTTGTCATTGCGTATTTACAGCTGAGATCGTTTTGAGTGAAAACAAATCACTTTTCTAAACAGCAGTGCGCTGACACATACGAGTTCAGTGTAGTCTACAAAGGTTATTTTCTCAGGTTATATTCATTGTCAGCCAAATATGTATCAGTCCACATTTATGTTGATTCTCATATATTTGGCCTATATATCGCTCAAAATTATACTGTTCTAAAGTTATTTCAATTTATATACGGCATTTTGAGCGATGACCATTGTTGTCAATGAAGCATGATAGCTATTATGTAACTGGTAGTCAAGGAAATGCTGTCGTCACGTGATTGAAATTAGCCAGTGGCAAGCGTCGTTACGATTAAGTCTGTCACTTAGCTAAGTGATATGTGGATTGTGTTGGTGCAACGGAATCGATTTAAGTAACCGGTTAAGTACCACTTAAATTTAAGTGGTAGTTAACTAAGTATGTACTTAAAATTGCTTGGTGCAACCGGCCCTTAGACAATTAACGCTACTTTCAAAGTTCAGAAATTTTTAGTACAGTACTTTATGGGATAGCTCAGTTGGTAGAGCGCTGAGCCTTGGATCAAAAGGTCAGTTCATATCCAGTCAGGGTCAACTCAGCCCTTCATCCATCATGGCCGATAAAATGAGTAGCACAGCATGCGGAGGTAAGCAGGGAGTCTCTGTTGAGGACTAATCCATCCAACAGAGATGTATGCAATCTCCCTGCCCCCCCCGATTTGTACTCTCTGGCACAAGGATATAGAAAAGGGATGAGCTCCTCGATACTGTGGCTACCAGCCTTGCACAGTGTAAACACTTTACCTTTTACTTTTTTTATGTGCAACAGCTAGCATAGCTATAGCATGTATTAGCTACGGTAATTATGTTTGTATGTTTGTCTGTCATGACCCGGTACCAATTCAAGCCCAGGTGAGATAGAAAGTTTTGGATTTCATTGTATGATAGCATAGAGTCTCTAGTATTTTGGGACAAAATTTCATGCAGCTAGGTAAAAGGGGTCCCCACAAATGAGAGGGCAAAAGAGAGGCACTCCCCTTAAAAGGCATTATTTTACCGCTATTGGCTCATCTAACATGAACATGGTTGCAGATAGGCACAGACAAGCACTGGTGACGAGCTTCTTAGGAATGTCAACATTGACAACCTTGAATGACCTTGAACCCCCAAAATACGGGGTTTTAGTGAATTTTTCGTGATTTTGGGCTGCAACATGCATTTTATGAGTGAATTGCGCCGAAATGGCTGGAGATAGACCAAAACAACCTGCATATGAAATTTTAAGCATGAAATGTAGATTTTAGCAGTCCAACTTTGAACCCTTTAGGTTCAAGGAGGGTTGCGCAAGTGGGTATCAAAGAGGGGTACCCTTCTAAAAAGTGGTTATTTATCCATTGTTGGCTTGTCTAGCGTGAAAATGATTGCAGATGGGCACAGACATGCTGCTTATCATAGCAAGCACTGGCGACGAGCTTCTTAAAAATGTCAACATCGATGACCTTAAATGACCGTAAACCCTAAAAAAGATGTTCAAAATGATTTTTTGGCGATTTTTGGCTGCAAATGAGTGAATCGCGATGAAATGGAAGGAGATAGACCAAGATTACCTGCAAACATGAACTGCTGTAGGCTCTCACATGTCTCATGAGCATTAGCTCAGATTTCTTGTTACTTTTGCTGTTGTTTGCCCTTTGGGTGCATTTTGGCTTTAGTAGATTGCTAGCCATGTGAGCAGTTTCATATACTGTTCATATTAGTTGCCTGTAGAATTTTTTAATTTTTGAAAATGGTAATGGAAATGCAGCAGTATGCAGCAAAGTTGGCTGGGTGAGCACTGAGCAATAGCATGGTCAGATAATTCAGGCCAGTACAGTACAGCACTTTTAAGATTGTAAAGCGTTTCTGGTCTAGAAGCGCTATCGGTTAGCAAGTGTTGGAATTTATCTTTGTCTTAACTTTACAGTACACAGGTTTTGTTTGCATGCTACTAACTTGCTAGTATGAAGCATTTTAACTTAACATGTTAGTGGTGCAAATTTTTGGTGATTAATAATTGTTGACAAAGAATTTTAAGATGTCAGATTTTTCTGCACATGAGTTATGTACACGTATTTTGATAATGTAGGCCTTCTTGCGTGGTTCAGCTTTTGCGAAGCAGATTTTAATCATTCCAATTAATGCTCAACTTCATAGTGTGCTAATACTGAGCTGGTCTTCTAGGTAAGTAATATCTAAGGTAGTGATTAAATGCTACAACCACTGGTATGATTGACAAGGTTTGATGGTATTTATTTGGTAACTTGCAGCATTTCAGAGGCAGATACAGAATTTGACACAACAGTTGGTCACATTGAAGATATTATTATGGGTAATTATACTTATTTACCTTTATATTTAATTTTAAAAAATCGCAAAGGAATGCAGTGTCATAACCTTTGCATTTACAGGTCATTCTTATACTTACAGTCTTTCTGTGTCACAACAGTGTGAATCCCTTAACTGTGAGTACGTGATAGGCCTAGCATGTTTTTTTTTTATTTCTGCTTTGGTCAAGTTTTGTGATTTAGAAAAAATGAGAAACAACTGCTAAGGTTTTAATATGTTTGTGACTCTCTTTAGTTTATGCTTATTTATTGGTGGCTGTCAGAGCTGTTGGTGAATTATTTTGTAGCATTTCACAACAATGAAGTGCACAAGTGTTTATTATGGTGTTGCTTGTCTTTTGGCTAATAATTATTTTGTGTTAATTTTTATCTGCAGGCGATGAATTCCAGAGCCTCCAGTCATCATTTTTAGACAAGTATTTTGACCAGTTTGAAGAAACAGAAGAGAATAAATTTGTTTATTCAGACATTCATCAGGAATATGTGAGAAAATGCCGTATTGCTGTTGATAAACAACATTTGTTTGTTCTGCCTTTCTTTTCTTGCCAATACTGCATGTATAATATTGTACAGCTTAAGTTGTCTAATATAAACTTTTATTTGTTAGACCCCACAGAGCAAGCATTTTAGATCAGCTGTGTCCAGTCTCGTGCTAACAAAATGCAACCCTAATTTGTACAATAAAAACCAACCCAATAAATGGAAAAATTTAGTAGATTTCGAAGAAAAATAGCCAAAAAGGAAATGAAATAATTTAGATAAATGATATTTAAACCAAGGATCCCTCAAATGCATCGACCTGTGCATTTTACAGTACTTGGTAGGTTAAATTTTAAAATCAGTGTCACCGCTAAATGTTACTTATAAACTATGACACTGCATTGTCACATTTTGGTATCATTGTTTTTTGTTGTTGTCTTTTTGTAACCAGGGTTCATACAGGTCAGGGAAAACTGGAAAATGTCAGAGAATTTGTGTTGTTAGGAAAAATCAGGGAAATTTCAGGGAAAATATTTTTTTGAAAAGTCAAGGAAAATGATCTTGGAACATGCAGACTGCAGCTAACTGTGATTTTTGCATCTCCAAATTTAAAAAGCAGGCATATTTGTGGCTTCCGTTGAACGTCCAAAAGCTAGACGTATTTCAGCTTCAGGTGGGTTTTGCCCATCTGACCCTCTGACCAGGGCCTCTGTCTTTTACATATTGCTCTATTAATATTGTTTCATTACTTAATACCATTTGTGACATTTGTGCGATAGGGTTACTGTTTCGATAATGTCAGGGAAGTTGTAATTCTATGACTGGAAAAGTCAGGGAATTTTGCTACAGAAAACCTGTAGGAACCTTGTGTAACAGTTGACTGCATGTGCAGCGTATGATCCCATTAAGTTCGGTCAAAGGCTTCTTGGTCTTGAAATAAACATTTTGTTTACATAGCTACATCTGTAACTGCCGTTGGATACTGTGTTGTTGCTGTAGACACAGCTAATAGAGAGCTACCTGGAACAAGAGCTGACACGATGCATGCCAGGCTTCAGCATGACTTGGTTCCAGTCGGAGCTTATGTACGCACATCAGTCACACACACCTCATCACTAGACCACGTGCCCCTTCCCCTCCCCCACCCTCCAATAGACAACATTTTGAAGTTAATGACTGTTTGGAGGATAACAGGGAAGATTATTAGAACTACCATTATTGAATCGCTCAAGAATTTCATCAACAGCCATTCATAACTCTTTCTGGTGGACAGACGAACATACGTAGAGAGAGGTGAATACATTAACAGAGAGTCTTGTAGTCTTGTGAATACTTGTAGTACGACATATTTGTGTTAATGGATTTTTATTTTGGAAGAGTCATTAGCTGCTGTAACCTTGCAGATCACGACGAGACGAACTGGATGGCGAAGTATTTGAAATTCTTCTCACGTTTAGCGATTTCATCTGCTTCAAAGAAATGATGCTCGACCACAAGGCAGTGAGTATTTTGTGATAAATTGAAAGTTATGAGAAAAATATTTCCTTCCATTGTCTGTCTGTGATGGTGGTTGAAACACTTTCATTGCAGAATATCTTTCATTTCTTTAATGCCGCTGGTTGGATGAGGCGGTCGATCGGTTGATTGCCTAAATCGATCGCTTTAATGCCCGTCAGGTCATCTATTTTTTATTGCCTACTTGCTAGTCATGCTTACTTATTTTTGGTTGTTTGATGGCATTGATGCAAATTTTCAATTAATTAAGAAGCAAACTTCATTAGGTGTGGACGATACAAAAACTCTAAAAAGATACTTTTTTCTACTACATTTTTCGGTCATTACATTTTAAAATTTTATTTGTAGCATTGCCATTCTGTTATGTGTTTGTTTTTTCGCTTCTGGATCTGTGCAAGCGCTCAGGGCTGTTAAGCAAAAAAACAAGTACGCAAGTTTCACACTGAAATTTAAAGTGCCGACTTTGTCAAGCAGTAATGGAGATGGCTATGTTTTGATGAAATTGGGATAAAGAAATATAAGTTGTACACTTGAATGATTCAGTTTTAGCTGTGCGAACTAGTGTTGACCACGACTTGATATATCGAAAATATTGATACATCGTTTTCAATATTGATAAATCGTATCCCGTCGTCGAAAAGAATATAAACTTTGTTGATATGTCGCGATATTCAGAAATATCGCAATATTTTTTATGTTTTCACAATATTTGCTGCAGACTTTTCAGAGAAAAATTACAATATGCGGCAAGTTAATGGTGTTGTAATTTAATTACAATCGTAATGTAATTTTATGGTTTACCCAGAGACCCATTTCTATTATCTAAAAACAGCATTACTTCTTTGCTCGATATTCAGTTGTTCACCTCTTGTTCCTGTGCTTGTATCATATTTTACGAAGTATGTTATCGATATTGTGTCGAAATTGAAATCCTGATATTGGGTCATCACTAGTGTGAATAAAAGTGAAGTTAAATTAGTTCACACATGCAAATAAATTGGAGAATAGAATGGTGTTATTTTTGTTGCAGAACAAGCAGGGTCGAAGTGCGGTCGACCTCAGTAGTGGTATCAAGATCACCCCTGTCTATGTAAATGCCTCTCCGAGACCTGAGACCCCAGTACACAGTGGCTCGGGGGATCGGAATGCTGACGTTGTGGCAGATACGCTGGACAGTGATAGCAATGATGCAGATACAGACGTTGATCTCAGTGTTGTTGGTACATCGTTACAGAATCAACAGCAGGAAGAACCGCATTCGAACTGAATGTAGCATATGCTTGCTGAGCTTTGCTGATCTGGCCATTTTTACGTGTCATTGTAGATCGACCAATCGGACTGATCAGTTGGGCAGTTTTTTTGGAAATGATTCAAATCATTTACTGCAGTGTAGTGTTGTCAGACCCGTAAGCGACTCACCACCCGTTTTCTCGCTCGCTCGTAGACAAATCTCGCTCGCTTTTCTCGCTCGGCGAGAAATTGCAAGGTTCCATCAGAAAATTTCAAATCAATGCTTAAAGTTCTGCAAAATACAACAGGGGATTACTTTTTTTGTTGCACCCTGTATAGGCTATATTGAGTAGTTCTTTCATAATTTCCTAAATGATAAAGAAGGTTATGATCTTTATTAAATCACATGGAAGTTGATTCCAGTTGGCTTCCTTTAAATTTAAGTGTGTGATACCCAAGATAAAAGCGATTGAGGTCTCCCTAAACATCGCGGTCGAAAAGTCGAAATCTCAACTGAAATTTACGATGAGTGCTGACAATTTTAGATGCATGTTGTCTTTGTCATTTCGGCACAATTCACTTTTTAAATGTTCTCCGCAGCATAATAAATAAACGCAAAAATCACTAATAAACCCAACCCCTTGTTCTGGGTTTCAAGGTTGTTCAAGGTTGCTGATTTTGGTGTTGATCGAAATGACTTATGAGACTTTTTATAACTGATTAATAGTAAACCTTGGCCCTTCTTGCACCGTTTTGATACAGTCGAAGAGTACGATGGACGGACAGACACAGCAACAGACACACAGTAAGACAGACGCCTCGACGACAGCTAAGATGCATGAAGCATTACATACTGTCGTGCATGAAAAATCATGTGCTTTTTAAAATTTCTTTCGCTTCGAATTGCTCCTGTGTATTGTCGCTCGCTCACGGGAAAAATCTCGCTCGTCCTGTTTCTTGCTCTCGCTTACAGGTCTATCAGTGCGTAAGTGTGGTCATATTGAGCACTTGATAGAATTTAGAAATTGTTAGTTATTATTTTTTCCCCCCCGATAGAAAAGGTTCCCAGGGGTTAAAAACAAATGTTAAGAAGCAAGCTGGAATGGCCATTGGTCCGGCAAATCCATGGAGAAAGAGTCATCAAAAGCACTGAATTAAAATGTTGAATCGTCAAAAAAATCCGCTGGAATACTGAGCCTTTTTATCGTCGCCCAGATTAGTAATAAACTCCAGTGCTGAAGCATTGAGGGGCCTCAGGTTTTTCACTGCAGTGGGCTTATTATTATTTTTTGGAACACAATGTTCAATATGATCACCCTTCACTGCAATAACTGAGGCTAATTGTTCCCAAAACTGTCCGCTCAACATATGTAGAACATGTATGTATTTTGTTCCACCCAGTGGTAATGTGGCAGCTTCCGTGTGTGTGTAGAAGTAATGACGTTATTTGCTCAATGTCTAGTCATTTCAGCTCTGATGTTATTTTCATTTTCTTTGTCATTATTAAATCATTTCAGAGTTACGTATGATATGTAGTTTGCCAAGTATTCCACCCATCACACCATATTTTGTTGTTTGAGATACTATTTTGCTGTACTTTTTGTTATTTATGCATTTAATGTTGATAATCTAATTCATTTTTTCAAATTTGTCAGTTATGAAAAGCTACGTGTTGGTCACTGTTTATATTTAACTGTTGTTTCACTGTGGCAGGACCAAGTAGTTGAAATACTGAGCAGAGATGGTCCAAGAAATGTGCAATGGATTACATCTAACATAGGCTTATATGTGCGATTTGCCATCATACGATTACCTAAATTTTCAACTAATCAAAACTGCTGCTAGAAATTAGAACACAGTGTGGTTCAGAACACATCAGTTATGCACATATTCTGACTGCAGTCTAGTACAAATAGCATTGAGGTTATATACAGCTAAATCTACCAAGCAAACCGTTAATTCATTGTGCGGTTAATTACCTCTGCCAAATGGCAAGGTGCTGTGAGAGCCAGCATTTATTTATTTACGTATCAGTATCTGTTGGTTTGTCACCAGAATTACAGGAAAATTGAGGCAGATTTGGCTGAAATTTTCGGGTAAGGTTAGACTTGGCCCAGCTCAGATTGCACAAGAATTTGGTGGTGATGGGATCAGGATCCAGATCCACGAGTGAATTTTTGGATTTTTCACTATTTCAAGACAGGGCAAACGTTTGTGAATAGAGGAAATGTCTGCCAAGTATGGTGCTAACATGTGGTGAACAAAACCGAATAAAAGCATGGGTTTCATTAAAATCTAATCTGCAGCAGATAGGGCCAAATCTACTTCAGCCAAATTAGTCTTTAATTGTACTTGGCCGATGGTGGCACCATTCTTTACCATTGCCAGATACGGGAAATGTCTGCTAAATATGGCGCTACCATTTAGTGAACAAAACCGACAAAAATAACAACATTGGTAGAGGTTTGCACTGTCCTAGTGCCCTTCCAGGGTGTCCCGTCAAAATCTGGAATAACGAACCAGGAAATCACAGCACAACAATGAAAAAAACTGTGTTCATTTTTAGTCTTGATTTTTATGTTACAACAACAACAATTCGTTCAACGTGCATCCATTCCACTGACCTATATTAGCACATATCGGTGTCACCGAGTAAATAACAATTTTCAATGTGTGATTCGATACTATAAATTCTAGGTCTTAACTGACTGCCAGGGGCAGCGGCAGGCTGACGCTTTTGCAACTGCAGTTAAAGGGCATGCAATTATTGTAAAGGTCTCTTTTTATAGATGCTATACGAGAATGACCCATGTCTTATAGGCCTTTAACTTCAGCCGAACAGACATGTACTTGATTTACCCATTCCGGAGGGATGAAAGGCTGAGTTGGTCCAGGAGTCTGGACCCCCCAGCTTCCATCAGGATGACCCATGAAATTTAGCTTTTTTGAAGTGAGGGGGTAGGGTAGTGGCAGTAAATCAAAGGCTCTGAAAACCTGGTGCCACCTGGTGCTGACTGCAGTAACTTGCATGTACAGCGCACACATTATATGCATTCAGAAGCTAAATTCTTTTTCACAATTGTCAGATGTGATATTAAACTAACTAAAACAACTTAAAAGTTACCGTGATTAATTCCATTATCACACTCATGAAGAACAGTAACAACCTAAGATAATAAATTATTTTCGTATTTAAAAAACAGCGCTCAATCAGTCTTGAACCATGATGCTTGTGACGACGCCGCTGAAAGACCTACACCACAGAAACATCAGCATGATCTAGCGAACATCACTTCTGCACAATTTCTTTTTCAATTTATACTGCTTCTTAGTGATGATTTGATATAGCAAAAATATCGACATACTGTTTTCGATATCGATATATCGTATCGTATTGTCAAAAAAATATCCAGTTTTTCAATATATCGCAATATCTTTTACATGTCACAATATTTTCAATATATCGCAATATTTTATGCCAGAAGTTTATATTTTTATTACTGCATTACCAAAATACCGAGAATAAATGGAGAAAATGTATCAAAATTGAAATCCTGATATCGAATCATCACTACTGCTTACCAAACTAACCTAATTAATGACTGGTAACCAATTTCATTATGTACTACAACAAGTGACAGGTCTCTTCAGGTCAAAATATTATCCTGTCGCCCAGCCATGATGCTCGAAGCCTAGGCCTCATTATGTAATGGCATTGGCCATGGACTTATTTGATTTCCTTCAACAGCTATCCGTAAAAAATTTCTGCAGCAGTAGGTATTAAACTATTTACAAAAGTGTCAATGTTTTGGCAACTGCTGCTTGCTGCCTTCTTAGGAGCGACTACTGTTTATCAGTGGGTAAACAATCTGTCAAAGAAATCAGAAATCATTCCAAAATAGGCAGCACTGGTTGCCAAAACATCAACAAATGTGTAAACAAAGATTGTAATTTAATGAATTATTACTGTTCATTAGTTACAGTATCAAGCTAAACCCATGACTTTATTCAAAATACTAGGTTATAACATTTCACAGGTTCAGCAATGAAATTTGGTGAAGTATGACCAGTTTAGTTTATATGTTTCTATGGTTTACGTTAGTACTGATGTATAACAGTGTACAACAGTTTAAGTATAATGTGACAAAAAGTGCAACAGTGGGCAACCTGGATGTGACAGCTTCTCCGGGGATGTAGAAGGGATTGCACAGCATGTCAACATATGCATGGTGCAGCTGGCGAAACATCTGAAATGCATATCAACACACACTGAAAAAACATAAATGCATTTAGTACAAACCAACAGCAATACGAACATTGATAAAATAATTAATTTTACATATGAAAATAACGTCAAATCAGACGAGAGTCAGCCAATAACATAACACACTGGCTGCTACAGCATGACTATATGTCTTAACTTAGCCATGGGAACGAATAAGCAATTGATAATAGAATAACGGAAAATAAATACTGGTGACTATGTGCCAATGGCACAGTTACAAAATTTTTGCAAAATTACCAGTATGTCCAATATTTAATAATAAATTACTACAGCGTGTTTTGGCTAAGTTATGCAAGAAAGAAAAAGCATGCTATTTTTATAAAACACAGTACAAATGCACAAAAATATGCTAGTAACATGGAACAATAACACAACCTAACATACTTCTGCAACCTGGGACACAAAATGAAAATGTTGCTGAAAAAATACTACCTTTTTATTACCCCTTGCAAAACTCCTATACAGAGTGCAGACAAAATTGTAGCCTCTGAAATTAATTGATGTTAGTACAACAAAAAATTTGATATGGCTTAAGTTTTAGCTTTTTCGATGCCTTACCACCGTTAAGCACAAATAAATAACCTATTATTATAAAAGAGAAACGAAAAGGCAAAAATGCAATCCACTTACATTTCTAATTTCATTGTCTCGCAGTGACGTGTTTGATGACTCAACAATAATTATAAACTTTATCTTTGTATTTGTCACATAGCCATACCTGTCATAAACCAAGTCAAGAAGTCGCTAACCAAGAAACACAGCACCCAAGAAACACAGCACAAAACTACAATACTATCATAAGCCTTCTTCATTGTTTTATCTTATGTTGTACATTTCCTTGGTAATCAATCATAGTTAATAACAACAGATTGCAAGCATGCTACAAGTCCGACATACTTAATAACAAGGAGAAAATAAAACTCTGAGATTAAATCTAATACGATTGGCCACCGAAAGATGCACTGCAGATCAATAACAAAAGGATACACTTTGTAGTCTTCCATTGGATAAAGCAAACCAAGATAGAGTTCACGCAAATCATTGTTACTCTTCGCTACAGAGGAAATCTTCTCCTCCACAACGTCCAGTGAAGTGTGAACTGTGTAGTAGAATGTCAGATCCTTGTCTGATGAGACTGTCTTTAAAAACAATGGATAATTCTGCGAACAAATTATACAGTGCACCTAAAAGGTTGACAGCTGCTTTGGCATAGAAGGTACACAAAAATACAGAACAGAACCATTATCACAAATGCATGATTACAAACTTTCTCATTCTAATAATAAAAGTAATTTAAAACTTCAAATAGAAGCCCACTGCTTCTAACAGTACAGGATGCCTTGACCCCCAGCCTGTATATATGGGACCTGGGGCTTAAGTTACAAAACATCATAAAACAATCCTAAAATTGTCGTAAAATCCTCGCATCATTGTCGTATCTTTGTCATAAATTCACAAGTTAAGACATCGTAAGATTGTCGTAAAAACGTTGTATGCAAATTTTAAAAGCTGATTTTAAAAACTTTGTAACTCTGTCACAATTTTATCGTAACTGCGTAGTCTCTAAAATTAGCCAGCCAATCAACCTCCGTTACGTTGACCTCAACCACGACCTTAACCAATTGCAATGCAGTGTCAGTGAGCCTGCCCCCTCTGGCGGCACACACCACTGCTCGCCAATCGTCTGCTTCCACTATGTTTCATAGTTTCACTATGTTCCATATGTTTTCTGGTAACTTTGTCATATCTTTCTCGTAAAATTTTTTGTAAATCGAGTTTTATCGCAAATCTGTTGTAAACCTTCCATTTGTCGTAACACTGTCGTAAATTTGTCTTACGATGTTTTGTAAATTAGGCCCATGACTTCTACATCAGTTTTACTGTAGTTGCTATTCTGTCACATATAATCACAATTTGAAATTAGCTATTTTCACCAAGATTACATGTTACAAATGTAAGTGTTCACTACCTAAAAAGTCACATGTCATATGATGGTATAAATATAATGACGATTATTACTATTATAAAAAGATAATGTGCACACAACCAAAATAACAACTTAGTCATACTGTACCTCTTTAGCAATGACTGCAACACAAACTGCCATTCTACAAAGCTGCTGTAGCAAACACACATTATTTAAATAAATGCACCATTATTTGCAAGTAATGAACACGTTTATTCGCAAAACGCAGACACAGAATAATAATAAATACAAAAAGTTACACTAAAAACTAAGCTAAGATTATAAACTGCCTAAGAAACAGGCAAAACATATCCAGAGAACAGTGACTGCGCTGCGTCAACACCAGTATTGGTCCTGCAGAAGTGCAGATACTTGGGTATGGGTAACTTGCGGAAATGCGGAATGCGGAAAGTAATTTGCGGAACGAAATCTGCGGAATGAAGATGATTGGTTGACGGACATGATCACGTGATCAGCCGCATTCCGCAAATTACTGCCTACTTTCTGAGCTTGACGTGGTGGTAATTTGCAGAATTTATGGTGCAGAATTGCAGTAGCTAACAATGGAAAACGACGAAAACGTTGCAAAACGTAGAAAAAACGATAAAAAACGTTAACACTCCAAAACGTACAATTTGATTGTGAACTGTGACTCTGTAATAAACTGATTTAATTGTACGACTATAATATTATTGATTATATATTTTTTATTTCTTTCGATGTTTGAATATCAGTTATATGTACATGTATTTTGATATTTTTGTTATTTAGGCAATGTGACTTCCATAGGAGTTTTTTGTATTGATGTGTTTTTCAATTTTCATTAAACTAGGCATTATTTTATGTATTTTAAGTAGGGCTAGTATGTATATACATTTTTATATAATTAGTACGTCTTGAGTCGCAATGAGGATGGTC
>Ga0209367_1005957_pt1 | contig 16889 bp, 6 predicted proteins | sample WorMetLIZISLAND2_FD_187412 | JGI IMG/M metagenome (GOLD analysis project Ga0209367, IMG submission 187412) | Marine gutless worms symbiont microbial communities from Max Planck institute for Marine Microbiology, Germany - Olavius geniculatus... ... | reverse complement strand
TGGGACAACCCTGCAGGAGTTAAGCCACGCTGCCCTAGATAGGCAGCGGTGGGCAGCGATAGTAAGAATGGCGTCAGACACCAACGGGCATTGAGCCCACGGTTGTCGATGATGATGATGATGATGATGTATTTACGTAACGGTCGATTTTGTGTTACGGTTGTCGTTTCGTTGTCTGTCACGGATGTATTGTGGCTAAACGGTAAGTCGTAGGGAGTCGGCGATGGTATCGTCGGATAGGGCGATTTCCTATAGGCTGTCATTAGTAACCTTGTCTCGATCTGCAGCGGTTTGGCCGCAATTTTTAATGATAAGTTTTAAAATATAAGCGGCCGTATCTCGGAAATGGTGAGAAACAGGGACAAGGTTAGCATTAATCACTAATAGGAGTGGCATATGCCTTTTCAGATTAGATAAAAATCATTGACCTTAGATGACCTTAAAAGTCACTGCATGGGACAATCTTAAACAATCTTAGAGCGTGGGCTTGAAGCGTTGAACGCATCGATAACAGCGACGTCGAACGATTTTGACACGCACGTCTTCAGCAGCTGACTGTTCGTGTATCAAGAACCACAGCTCCTGCTCCAGAATGTTGCTTAAATCACAGCTGTATGCGCAAATTGTCAGCCGTGTTTCTACTGCGATTGCGAGGAGAATGACCGACACAAGGACACCCACGTGCTGCATAAAACTGAAGGCTGTTCGTCTCAAGGCGTCGTAGCCGCCGCCTACAGGAAATAACAGGCATGTTTAATTACTCCACCGTCTGCGGCTCGTTTAGTTCATTCACTGATTAGCTCACTGAATAAAACCCTCGACTTTCAGGTGCGATTAGAGATGAGACGACTGTAGCGTCTAATTATCAAACTTTTACAGGACATTCGTCATTTGGAAACTCGTTTCATTAAATTCTGACGTATTTTTTATTTGTCGCTTTCTATGTTAGATGCGGTTGTTCGAACTTTCGTGTTCTTTTGCAAATAAGTCTCATAGGTGGTTTAAAAAGCGTGTACAATGGTTTTTAAACATACGCGAGTACTAGTTTTTTTTTAAATTTTATATCTTTATTGTATAGGCCTATTTTTTATCGTATAGTTGTGGATTTAAGTGTAAAAAAACTTCGATTGATTGATTGACTGATACTGGATTTAGAACATTTTAATGGTACATTAGGTAAGCCTAAGATGCCGTTATTTTTTAAAGGTCATTCAGGGTCGTCGGCACGAACACGTATAGCCTATTGCACTAAAATACAGGCCAATTTAACAGACATTTAGTCACTGTTGTTTGGTTTATGCCAACGTTTACGTTTGGGCTACACGTCTATCGACTAAGCCATATCAACTAACGAACATAGAAAATATGCCGTATAACTAACAGCTTATAATAACTTTCTAATGCTTTCTAGTACTTTGGTGGGGTTTTAAATATAACTTTTATATTGCAAATTTTTAAACAGTGTTGCTTGGTACAGATATTAAAGGAACAATGGTGTTTTAAACGATTTTGACGGAAGATGAAAAAGTGACATAACTTCAAATTTTTACTTACATTATAAAAATAAAATTATTTAGCATGTTTTACATTTGTTAAAATTTTACAAAAGCACATTTTGACTTTTTGTTGCAAACACGTTTGTCTACTTTTCATTGCTAAAATACGTTAAACTTAAACTTAATAAGCTTAATTGTAGCAGGATATACTTTCTAAAGATTTTGAAACGAGTTTGTGTTAGGTTGTTAGGCAGCCCGAAACGGTCTTATTTTGTGTGTAATTCATTACGTTACATCGATAGTGTTGTGACTTTGTGATATGTCTTTAAAAATCACTTTCTGTAGCCAATAACGGTGTGCCAGTCAACGCAAATTTATTGTCTCTGTTCGGTGGTCTCTACTTTCAAACTTAGTGCACTAGTTGTCGTTGTTCAGGGTCACCCCGAAATGTTCCCGTGATGAGGCTCGTCTTCAGCGGTTGGAACCAGCGTATAGTTGCTTACGCAACGTTTCAATAAAACGCGACCATCCGTGAGTATGGTCAAGTGAATCGTCATATGAGTCAGCCAGTGCAACGTGGGTGGCGTGGTTACTGGCGTCAAGGACGAGTATAATATCCGACGTCGTTCTCATTGTCTGTCTGACTGACGCACGCCGCTTTACGACTAATTATACTGAAGGCCTTGTCACTCAAGTCCAGTGCGGATTATGATATTATACACCTCGACCACACGCCGGACCGCTTTAGCCACGAGATCGAACTGTCTTTCATGTCAGCAGCTAATCAAGCGAAGATAGCGAAGAACTATTTCAGAAACATGCTGTAGCTTGTTCTATGAAGCTTTTTGTAAGCTACAACATAGTACAACAAATTTACAACAAATCAAAGTAATGAAGTTTAGGTAACGGTCGAGCTATAGGCATGGTTGTCGTCCGTCTGTCCGTCCATTTGTAATGAATGTATTGTGGCCAAGCGTTAGGTCGTAAGGGATAACTTTCACACGAATAATTAGCTATGTGTCTTAAACTCGGGCAAGCAAAATTTCAGCGATCTAGTGCAACGGAAACATTTTCAACTTTGGAGTTGAAAAAAGATGGATAGAAAATTTAATGGAAAACTGGTCATATCTCGGAAACGGTGAGAGACAAGGCCTAGGTTGTTATTGATCACTAATTGGAAGTCGCATATTGGCTTTCAATTGACATAAAGATCATTGACCTTGGACGGCATTGAAAGTCAGTGCTGCAACAGGATCTGTATAGGCTGTAGCGCGTCTTCCCTAGCAAGGCGTTTTTTATTGTGAGAAAAATTTGCGAAACCTGCGTTTGATATTTGCGTGGGTTTCTTACGAATGTAGCTGGCTAGATGACCGATTGTTACCGCGCGCGACGTGTGTTATACTAGCCTTAATTGTAGCTTTCGAGACAGCGTTATGTTAACATAGCGTGCATGGAACTGTTTCACCTCTGACAAATCGCTTTCTCTTTGTGATTGGAAGTCGGACGCTGGGCGTCGGACGTAGGCGGTACGATCGGCTTTCCCTAGCGACAGCTGGGCTTCTTGTTGTTGTTCAGATGTTCCCAAGCCAGCCTAGCTGCTGAATGCTGCTTATGGCACAATCACTACATACAGCAGTCGTGTGGGCTAAGTCGGATTTACACAGTATAATGCAGATTAGACCACGAGCCGAAATCACCGAATTAGGCCTATATAGCATTGTATTCGAGATATTCCAGAAAATGGCAAAAACTTTAAAAGTGCGAAAATACTCACGTCCAGCCGTTCGGGTATTTTATTAGGGGAGGCGGCTGCAAGCGCCCCGTCGCCCCGGGAACGACGCCACTCTTGACAATAATATTGTCATATGGACAAACATTTGATTTTGACTTAGGCTGAATTCGATTAGTTCACTACGTAGTACGAGGGCATGCCATCTCCTGGCCATCGATCATCACCGCAGGCCTAATCATAATCAATATCATCATATACACGGTGGGCAGAAACCGAAACCGTCGCTAAATTATCAACGCTCAAACATGTCAATTTTTGGCTTAACTTGTAGTTTACGCAACATGCATGAACGAAACAAGAAGGCAAACCTAATATAAACCTAAAATAAGCTAAAGTCCGCAATTACTTTTCAGTTGGGCCCACTAGATTTATTTTCCACGTTATAGTATTAAGCGCAGTTAGACTCGCATTTTTCATTTACAGTCAGTTTTCCCAAGGTCTATGGTTATGCTATGCTGAAGCTATATTGCCGTTAAATCGTACATTAAGCTACGTATTAAGTAGGCCTAATAATTAATATTACATGCCGACGTATTGCAAAGCATAAGATTGCAACTATTTCTGTTCATACACAAATTGTAAGCTCCTATTTAGTGCAGTGTTTAGTTATTAATTTCTGCGAAAGTCTGACATTGTTGCATCAAATTTCAATGTGTAGCAACTCGTTGTATAACCATGCGTCCGGCAAGCTGGTGAAGTTCGTAGCTATAATTTCACTACACATTATAAGCTACAATTTGTCAAAGATTTTAAAACTACAATAATTACTACATACTGCAACTCAACTTCATCGTTATCAGCTTTCAGCAGCGTCGTGGGAAATGATAATCATTGTCTACATCACCTATTACCGGTTGCCAAGTCTAACAAATATGGATTAAGACATATAGGACATGGTTTATTAATAGATCAAGTAACAACTGAACTGCACAAACGGACATTTATCAATAGAATTTTATTTAGCAACTGTTATTAGTTTGTTTATTTGTAGTTTGTTTATCATGTATTTTCTGTATTTCTTTTGTTTTCCTTCCCCCATTTCCAGTTTTTTTCATTCTTTTTCTATGTTTAGCATGTATTTTTTCTGTGTTCCTTGTTTACCTTAGTAATGTTTGTAGTTTTTCTTTACTGTTTCCTATGTTATTGTTCTTGCGCATTTGTCGCAAGTGTTTATTACATATTAAAATAAAAAAAATAAAATAAAATAAGAAGTTGCAATTTTTCCACAAACACTAAGCATTTCCAACTAGACCTGAAAGTCGACCTGAGAAAAAAAAATTAAAGATCTGTAATGGGAACAAGCATGCACAATTTGAGTGTTGCAGCTATAACCGTTTTGAAGCTAAAGTACAAAAATACAGGTCATACAAAACACTATAACAAAAGACAAATCAATGAGTCCAGATACACAACAGTGAAAAACCAACTATTACTTGAGAACTAGTTATCATTTACCACACAACTAAAATATTCAAATATTTTGTGACAAACGTCCTGTTCAGTATAAATATTAATCATAACGTCAAAATCGTAACACGTAGATACAAATTCTACAGACAAACTGTACGAGAAAAACACATTTTAAGAACTGCATTATCAAGTCTATGTAAAAGCCTACGTAAGAAAAATTTCTTCAAGAAACGTATAAGCCTAAAATCCAGTATTTCACACAGAAACTGTAATTCCTTCACAGATTGACACACATGCATTCCAAAGACTTTTCTATAAGCATTATTCCAACAATCATTGAGCTGACTGACTTTTTACTATGATAATGTATACATTAACAACCACAGCTAATCAAAGGAAGACAGAACGTCTCCATTAAAATAGTTTTGACAATTCGGAAGCATACTTACTACGACTATACGTAGTGTTTGCAGCTGTGTAAAATTTATGAACTGAACAATCAACATCAGATTCTAATTGCAAAGGCCATTCCTTAGTATTTCAAACTTGTGGCCCAAGATATACTATCATGTCCTCTACATAAACAATCATTGCCACAATGCTGACTTTTTGCCATTAAACAGTAAACACCACATCTAATTCCAAGCCAGTATCATAACAAATATCAAGTATCTTTTGCAGTTTAACAACTGAACTCGACAATAAAATAACATCATCGGCATACACAATGCAACCAATATATTTATCAAATAACACACACGCTAGTGCAGCTTTTTCTAACGAGTCTACAATAACATTGAAGTAACATTAAAAAGAACTGGTGATAACACACTACCCTGTCTAACTCCACTCCTGACATCACACGGAGAAGCGTGGCATAGCAATTATCCCATCTTACCATCATCAGCACTTTTGTGTACCAATTCATCATTAGCCTGATAACATAATACGGCACTCCTATATAAATCTTCCCCTTGCACTAGATGGCTGAAATTTTGCACGCCCGAGATTAACACACATGGCTAGTTATTCGAGTAAAGTTTTCCCCTGCAACCTAAAGCTCAGCCACAATACATCTTTGAGAGACAGATGAACGGACGAACGAACGAACAGATGACAACTATGTCAATAGCTCGACTGTTACTTAAGTACGGCTGGCTAAAAAGCTTCAGAGATATTTGACGACCAAAAGGCATCCACCGCAGGAGCCCCGACATGGACACTGCCAATGGAACTTAGTGCTTCCCCAGAAACTACACTCACCAAGCCCACACTTACTCTCACTTTTCAACTTTTGGCCTCAAAACACCTCTCCCCACTTCAATTTTTGGCAAGGCTATGCTGATAATGTGCACAAGTAATTTGAGCAAAGCTCACGAGACGCGCGAAAGCCTATAGCAGTTCCGGTTCAGTAGTCACCCATCGTAGTACTAACCAAGCCCGGCGTAGAGTAACTTCGTTTCAGTCGAAACGCGTTACCAACTACGCCACGCCACCAACGCCAGTACCGTGGCGCCACCTTGTGAATGATATAGACTTGTACAGCCCGAAATCTTTGAAGTCTTTGACGCCTGCCTGCGCCGGGCTCCATGAACCTAGGGGATCGGGACTTAGACTGCTGAAATCTACGTTTAATGCTGAAAATTTCATACTCAGGTTGTCTTGGTCTAACTCCAGCCATTTCGTCGCAGTTCAGTATTGAAATGTGCGCAGCATCCAAATATTGCGAAAAATTCACTGAAAACCTTTTTGGGAAGGTTCAAGGTCATTCGAGGTCATCGATGTTGATAAATTTAAAAAGTCTAGAGTGGGCAGACCGTACCACCTATCCAAAGGCCAGCATCTGACTTCTGATCACGGAAACAAACGACGACCAAGAGTCAGTACAGTCCCGTACACTATGGTGACGTTGCTATATTAAACGCTACAATCAACTCCAGAATGCGATGCGGTAATTCGGCGCATATACATGTAAGTGATGGCTGAAGGAAAAAACTAAATTGCATTCAAAATTGCGGCTACATGGTTACTATTGACAGCCTATAGGAACTAGTCATCAACTTATCCAACGGTACCATCGCCGACCCCCTACGGTGTGCCGTTTAGATACTACTGCACGATTAGCATTGCCAAGTGTGTCAAGGTCATCTAAGGTCAATGATTTTCGCGTCACGTGAAAGAGCTTACGTGACTTCCTATTAGTGATCAACAGGAACCTTGGCTACAACTTGTAACTACAACATTCGGGTTTCAAAGTTCTATTTCAGTGTATTTCGTCAAAATGGCAACCACACACTGACACACAGTGGTACACAAAACCAATAACAACGACAGAATAATAGTACGCCTAACGCCGCTATAGGGATACTTAAAACTGTTTGCAGTTTGTTCGTTTGTTTTTAAAATTTCTCTTCGAGGCTTCAAGGCTTCAACCAAGTAGACGCCATTGTGTCAGTGGGAGCGCATTGGCACCATAACGACCTAGACGAACGTTAATGTATTATTTGAGTGGCGTGATAAGCGGTAACAAAGCGGCGAAGCCATGCTGTGCCGAGCGACGGTTGGTGCAGTGAATGAGCACTGAGCAGTGAGCAGACACAGTAGATTATGGCACTTCACGGAGGGCTTGCAGGAGCAGCAGCAGCAAAAGCAGCAGCAGCAGCATTGTTTTGTCGTTGATGGTAACTCGTTACTGGCGTGCGTCGCAAGCGCACTGCGCCGCAGCCGACAGTGTGTCTTCCTGGTTCCGCACTTTGCAAACTAGAGAGGCTTACCGGCCCAATTTTCACGACAGTACGGCAGACAACATATCCGCATTTTGTTCAACAGACTGACTATGAAGACATATGCAGCCAACAAAAGCCGTTTTGGTTTCCAAATGCGCACAGACTCTTGTCTTGCGGCCGCGACTCCGCTATGATATTTAGCTGCATTTAAAGCAGAGGAAAAAGAAAAGAATTGACGAAAAAGGGTGGAAGAGAATGGAGGTAAGGTAATAGTATGGTGCAGGATATGATATGAAAAATGATTTGTACCAGAATGCTACCAGGCATGTTGCTAGTTTAATCTAGCACATACATGTTAACTAAAAAAACCAAAACGGTTCAAACAAACGGTTCAAACTGATATAAGAAAAATTGAAATGGAAAATACTGTTGTGCAAAACATTAAAAAATTTAGAAACAGTCGGTTATAAAAGAGAGAGAGGCCTAAGATCGATCGGAACAAAAAAAATAACGATAACTGAAACTAGAAAAAAACCAAAACGAAAAAAAACCGTAAGCAAGTCCAGATGCAAAAGGAAAAAGAGGGGGGAAGGAGAAAAAGGGAAACTGAACGATGAGAAAGGTTGGGAAGAAGGACAGTGGCGTCCACTGTCTACGACCAACGGGTGCCCGCAGCTCCACTGTCCTGCCACGTCTGCTTCTGGTATGGAGGCAACGCGCAGCTCAGCAAATCGATAGCGAGCTGCACGGTGCACGCCGTCATACCAGCGCCAGCAGCCAGTGCTTGGAGCCAGGTGCGATCAGCCGCTATCAGATCACGAAGGTGTAAAAGTACTCGCCGACGTCGGTTGCTCTTGTTGCTGCCGTCATTTTGTCACACGAATTCAGTTGCTTGATCAACTAACACGAACGATATACTAGCTGGGTAATATCGATAGAAAAGTCTGAGCAGCGGAAGGGGTTATCTATCGCGTAGCCGTCGAGGCGTGATTGCTGTGCGTAGACCTGCTGCCTACGACTACAAAGCTATGTGGTGGTATAAGCTTATAGGACCGTTAACGTATTCGCAGTGTAGCTTTCGTACATTTGCTGGTTGCTGATCCTACAGAGTTAATAATCGTCGTCGACGTCGATGTACCACGGCGTTCGTGCGGCTCAATTTCATCCGATCATTTACCTGAAGTAACGGTACTGTATAACGTACGACGGTCAACGTATGACTATGGTGTTTAAAGAAAAGCAGAAAACGTGGGTTTGACATTTCATTGGTCTGACTCCCATGTTACTACTGTGTGCTGAACGAATGCGTTAACTGGAGTGCAATCGATCATAGTGAACAACTTTGCAGACCGAAACTCGTCGCTTTGTATCAGCCTGCGTCTGACCTTTGATATCAGAAACCACGTCACAGCAATGGCTGTGGACACTTCGACGTGGAGCTGGATGCAGCCAACGCGCACAGGAGTCGACGGCGACGCCGTCAATTCTACTCTAGCAGCAGCAGGCGGCGGATCGTCAACGTTGGTGGACGCCAGTAACGACAACACGCTGCTGATAGTCTACGTTCTACTCGGAGTCGGAGCAGTTGCACCGGTCATACTGCTGCTGGCTGTTGGCGTCCTGCTGCGCAGTCGTCGTGCAGGACGGAGGGCCGCTCGTCGACGAGTGACCTACAACTCAGCGCCGACTGTGGACGCCGTCATCGACGCTTGGAACATCTCGGCCGGCACAGGCGCTACACCCAACAGCAAACCAACAAACACCACCAAGAACAAAAGACCCAGTTCGTCCAACGTGTCTGCATGCGCCGATGCCAGGCAGGAGTCTGCGGGCACACTGAGTGAGCTAGCTGTTCGAGAGTTCTTCGACGTCCAGTCGGACCGCCAGCAGTCAGCGTGCAGTCAGCTGTACGTCAGCGTGGAACCACCACTATGCAATGACGCACAGCCAGGTACTACCACGTACAGCGGCGGGCTAGGGTCCACCATCACGCCAGCATCCAGCACGCCCGGCAGTAGCACCGACTGGCAGAGCGGCAGTGACAGCAGCATGGAACGACAAGCTCGCGACTTCACCGCGTTGATCGGTCCTGCAGCCTCAGCAGCCACGACGACGAAAAACCTGCCGCAAACACCACTCACTGACAACGTGCGAACTCAGACAACATGCTCTGACGATATTGTTACCACTCAGTGTGATCCTTCAGCCTCGCTGACTGCGTCTGCTGTCGATCAGTCGATGCCAGACTCGAGTGCTCAGAACTGTCTGTGGCCTGCGGGTGGTTCAACTGGGCCGACAGTGCAGACCGTGGTCGTCGACGTAGAACCGACGCCAGTCAACGGTCTCGCCGACGAACACAGCTCTCCACCGCCGCTGCCTTGTCCGTTGTCCAAGATGCGTCGCAGTGAAGCCTGCTACGATATCGCCCTTCTGTCCACCTCGTCGCCTATCGCAAACAACGTTCCAGACGATTCTCCGTCGAAATCGTCGTCGCCAGTTGTTCCGACCTCGGCCGCCGGCGTCAGCGGCAGCAGGAATGGCGCGGAGGCGGAGCAACCCGCAGAAGAGCTGGTCAGTGAAGAAGAGATGGCGCTGAAATGCCTCGATGCTATCGCCTATGACTATGCCGACAACGACGAACTGCATGAACCGACGGAGAGACAACGCAGCAAACTATAAGTTTAGACAGACTGCTGCCGCTGCAGACAAATACGGATTTAGATGTAAGGCCTAGGCTTAGGGGTCGAAAAATTCCTACGCTTCCAGTACGGTCCCTCCCTAAAAACCTGTCCTTTAACTTTTCTGTGAGACGTATCAAAAATATGGTGCACTTTTTTGTTTGCTATCAAAGTCAGACCTACAAAACTGTATGCTGCAGTATTTTTACTTTCTTCTCATTCGTATTGTTCAACATTTCACTTTGTTTTATGAGCTGATAAATGTAAAAGGCTATTACACGAAATGCCGTAAAAATAAAAAAAATATATTTCCCCCATTCCTACTTATTTCGCTCGACTGCAACAGTGCGAGTGGAAGCATAGAAATTTTTAGGCCCTATTAACGGCAGGCACATTACTCAATCAGCCACTTACGATACTGTTATCTGCTATCACAGGACACACGGGGGCACAAAAATGACGGTCTAAACGTTCATTTCCTTATTCTCCCTTCCTTTCCAGTCATTTCTCCTACTCTATCAGTCTGAAAGCCTCCCTTGAAATTACAATGTCAACTATCAGAAGTCTCGAGAAACACGGTAACATGTTTTACAGCTGTCCAACACCAGAAATTAGGGGGGCTGAGCCCAAAATCCCAGCACCCAGATGAATAAAGTAGCTAAGCACGGCATGCTAGCAAATGTGAGACCATCTGAACAATCACATAAGTGTGATATTTGTGTGGTTATTCTGTCACCATTAACCTGTACTAACACCACAAAAGTCGTCTGGTTTCATTACTGCAGGGTGTTTCACAAAAAGAGACCCCTTATTGTTTTTCTCATAATTAACTCAAAATTATGATCAATTTACACAAAATTTTTACCAGTTGTAGCTGAAGAAATATTAATTCAAAATATTCCGACAAAATATGGCAGTTGGTTAAATATTCTTTGTTAGTCGTGACGTAATGCTACACCATGTAGTAAGCCTAGTAGTGGTAGTAGTAGAGTTACCAACTTACCAAGATAATACAGCAAACATAACTGAAGCACTAATATTGCCTTGTATGTGGCAGGCTGCACTGTATTTTGTGTAAAACCAAGCAAACTGCTCAGGCGAACAAAATGTATTTCACTCCGTGTAATCGCAAAGAACTGTGCATTTAGCTTCATTGTATTTTGTGAGCAAATAATGAGCAGAAATACCTGTTAAGTCAGTTGCATGCACTGGGTGCCTTGTGACCTCTCACATACACATTGTTTCATCATTCTGAAACTGTATTAGTTTTTTTTCACGCGTTGATTAAAATCTGTTACGATGCATGCTTTTTACAAACATATGCACTGTTGTTTTGTAACTTGGTGAGTTACATGCACAGATTATTGTCTGCACGAATTAGTAAACAGTGTCATTCTGGAAAAGTTTAATTACAAGTAATTTGAGCAAAGCTCATGAGACGCGCGACAGCCTTAGCAGTTCCTATTCGCAGGTTGTCTTAATTTAACTCTATCCATTTTGACGCAATTCACCATTGAAATCTACGCTGCGACCACAGATTGCAAAAAACACTAAAACCTTTATTTTAGAAATTCAAGGTCATCGATGTTTACACCAATAAAAAGCTTGTCACTATATTGCTTGTTATGATAAGCAGCATAACTCTGCCGATCTACAACCGTTTTCAAGCTACACGAGCCAATAGCGGTAAAATAACTACTTGTAGATTCTTAAAAATGTACGTTCTATGCTAAAAAAATATCATGCGGAAAATGTCCAGGTCTATCTTGAGCCATTTCGGCGCAATTGACTCTTAAAATGTGTGTTGCAGCCAAAAATCGCAGGAAAATTCACTAAAAACCTTTATTTTGAGGGTTCAAGGTCATTCAAGGTCGTCGACGTTGACAGCAATAAAAAGCCTGTCACCAGCGCTTGTTATGATAAGCAGCATGTATGTACCTATCTGACCGTTTTCACATTATTCGAGCCAATAACGGCAAAATGACGTCTTTTTAAGGCGGTACCCCTCTTTGACGCCCTCGTTCGAGGAGCACCCCTGCACCCAGTGGCACGAAATTTTGTCACGATAAACTAGAGACCTTGGGGCAGCCCACAGTGAAGATATCGTGACCCTAGCTTGCACCGTTTTGATACAGATCACGAGTGTGACAGACGGACGGACGGACAGACAGACGGACAGACAGACGCCCAGACGATGGCAAAGACGGGAAGCATTCTGCTGTCGTGCGTAAAAATGATTCTAGAGAACAAAAAACGACATAAATAGTAGCAGTAGGAGCACTGTCCAACAAAATACTCACCTAAAAACTGCAATATTATATGGATCACTCAATAGATATACCCATGAGCTGTACTTTAACTGAAGTGTTTATAACTACGTACCGCTTTTTCAAAATAAATCATTTCAATTACCCACAGACTGAGCAGACACGGCAGTATGAAAATGAGCACATAAAAAGTAACCATTAAATTAATGCCATTATTTCCTGTCGTTTCTTGTTCTTATAGTAAGGCCAGCAGCTGATAATACACGTAATATTCACCACCAAATTCACCGAAGCCACCAGTATTACTGACGGCATGAGTAAGAACAGGCAAAAGCCATATAACGCTTACTAATAATTCAATAGCATCTGAAATTACGACAAAAATGAACACAACCATGACTAAAACACAAAATACAAAGTAAACTATGACCAACAATGAAATGAAACAAAAAAAACTGCAATCAACAGCTTAACTACAATTGGCTAAAAATCTACAACCTATATCGACTAGTAGAGAAGATGTGGCTGGAGTCAGTTGGTGGAAAAGAAATGGACAGACGTCATCACCGAGTGGACCGAGTTGACCCTGTGTGAAGCTGAGGGATTTTCGCAAGGTCAAGAGACATGGAGGAAGATTGTATTTAGCCCCAACGTTTGCTAACTGAAGGACAAGAAGAAGAGAAAGAATATATCAGACTGATTTGTATAGTGCCAAATTAGATCGGAAGTCTGTCAGTTAGACAAATCCACCTGTTGGCTGGGCACAGTTTGTACAGGTGATGTTATTCCATTAGTTTCATCAACTGGTAGAGCTGATATATGACTACTAGTAGCAGTGTCTTGTGTTAGTGATGAGGATGCAGCAGTAGATGCATCCCCGGCTTCCGTCCCGCTAGCTCCAGCAGCCGGAGCTGTAGTCACAGTGCACTGTGAAAGGTTCTTAGCATCATCAGCAGACTCGCGTTCAGTCAGAAACACACGCTGCATGTGCAGAACTTTGTCAACACACAGACCATAGCTGAGACTCTCAATGCCAGCCTGTCCGCTGTCTGGCGCGACTGCACATACAAACACCATGCTGATACGTTGGTATAAATCATTCAGCTGCACGTTGATGCATTTTTGAGTGTATTTGTGCCACAAATTCCAGTTTCGTAAATTCCAGTCCTGCATTTTCAGCGTCCCCAGCTGGGTGACCTGGAATAAGGCAGGTATAACCTGTCCATTTGGGTCTTCCAAATGTTCATCCGTGGGGATCAGCCATACCTGAAGAAAGTTCATAAAAACTGGCCAAACAGTAGTAGCAACAACAGCAGCAAAGCTGCAAAATTACAAGCGCATTTGAAACTGAATATTCATCGGGGTGGAACATTGGCGATTACATCAGTTTCATGTGACATTAGTTTGCTCCACAGTTGTCAGCTTTGGAACCCTCGATTTCAGAAAATGGTACTGAAAACTACACTAAATAAAACGGGCCTGGCCAAGTTGACCGAAAAATCAGTCGGTTGTGCCAAAATGGGCGTAGAAATCAAAATGCTTAAACATGCTGCATCAAAATAAAAACAGAATGGGCTAGATGGAATAACTCCAACTGAAGCACAAGTCTGGCATACGTTAATATTGACATATGTATGAAATAACTGAATTGATGTAATGACAGTCAGTGTTTAGAAACTTGCTGGAATAAATGTGGCTTTGGCTTATAAAAATGTAAGTTGCATAGTAATGATCGTATCCAATAAGCTGAGCAAAGTGCAAAGTAAGAAGTTCATCTCCACTTGCCAGCATCAAATGAGGACAACACTTGCAATATAATAAAATAGCAACAGTAATGCAGTACTCAGTACACAAGCGTTTTTCAACATTTTTTGCTGCAGCGGAACCCTACACAAGTGTGAAGATCGCTCATGGAACCCCATGCATTGATCCGTGAGTCCAGAGACATATGCGAGGTTGAAGCTACAGGGTGTCTACGGACTCATTTCCGTAGCAGGGCAGAGCCCCCATGAGGATGATAAAGCAGGCAAAGATGACCAATTATACTATGAAGTTTGACCGCATTAGTAGGCAGCAGTACGTTTTCATATTAAACCAAATACAACGGGCGAGGCAGTCGTCGACGGCCGCTTAGCCTCCACCACCAACGCAGACAATTTATCACATGGACGCCCTCGAACATATGCAGTTTAAAAAAAAAATTTTTAGGCAGAGTGTTCAAGGAATTGAATTGACTAATGAAGTGAATGGTCAAACGATTTCGTAACCATAAACTCTAATCAATACGTCCTTCTGTTCTTCTTTTTTTCATTTCCGATAATGCACTAATCCTCAAAGTTGAGTAATGTCATGCATAGGGGGAGGGGCTGGCTACATTAAAATATAGGCCTGCAATGCAAATATGCCAAGATTACTAACAAGAAAGTGATTCAACACGGTAGGTGTACGCAAAATTTTTAGAAGCGCAGAAACTCAATTTTAAACAAAAAAAACATCGATGCTGGGTAATTCTATGACATTGACTAGCGTGATTTCGCACGCTAGGTTATTTTTCACTGGCCAGCCGTGGAACCCTTGGCAGATGCTCGTGAAACCGTTGGGTTTCGCAAAACCCCAGTTGAAAATTACTGCAGTACACAATCAACTTACTTCAGTTATATATGATTAAAAAGTAAACGCAACAAAATATTCAACTAATTACCTGGGTTACACTCAAAGAGAACTTTGGTGCCAAGAACATCTTTGTATTCTCCTGTGAACACATTTCTGCCCAACTGAAGCACGGGCTCCTCAGAATCAATACCCTACAGTATAGATACTCAACAATGTTACAAGTCTGTAATCTGCCTGGCAAAATATCTTCAAACTTTCACTTTCACAAGTTTACCTCAAAATTTTTCTAAGTTTGCATAAAAGTTTTTGTAAAATCACATAGTTTCGAACATGTACAATTTTTCAAAGACAACTATTTGATGTTTCCGATCTTCTTAACAATTATATTTTATTAATAATGCAATAAACACTCTTTGCCAAAAGTAATTTGTAACACACTTATATTTTAGCAATAAAAATAGAAAAAACGCATTCTGCATCTGAACAAATGACAAAATATCAGAGAGCACAAAATTTCACGGGACATCATCAAACAGCTGTAGTTGGTATCCAAACACTGTGTAATTACCATTTGTTTTTAATCTTAGTCTACAATAACATTGTAACAAACAGGTGACAACTTGTACATGATGCAACTTCTGACACTAATTGTTCTTCATCAGTTGCTGCAGCTGAACAATATTTGCAGTGAAAGACAATAACTTAAGCCATTTAAAGACTATATTTGAGAACATAAAATACTGAAAATAAATACAAAACTTGTCAGTTATGGACAATTTTATATGAACTTCCTAGCACATAAGAAAAATGCTCTGTTAACTTGCCAATCACCTACAACATTTCAATTTACAACGAATCAATAAACGCTTGGTAATGCTGACTATGCTCCTAATTTGCCATAACTTTTTTTGAATTTTATCAATGTTAGGTTAGCGAAACAGTTAATCAAAACCTTACAGAAAATTATCAGCAAATACGACTTGTTAGTATAATTAGTTGTAACCTGCATAAATCGATTTCACCAGTTGATAATCTGAGCAAAAAATACACAGGAAAATGGCCTTACATTGAGAAGCATAATAAAGTATCCTACAAAATATTCACAAGTATGAACTATTTGAGAAAAAAGATCCAGATATTTAAAAGCATATTTAACTTACTGTTTCAACCTGTGAGTCTATTCAAAGACACAGCACTAGCCACCCCAAAGTTCATGATAATGGCGTAAATGTAAAATGTTTATCACTTACTATGATTTTGCATGCTTGGCCAACAGCATGTGACCATTCCTGTTTAATCAAACCATCAATTTCAACAAAAACAACCTGCAGCAAACACAGGATAAAATAAATGTTTAAAATAGACCATGTGCACTCTTCTCGGAACTAAATTTGATATGCCGAATTACTTGTCACATGCTAGTTAAGCAACAAGAAAATTACATCACTGACTGACAAAAAGAGTATAAGAAAAAGAAGTTTTTCAAAGTCTGAATGTCCGACCTGTATTGGTTTGTGGCTTGAGATTAAAAAGTCTGTTATTTACATTTTGTGTTTACCATTAAACTTCAAATTGAAGCCCCCATTAAGCTTCTATTAGTACAAGTTGCCTTGATCTGCAACCTGCATCAGAAACCCATCATCATCATCAAGCGCATGCCCCGAGCTGGAGCGTAGCGGTTTCCACGAGGTGCTTCCAGTGTTCTCGATCATGGGCGCATCTCCAACCCATCCTTTAAGCAAAACCCAGCTTCTATAAATACAAGTTAATAAATATTACAACGGCTAACTACTACAAAGCACAAAGCACAATTCAGAAAGCGAAGGGACATTGCTAGACTCAGTGATGAAGGAATTAGTAATGCGTACAGAGTAGCACTTGAACGGCATCTCGGACAAGCAGAGCCA
>Ga0209367_1005955_pt1 | contig 16893 bp, 5 predicted proteins | sample WorMetLIZISLAND2_FD_187412 | JGI IMG/M metagenome (GOLD analysis project Ga0209367, IMG submission 187412) | Marine gutless worms symbiont microbial communities from Max Planck institute for Marine Microbiology, Germany - Olavius geniculatus... ... | reverse complement strand
AGTGTGATGCGGGCAATATCACCTTTTGTAATTTTTGCTGTTTTCGATGTGCAAGTCCTTGAATGTTGCCGTTAACAAGTGTATAAACTAATGTTTTGGACATTTATCTCTGTCTATAACCATCGCCAAGGTCAATTCAGCCTTCCATTCCTTCAGAGTAGGTAAGCCGATTACCGGCCTGTCTGCCCAGGGTTAAGTAGAAGCGCGTTCACCTGTGTTGGGTGGCAGGTAACACGGTGTGATCTCATATGGTTCCGTGGCTTCGAAATGGGTTTTCAGGAAGAACGCACTTGTGTTGGGAAAAATAGACTTCCTGTTTATCTGATACGATCAGCGACATGAGAGTGGCACGGGACTCGCATTAGACCACCCACGAAGGCTCGTTGGCCACACACATACACACAGAGCCAATAGTCAGCAATGGCCTGCCATCTGTCGTCGGCGCGGCGCGTCATCACGGAAACTCTTCTCCCTCGTGCAATCACATTTCTTGTCCACTACGGCACAGTAGGCCTACCACAGTCTGGGGTGGGATTTAATGCCATGATTATGACAATATAGGATCAGAGCACGAGACGGCGTGTCGGAAGTCGATAGTTGTTATATATACAGCCCCTGTACTCTGGAATTGACCAGCAAATAAGTTATTTGCTGGTAAAATTTGAATCTTTAACTTACGTTCTCTCGTATTTGTTATTTGAAATAACAAATACGAAAGAACGTAAATTAAAGATTCAAATTTTACAAGGTAGTGTAACGACATATTTCAGCTAAGATAAAAACGTTTGCTTCTGCCACTTCTGCTGTTTATCATTAATGCAAATGTAAAATTATTTTTTAAAATCGGACCATATTTGCCAAAGTTATCACAGAAATAGTACTGGCTTACATTTTTGTGGGACACGACGTATTTTCGCTGGCACAGAATAAACCCGGAACAACCTACAAAAACAGTCAACAAACCCGAAAAAAAGTCTAAATTCACTTAACTTACCGAGTAAACCTGCTGGTTTAGATAAAATGCGTTACTAATAATATTCTTTTCGAAATTTTTACTCAAGATGTTTGATTTATTAAAGCGCGTGGCATGATTTTTTGCCTTGCGACATTAACCCTCAAAGCAATTACAGCAACATCGTGACAGACTGTACGACCGATACTATTCACCAAAGCGTCAGAAATCCTGACTCACGCGCCCTGCTACTTTTCTATCATTCCCCACCCCCTTTTCGATTCCTTTCGATGATCCGAATTGCATCTTTGCTTGTAAACGGCCGACCGACGCTCGCAGGCTTGGTGACGACGGCACGCAATAAACTGGATTTCTTGTTATTGCTTTGTCACCAGCAGCGGTGGCGGCGACGGAGAAAGACCAAAAACACGTCGTCGAGGAGACGTGATAGACCGTTATTGCGTGATATCGCTGATTAGTTTTGACCGGATTTGCTCGGCTTGTCTTCTCGTGTTATGTTACATCAGCGAAACTACTGCAACTGTGTGTAACGGATGCATCAGTTCGGTCCGTGTTTTCCAATCTATTTAGATCGCTCTTTTGTTCCATTGTGCAGTCAAATTTCACTTCTGTTAATTTAAACAATAATGTACAGAAGTCGCATTAACGTGACAATTAAATGCTTGTAGTAAATTAAACCGCGCGAAAATCGGCAAAAAGCTATCAAAAACTACTTTCCCACATAGGCGTAGAAGGACTCTTTCGCTTGGGGGGAAAGAAGGCAACTTGCCCGAGTATTTTTCAGTCACTGGAGTAGCCAACGAGAAACAAGGCCCTCCAGGAAAATCGAATTTTAATCATTTTAAAAAAAAATTAACTGACGAAATTTAGTGCATTTTAAACATGTGCTTGTCTTGCCCGGAGGATTAATTGCCCCCTTGTGTTGAAGTTTTCCACAATAATTTGCAAATTATTCAGTTGATGAAACGTTGACTTTAAGAGTGTTTGCTGAACTCTTTTATTTCAGTTACTTCTTAACTTCAGTGCTGATTCTTAGTCTATGCTGTTTCAGTAATTTCTGTTCTAGTTCTTATTACCCATTCTGGACTCCCCCTGTCCTCCAGTAGACAGCATTATGATATTGATGATTGTCTGGAGGATAACGGGGAAGATTATTAGAACTCTGCCATTACTACTGCATATGCACACTTATAATGACGTGTTCTTACAATTTTGGGTTTAGATCATTTTTGTGTTTTGTGTTTTTCTGCAAAAGGTTAAACTTCCTGTTCCAGTTTCATTATAAAGGTTAAACTTCTTGTTCCATTATTCTGTGTACGTGCAATTCTGCCTGAAAAGGCCGTCCCCAAAATGACCTATACTGTGTCGGGTGAGACGTTAAACACTATTCACTCACTCACTCACGTTTCTGACAGGATAATTTTCATTTTCAATTCTAGTTGCCACTTAACTTAAATACGATTGGCCCAATTAAATGAGTATACCGTAGTCGATTCAGTGTATGCTATATCGTCACCTATAAAATGCGAAATAACGTATACAGCTAGAAGTGAAAGACCAAAAAATATCTACACCATTGCGTTTTATCACAGGATGTTTTTTTTAAACTTCTTTACTTGTCATATACATCCGACAGCCGGATACGCATATATCGCTTGCCACGACGGTGTTTTAAACTTTTAGTGCTTCGCCGCAGCCAACAGCTCGCAAACACGCGACGGAAATTGCCGAAAATTGCTGCCAGAATTAAACAACCGTCATATTACTTGCAACCGTTTGCAGGAAGTCGCAGAATCGCTCCTCTAGTTTCGGACAGCACGCAAACGTAATATAGGCCTACACTACAGGATGGTTAAAAAACACGCAACTAAGATTCATAGCTTCATTGTACTTCATCAGTTTTCGCCGATTTTCAAACTCACTCACTGGCACGCTGAGAAACAGACTTGCAATAGTCCTAAAGCGCTTGCTGAAAATCTCGACACACGTCAAACGTTCGCTATATTACCACGCAACTTCTTCAAACGCAAATAGGGCCTACTATTTTTTGTTTACATTTTAGGCGTAAGGAAAATCATTAACGAACATTTCGATATTATCACTATAAGTGTAGCAGTGAAACGAATTATGGAAAACGATTACTGTTATTTTATCCAGTTATGGCGAAAACCAGTAGCTTAGTTTTTTAACCACTCTGTAGGCCTACTCGTATATCATCTCGTCGTAAATGAAATGCGAACATATAATTTACACAGAAGTCGAAAATAGAAAGACTATATGTGGGAAGCGCCATAACTGCCTCAGTTGCGCTCTGTTAATGGTAAGCATAATATCTCCGAGATACACGCCAGAAAAAACACGCATCTATTAAAAATGAAGCTCGGCTACCGCTTAGAAAAGAGGGTGTCAGCTTTGTGCTTTCGCTTCGTTTAATGCTAAAATAATCTGGCTTTTCGGGTTGATTTCGCCGATTTTAGCGAGTCTACTTGGCAACGAATCTACTGCTTAAGCCTCGGCGGTAGCCTATTAATTGTGTTACTTGCATGATCAGTGAAATAAGATATTTATTGTATATTTTAACTTCACTGAATGCAAGCAGAATTCCAAAATCTCCCTCTGTTATAGGTTACCTCCAAAGTAAGCTTAATAGTATAAGCTAACAAATAAATTAATAAATAAGTAAGTGAGTAATCTCATAAATGACAATGTATACATTTCAGAGTAGCAATCAACCAATTAGCGGTGTTGACGCAAAACAAAATTTTTATAAGAATCATTCACTATGCAGTTTCTTCGCTACGACTGCGTTACTTGTTCGTTTAAGTTTGTAACATACAAAATTACATTAGTAATACATTCATAGTTGCGTTGTTATGAGTTGTGTGTCGCACTGACTCATGGGAAATCATGACTGCGATGCAGGAAAATTACGCTCGCTAGAGCAGGAAGACCATATTGCTTGCGCTGACATCAAAAAGCGAAACACGCAGACGTAGACGCTTATGACATAACTGCGCCTTTCGATACACGCATCAAAACCTGAAAAACGACGCAAGATATATACAGCACACCTTTTGTAACAAACTTATAAAAAAAATAATACCGACCTATTTTTGACCGTAGTAAATTGGCATTTGAGTGACCAAGAATACCATCAAACACCAAACAGTGTCTGTACGCTACCGTGTTAAATCAAATGCAATTTTATCAAAACATTAGTACATTTGTAGAGTGCATCTACAAAAGTTTCTAATAAGGTAAAATATTAAAGACAAAATTGGCCTACTGCAATACGAAAAAATGAAATAAATCAAGTTTTAGACAAACTAAATAGCCTACAACAAAAAATGCAAGTCAAAAAATAAATCATTGAATAAATGTAATAATCTGTAAAAATACTAATATGTGGGTAAACGATTGGCGAGAAAAATGGGAGGGAGCGCACAGAGCTGTGTGGTTTTAATTATACGGTCGTTAACGAGCTCGTTACTTTGCAGCAAGCAAGCGCCGCTATTCTTTATCTTCAGCGCATTCCCTACATGCTGCCAAAGCCATTGCTCTGTTACGGCGCGGAAGTCATTTCAGTCCTGTACGCCCGCGGCACTGAAAAACATATCATACAGTTAAGCTCAGTTTCCACCAAAAGCAACGCACGCAGCGCAACGGTCTTGCGTACTTTTTGACGCAACTGCATGACACAGGAAAAGTACGCAACAAACGCAACGGCCGCGGCGGATGCAAGCGACGGAACGATCAAAACGCAAAAATAGAAGTGATGTCTATTCTTGCGTTGCGTCCGTTCGTGTCCGTTGCGTTCGTTGCATTACGTGCGTTGCGTTCGATGGAGATCGGGCTTTTTGCGGAATGCAACCGCCAATTATTGCTCTGATCTTAGACGCCTAGAAGCTTATACGTCCTTAATTTTCTGACCCACCGCTCCCTTCCATCCCCCGTGAAAGCGACACCAGAACTGAAAAGTGCTCTTCCAATAACAAGATATCTGTCAACAGCATCGTTAACAAGCGACGAATGCCATGCAAGCTATGTGCAAAAACTTGCAGAAAACCAGTGCCGACATACTGTGCTTAACTTAGCTATACGATTCACTCTCAACCCTAACCCTGATCCTAACCGTCACCTAACCGTTGAGCTTTCAAACTGAAAATTAGATGCAAACCAGTTACTCCTGCCGTGAAAAACGTTCAAACAAATTTTCGATTTTGTGCACGTTTTTTGTAGCACAGACAGGCGAATCAACGGACGGACAATACCCACAATGCGGCCTGTTAATACTGCGGCGTGATAAATTTGCCACTATACCAGCAATTCAGCGACGTAGCCTAATATACGTATAAAAAGGAACAAGGTGTCAGCACCGCACTTTGCACTGATTACATTACTGCTACACTTCACTAACGGCACGTGAAAATGAAGAAGTATGGCGAAGGCAAGGCATGACAATGCATTGCATAGGGTCGTAAATTATTCCGTGTAATCAGTTTAGCGCTCCTGTGTGCATGTATGTAGGCTATCCGGGCGTGTTTTCAGCTGCCGCAGTAAACATACACACCCTTTTTTACATAGTACACAATATTCCAAAAAATAGCCAACATGGTGTCGGCTCAGGGTTGTGACGCCGTAATTATACTGCAACGTGGCTCTGGATGAGGTGAGAACCTAAACGATCAATTTATGGCCAGTTTGTGTGATAAGCATTCGTTAGCTTAGGTTTGATAATGTCAGGAATTTTTTTGGAAAATAGTGTACAAATGCGAAAAACTGACGAAATGACTAAAACTGGCAGATGTGACAAAAATACTGATTTTTGTCGCAATTTGACGAAATTTACTATATTTTCACTTTTTGACAAACGAAAAAATGGCATTTTTGGCGGCAAAATTATTTGGAGCCTATTTATCATAACAAGCACTCAATTTCGAAAGGCGAAAAATGGCGAAATTTGAGATTTTTGCCAAAATTTTAAAACAAACTTGCATTTTTTGACAACGAAAAGTCTCGAAACTGTCTTGGCAAAACTTCGTGGAAAAGTTAACAACACAAAGTAAATTAACAGCGGTTAAAAGGCCTAATTTTTGCATGACAAAAATGGCAAAATTCGGGATTTTTGGCAAAATTTGGGATTTTTGGCAAAATTTGGGATTTTTGGCAAAATTTTTGACGAAATTGCATTTTATGACAAAAGAAAAATGGCATTTTGGCGGCAAAATTCTTTGGAGCCTAGCGATAGCACATTATTCGGATTCGAACCGTTTGTTTAAGAAAGAACACAGATATTTGAATTAACGGCTACTCTCGGCTGAACTCAAATACGAATCCAGTATTCGGTGAAACTCCAGTTACAGACTGCGCAGGGACATTTTGTCGCTTGCAGTTCGTTCGTTTCGACGACAAATTGAGTTTGTTTCCCGGGACGGCGGCGCCGCTGAACCTGTGGTTAAAGTCACGTTGCGACCGTCGAACAACTGACTGTGAATCTTACCAGCACGACGTCGTATACACGGACCTTCACCCTTCTGCACACAGTGAACGAGCTAAGGCGATGGCAGATGCGCAATAAAATAAAATAAAAACAAGCAAAATAATAAAAACAGCCCAAAAATACTTAAACCGGTCGTCGACGTCGATTTTGTTCCATTTCGGCATCAGCGATAAAACTGCAACAAAATATTAAACCAAACAGACTGTTTTGCTGCAGTTTTGTTCCAACACAATACAACTTCTTCGCAAGCTTGCAGCGCCGCATTCCGCTCTGTGATGGTAAACGTCTGCAGCTGTTTTTAGTTTGTTATTTTACTTCGTCTCATATGCCCGAACGCCTGCAATACAAATTGAATGCAAGCTATATAAATTTGCAGAAAACCTGTATTATATTACAGCGGTTGGCTGCGTTGGCATATGCATAAAAAGCATAAAGTCGTTTATCGGCTGCATTAATTTCCGTTTCGTCAACTCTCGGCTAGACACCAGCTTACACTGCGAGTCTGCAAGATCTCGAAGATTCGGATACAAAATTAGTGCATCGCGCGGTGTGGCTGTTTAGCCTACGTCACGACTTTCACTAGTACTCAATGCGCCTCTATGTCCATGCGTAGAAATGGCCAGACAATGCAAACTTGCAAAGTAAGTTACTCGTATGTTTCGTTGCACATGGACCCTTAGCCGGTTGTTCGGACGGCGCCAGGAAGCCGTAGGCCTCGCGAGATAACGCTGCCCGGTTTCTCACAGAGGCATCGCTCAAGGTCTTCGCTCGTGTTTCCAGCACGTACTATGGGCTACCGTTGTAGCAAAAGCGAGCCGCTTCAGTTTCCGTTTTCCGTACCAACTGATTTTTTTCGACTGATATGTCGTTTTAATATTATCTATTAACTGCTGAGCACCAACAAAGTTTTGTCGTGTTAGTTTATTGTCCGAGCAGCGTTAGCAACCAAGCAAAACTGTAACACTAAAACAAGGTTTACAATGTCTGACAAGTGTTTACGATTTGCTGGTGTTTGAGAAAAGAAGACAAACGAAGAATCCTAGCGGCAGAGATTACATGGTTAAGGAGACTGTCGCGGGTTACAAGGCGCGACCGGATAAAAAATGAGACAGTACGGAGTACTCTACACCAGAAAAGAACATTAGTTGACAGAATAGCACGCAGACTGACATGGTTCGGGCATTTTTCAAGGATGGGCAGTGAACGGCTGCCAGTAAAAGTGATGCACTGTTCCATAATTGGGCGGAGAAATCAAGAAAGGCAACCAAAGAAGTGGATAGAGGATATAAAGCAAGACAAACACGAGGAACATACAATTTGACGAAGCGATGACCATGGTGCATGACAGAGTCAAATAGCAACCTCATCATCATTCTGATGGAATAAGAGAAAGAAAGAAGAAGAAGAAGATTGTTGCATACTACACGCGAACAAAAGCGACTAACTGTAGTAAGAGCCGTGACAGACGAGACCGAAAGATGACAGAACGTCGAAACAAAGTCGACGCAGTCGCTGAAAGACAACAGACACAGAGAAAGAGACAGGCGTGAGAGTCGACACCAGAATAATCGGCAGATTTCGTGCGAACTGAGCACGCCGCTCGCCTGCTTGGCTCTCAAAGTCAAGGCGGCCCGGCAGCGTGATAACGCGTTGTTGACAAGAAACCGATTAGCACTTCAGAGTTCAGACATCGGGACAGCAGCGCATGCAACTATCACGAAACTCGTCACTCGTCAGCGTCCGTTTCTCAGAATCGCTGACAACGTCCTTTTCAATTCATTCGCCTTCGAGGACAGACCAATTTGCATTGTTGTTTCCTGTCATGCGCATCGGTGTCCTTTCTTAGCCGACCGTATACTAACAGTCGCGCTTATGGTATGAGGTTGTCTGTCGTCTTTCTGTATATCTCTCTGTTGTCTGTAACGCATCCAATGTAGCTAAACGGTACGTCTTGTACCGGAAAACTCTCTGAAGAAGCAAACGGGGTTGCCCGACCACTATATACCTTATGGTACCAATTTGGCTCCTGACGACCTCCGTTATCCAAAACGGGAGTACTGGTTGCGCACCAAATATTTACTTTGCGAAAAGCAACATTGCTTAGTAATTATACGTTAGTTTTTGTGTAAGGTTTGGCGGAAAACCTCGCCCTGGAAAGTAGTAATTCCGTAATTTAGTGTTACACTCTAGCAATGTTTGCGAGCCAGTTTACGTCGTCAAAAGCGTGCAGGCGCTGCATGTATACATGAGGCGTTGCCGGAAGTTTACGTATAGCTGGAAAGTTAAATAAATAAATAAGAAACCACGTTCACGTTTGCTGGCCTTCGGACACAAGCGGTAAGATCGGCTCCCCTGGCAAAAGCTGGGCTTTTGTAGTTCATTTCTTCTCGAATGTTCCGTTTGGTTATGTCCGTACGACAGACTAAAGCAACCGCAAAACGTTGGTCCGCGAAGTGCCTGGTAACCCATACCGCATTACCGGGTTATATAGTCATCTCAGTCTTCTTGTTCTTGGAGCATAACCCACGCAATATGCATTGCCATTGTCGTCGCAGGAAGCATATAATACGCTTTTCCAAACTGTTGTTTGACCATTGTCTTTGTAAGCAAAAGTAGCATCTTTTGGACGACTTGCAGCAGCGTTCTTATTCATCTGTTTTCTTTGCAATTCAAAACACTTAAAGTATTCGCTCTAGCTAATTGATTTCGAAGAACATGACGCCTTTAGATAAGGCCGCTATAGCTAACAGTGTACACTAACCCTAGCCATACGTACGAAATATTACAGCGGCTTAATCACATTACACACCTAGTGGAGATGGTAAAAGTGGATTATATTTATGCCCTGCCTGCTATCCTAGTAGAACTTAGCTATGCCGTCCGTCAACCGCCTACACATTCGTGTATTTCAATGGGCGTGTTTTCTTCGCTCAAGTGCAATGCGGAGGCTGTGATTTGCTGCCGTTGTTGCATACTGTTGAGACTGACGATAAATAGAGTAAATGTATCGTCGCCGCAGAGCGAACGTAGAAGAACCAATTGCCTCCTACGACGACGATGGGAGTGCATATTGCGTGGGTTATGCACCGAGAAGCCTGAGATGACTATAACCCGGTAATGCGTGCACTGCGACGACTGCATATGCAGCAATTTCACGATCCGTCCAACGTTGGAGGATCCAAGCTTCCGGAATCGCGGACGTATTCCAAGATGAAGCAGGAAATATGTTAGATCGTGATCAATCTAATGCATTCTTTACGGCTCATAACTCACAGACACCACAAACTCCCAACCAAACAGTAAAATGCCATTCGATCCGCCGACCTCCAATAACCCAGAGAGACGGAATACCGGTTGCAGACATTTTACGGCTGTTTAAAATTTCTCGAAATGGGAGGTTAGTCAGCAATCGCTGATATGTGTCCCTAAATTTTCTCATAACTCAAAATTTCTGGCGCCAAATTTTGCATTTTGGGAAAAATAGTTTTTCAACAGAAAAAAAACATTTTCCAACGACGTCATAGTCTGTCGGCAATTTGTGAGAAGCAATTATTGCAGAGTGATGGAGGATCGCAAATTTCGTTATACACACACCGCTGCTCTATACAAATACGTCCGGCCTCGGGGAAGATACGGCGACTGCAGTACTATACGCCGGCGACGACGACGATGCCACGAACTGAATAGCGAGGTCAGAAAATGGTCATCGGTCTAATCTATAGTCGGTCGCGAGTCTTCGTTCGCTTCTAATCATTCTGTATGCACGAGACCGACGACTCGTTGTCCTACTGCAGAGTTCAGTCTGTGATCGATAGTCTACTACTCCAAGGGCTGGTCGTAACTTCGCCATAGCAGACCCAGTCACTGTGAGCGAACGTCGCAAGAAGAATTGGATTCAGAGGTCGACTCATCACTCAGTTACAATCAACAGCGACGAAGAACGTTCACCAGTTAAAAGAGTAACATAACTCATTTATTAATACACTATCATTTATACGAGTACAACATCTACTGTACATATCAACGCAGAGCTTATACGAGCCTTTTTGTCATTGAAACTGTTTGAATCAACGTTTTACTTACTAACCATGTAAGTAAATGAACATCACAATCGAGTATATATAACAGACAGAAAATTCGTCATTAAAAAGAATTTTAATTAAACACTTAACGCAAGAGCAAAATTGCACAATACCGCTGTAAACATGCTAAAACATTAACGTTTTATTTTTCATGCAACAGCGTTATGTCTTCAGGAATCAGCATCGTGTTCCGGACGTTAAAATGCTCTTCAAAATGTGCAGAACTGTTTAGCAACATTTTCACTTTTCATGTGTAACCAAGGTCTAATGAATAACTGTCGCTTGCCGTAATCTACTGCAAACATTTATGCAGTTGGCTTCACTAACAAACTAGTGCAGAAAAATCAGCATGCTTAGAAAACTGCATTTTTATTGACAGCTAGACTGTATCCTAATCGCGTAAACAACAGTAATAAGACAATTTTAGTACTTCGTATGTCCACACATTTTTGATTTCGCATGTAAAGAAAAACAATAATGGAATAAGTGGGCAAAAAGGCTAAAAGTACAGAAGCAGAATGTTCTTCGGACGTCAGTGACTGTAATAAATAAAAATCAAATCTTTTTTTGTTCGGAGACAACTGTCCCTGTAGTTGTTTTAGTTTTTTAAAGTTGTACATATACAGAGAAAGCCGTCAATCGAACGTAAATTACGCCGTGGCTGTATGTGAAATAAAAATGTACATTGTAACAACGGCATTATGGTTGAGACTTCATGTAGTCGTAAAGCAGTGTTTGGCCGAGCCGCGTGTAAAACACGTGTGAACACTACACGCCTGGACATTGTAAAAAATTACAGCTAAAGTGCAGAAACTTTGCCCCGCCCACGATAGCCAGATACGTTACCAAAAAGCTCGACTGTCACAAAAAAACCGGGCGATGCTGCATGTCATTAAATGATGTGCAGTAAATGTGCTTCTACGAAAAAAACCGTCTACACTTTGCCGGTGCTGAATACACTTATTTAAAAAAAATTATTGTTAACTTTTTAACGCCTGGTGAAAACGACCGTATCAAAATTTTGCAACAACAAAAAAGTCCAAAAAAGTTAACGTTAGCAAAGCTTCTAACTAGTAACTAGTTAAAAGCTTTGGAATAAAAAACACAAAACAGAGTCCTATTACAAATATTAGCAAAAACACAGTGATTACGGACAGCGTAATTTTGCAGTGCGATTTCTAATTCTAACTAATCTCATTCTCGCAATAACTTCTAATTCCTGACTTTTATTTTCACGGAGTGGACTACATTCAACAACTTTAATTTTCATTTCCATCAATTAAAATATCACTGTGCAGTCTGTAATCGAGTGAATGGACGCTTCGCCACAACTCCGTATATGCAATTACGCCGAATCGCAGCAAGCAGCACAGTAGCGGCGCCGTCGGCCCGGTCGACGCATTATGAAATCGATTTCGATGTTCGGTAAAGTCGTTCGATGACCGCCGATGCCTGGGGCGGGACGGACGGGTATAGTGCCGACGGAAGACAGAACGACCACGGAAGACACGGCGACTTGGCGTAAAAATAGACATAACCCCGCCGCCTTGAACAGAACCCCTCTTTTCTTCTATCGCCGGGTTAGGACAGAACTCCTCCCCCGTGTACACGGCGACTTGGCGTGACAGGGTCGCCCGCAGTGTTCCCGCAGACAGACTCCTAGGACAGTTCCTAGATCGCAATAAGTCACAATGTTGTCATTTCCTTTTTCGATGCCCCCGCAGAAATGATTTTTAGTCGTCGAACTAGTGCTACTGTTGCTACTGCTAGTCTGCCTTCCCAGCGTGGCGTCAAAACGCGTACACAGCGACGTAAATGAACAGAACTGAACTGAACTGACACGGTTCACTTTTTGATTAACTAACCAATTGGCAAGCAAGGCGAGCCTATTGGTCATTGGTTGATGCGTACGTGCCCGTAGTCACGTAGGCCAACGACGCCGTTAGACAGTGCCTACTTTACTGTATTACTGCTTGCCCATTGTTCATATCGTCAAAACTAAACTATGTCAGTTCAGTTCAGTTCAGTTACGTCGCTCCATACGAGCTTTTACCGATGAAACTTGCGTGCAGAGATGCCATCACCCAAGTGTTACACGTATAGGCCTACCTAACTCAATTTGTGAGACTTTTGGCTAGAACTGCATAATGTCGTTAATGTGAATTGTAATTCACTAACAGAAATGTCCGAGTGTGTGAAATTTCGCTGCAGATTTGTCAACGTTAAAAAACTGGGCGAAATCAAATCATTAGTAAAACTTGCAGCAGCCGCTCTAGTGGTAGTCAGGAAAATCGTTTCGTGGCTATAGAAAATTAATCGCGGTATAAGTTATTACTGACAGCGCGCCGATACTAAAAATAGATACGATCGAATACAAAATGATCGATAATAACGAATGTCAACATTTGTTTTAAAAAAAACCGTTTATATCCTTGCGTTATTTTTTTTCTAACTTTTCTATTCATTACAGCCGTGAAAACAAACTGTCGCGTGGCTACATAGCTATGAATCATGCATTAGTAGACTAAAAATTACGCATAACGGTAACTGATAATAAAAGTTCCATACTTTTGAGCTGATAAATGCGTACATATTTATTATAAGGTAGGAAAACGCTTTATAAACTGTGCATGTATATTTTCCAGCCTTATTTCAGTTTGAGAAAGTGGCAAAACCTTTATAACGATGCATACAAAAATTACGCTTATACCCGGTACTTTATAGAATAAAAGTGAGTAACAGGACAGAAGCAGTAAAGCAAATGAATCTACGATCTGCCAATCAACCATCAGGGAACCGACACGTAGTTATCCAGTTACGCAGTTAATGGTGCATTTGGTAAATCAAACAAAGCCCAAGCAATCTATCTATCTATCGTAGGTTTCCAGATTTTAAAAAATTAAAGTCACGAAAAGTAAAACGAGCCAGTTATTTGCATGTCCTCATAAGAAAGGCAACGCTAAAAATTTACTAAAGATAGTGTTGCTCAGTCAAATTCATAGTTAAACAATACACATTATCTTTATCCGGCAACTAACTTTAACATTTTAAACAGTCATGTCCGAACAATTCGCCAACGAAATCAGCATCACGTTGCACAACGACGGTAAAACAGATTGATAACATACAAGATCGTCGAGCCTTGTTCAAGCCTTGTGCAATGCCCTCGGGTAGCTGCAGTCACTTCCGCGGGCAGTAATAATATAGCGCCATCTGGCGAATGATATTTCGTGTATCATGCACACAAAAAACACACAAAAACCCTTGGGACCTTAACCTTTGACCTATCACCTTGATATCAGCTGGGGTTTCGGTGGTTGTCAACATACACGTTCGTGCAAAATTTCATCAAACTAAGTGCAACGGTTTGTGAATTATCGCGTTGACACAGCTTTGACGACGCTGAAAACAATACTGCCGTCTGAGTGATACTGCAGTAAAAGTACGCTTAATGTCCGTAACTTTTCCATGCCACAGTAGCGCATATACCATCATTGGAATCGAGCAGGCCTAATACTGAGCGCTACGCCAATAATTATATAGCGAGTAACTGACTCGGTCCTATAGTGTACGCAATTCTGTGTTTGACAAACAACTAAAGCTCTTCCAAACGTAAATCGAACATTGGAGTCAACAATCTTCGACCTCATTTTATCGACCAGAGTATACAGAAAATTGTTTAACCGCAAAGAAGAAGCAGCGCAAACGCAAACGCCGCTGTTCTTATCTTACGGACATTTAAGAGATCAAGACGGGCCTTAAGACTTGGTTATTTTCTGCAAGTCTACAGGCGCTTCTGAGAACTTGTACATGGCAACCGGAAATTCAACGCGCTACAATTAAATTGACAAAGTCAGGAGAGTATGGGTTTAGTCTTACGTATCTATGGTGAAAACTCCCATATACCACCACGAGAGTTGCCGAGAACTCGTGAACTTTCGAGTCCGTTCTAAATATTACAATGAGAACGGGGCGCAGGCGCACAATGATCAATTTGGTCACAGATCTACAAAAACACTGAAGTGTTTGAATACATACAATTTGCCGTGAATTTGCTGTAAACTTTCGATTAATCGTCGACTTGTGAGCTAATTAATTGTACCGCAAATCGACAACAAGTGGAGTTTTGAGGAACCAAAAGTCGAAAATAACGTTCAGCTTACCAGTGCGAGAGGTCTGTAGTAAAACTTCGCTGGTCGTTAACGCTATCGTAACGCTGAGGGTTTGCTGCTGCAGAGGCCGACCGCAATTGACTACACTACTGCAGCGTACTATGCAGACTTCGGTTCTCTACAAGCTGCGGCGCCGGTGTCGGCGCGGGCAGTGTGGGCCTACAGTAACACTGTGCTGCTGCTGCGGCAAGGGGCAACATCGACTGTGCCGTCAATAAAGACGCTCTACTCGCCGACCGACCGACCGTGAACTTCCGTCCTCTCTCGTTGCGGACTGCTTCCAGAAACATTTTAGTTATCATCATCATGATTTTAGCCGGTGCCGGCCGTACTTAAGTAACGGTCGAGCTTATGGTATGGTTGTCGTTGTCTGTCTGTCTGTAACGGATGTATTGTGGCTAAACGGTAAATCGGAGGAACAAAAAATACACGAATAATTAGCCCTGTGTCTTGGATTTAAGCATGCAAAATTTTAGTTATCTAGTGCAAAAAACATTTTCAAATTTAGAATTAAATGGTGGGTAAAAATGCGCGTTTTTCAACGGAAAACTGGCCAAATCTGAAAAAATAAAAGATACGGCCAAAGTTATTATTAATCACTAATAAGAAATGGCATATTGGCTTTTAAATGACATAAAATCATTGATCTTACATGACCTTAGAAGTCACTGACAATTAGTACTGTCAGCTATCTTAGCGACAGCTAGGTTTCTTGTAATGTTTTGTCTAAATGCATTACATAAGCTGAAAAACTCGTAAAACACAGCCGACAAGACACGCCAAGCTCAAAGAAGCGTTTACGATAGTGTTAACTAACAACCTACATAATAAGTTAACAATACATCGTGTCTTAAAAACCAAGCCACTTTAATTTTGTGAATAGCTCCGTAAAACGTTGGCCGATTTTAACAATTTTAGCAAGCAACATTTCAAGGAAGCTTGGCGTAATAGATTGCTGTTTTGCCCACCTCGTTTTAATACTTTTGCTACACTACCTTGTAAAATGCAGAAGTCATAGTTTGGGCGTTTACAACAAGAAATTTATATTGCGTAGTACATGCGTCAACTCAGGAAATCAATGAAACCACATATCATCAAAAATATATTAATTATTTAACACTAATCGTATTAATTTTAAGATCGTAATATGATGCATTAACAGCGAGAGGGCCGCCTTGAGTCACGCGGTTCTTGAACGTGCTGTTGGCGAGTTACGTCAACGTTAAACGCTTGTGTTCGTGCTGGAGGAAGATATTTTGAACACATGCTGTTATAAAGATGATGTGATGTGACTTTGTGATACGTTTGACTGTTAAGAAATAATAACTCTTACTCGTGTTTATCGCCATTCAATTAATCCTTTTTGAGCTGATGCGTGTGCTATTCAGTATGAATTCAATGATGTTGTAAAGGGCTAAACTACGATTTTGCATTTCACAAGGTAGTATAGTGACAGCATTAAGACGAACTGGGCAAAACCACAGTTGGTAACGTCGAGATTCTTCGCGATGTCGCGTGCCAAAAATTATTAAAAATGGCCATAGTTCCACGGAGTTATTCAAAAATAAAAGTGGATTATTTTTTGAGACACGGTGTAGTTCTTGCAAGTTAAGATTGTATTTAAACAAAAGCAAAATCAGGTAATGCAGTACACTTTAAAAATATACAGATAATAAAACAAAATTTAGTTTTACTTATGACACAGTTGATCGAATGCTACATAGTAGCTGTAGTTTTATACAGTTCCTTAAATTTTTTACATTAATTTTAATTTGACAAAACTTCAAAAAATGACAAATTTAAATAATTGTTTTAAAATGCTAGTTATACAGGGTGCGGTAGAAAAAAGTAGCCCCTGAAGTTTTTGCTGTTTTCTCAGCAACCGTTGAGTATTTTAATCTGAAAATGTACAGATTTATTTACTAAATTGTTCTACGGCTAAATGACAAATAAAATTTGATTTCATTGAAAAATGACGAAGTTATAGATTTTTTAACATGAACGTTTACCGATTTTTCAGCGTGAAAAAATGTTCAAGCTACAACACCTGTTCAATAACATCGTTGAAACAAGTCAAACAACACAGTTAACTAATGATCAGATGCCAAAATTCCATTGTCACTGTGAATGTTCGAAGTGTCCACCGACAGCTCCAAGCTCCAACAC
>Ga0209367_1005954_pt1 | contig 16893 bp, 6 predicted proteins | sample WorMetLIZISLAND2_FD_187412 | JGI IMG/M metagenome (GOLD analysis project Ga0209367, IMG submission 187412) | Marine gutless worms symbiont microbial communities from Max Planck institute for Marine Microbiology, Germany - Olavius geniculatus... ... | reverse complement strand
CACGTGTATTGTATTATGATGCACTGTCCTCGTTGATTAACAAGCTCGTACGATGCATCTTTTGAGGGATGGAGGTAATGTCACGCTTGAGTAGCAAGCGCGTGCTAGGTCTATTTTTAGTTGCTGCTGCGGTCGCGCGTGTGTAGGCCCAGCGAGCGAGTCTGTCAGTCGTGCTCGTCGCGAGCGGACGTGTTTGATTATGTTGATTGTGTTTATTCGTCATATTTGCCTTGTTATATGTTCTTATGCATAAAATACACAAAAAAATCGATGCTTGTGTGTTCCCTCTTGTATAATGTAGTCATAGTAGCCGTCTCACAGACCCGGAGTTGACAAAATCCCTTCACAACTTTCTGATTTATGTTACATTACAATGCGGACGAACTCAAAAGCAAGCTGACTCTTGCGTAGCGGTAATTAGCTGTGTACGTCAAAAACGCCAAGTATACAGAGTAGGCCTACTGCACATGAACGCGGTATGCACCAGTAACATCGTTTTGCAAGTGACTCAATTGAGCCAATTACACACTGGACATAATTGGGTGGGCCAAAAAAGTGACATCGTTTTCAACTAGCCCTAGACGTCAATATAACGCCATATAACTGCAAAATACCAGATACTGTTACTGTTTCATACAATTTTGACATCTTGAAAACATTTTCATAATTCCTTTAGAACCCCAGATTTTAAACCAATCAGTGTTCATCGTTAGGTAATTAAACCATAGTGATGAATGCAATACATGTATTTACTCGCATAGAAAGTTAGAAACAGAACTTGTTTGCATCAGCAGACAAAGAACAAATACGATACGCGAGTAAACATAAAGTGCAAAAATAATGCATCTAACAAGAAAATAGGTAATCCAAATACCAATGGGATGTCACTTTTTGGCCCACCCTGTACATGACTAATATTAGTCTAATTGGCGACGGAACTGTAACAAATGAGACACAGCTGGAAATAGAGGTTTCGACATACAGTTATTTTTAACTAGACTTCCAGACCCAGTATATACCCCATCCAATCAGTATATAGGTGCATTCTAGAGCCGTCTTTCTTGGGCAACCCATGACTGCTATTTTGGGTTGCAATCACACAAAATGCGACCAACGAACAACGTGGGGTATATAGCACTATATGGCCTCTACTGTGTGCTGGTGAGCCGCTAAGAAACTACCAACTCATTACGATACTAAATTTACGCAACCTTTCCAAACATAACTGGACAGAAATACATCATTAGAAGCGGGTACTTTCTGTCTATTTCTGACCAATCTCCTTACAATCGGCGAGCGCCCGGGCGCGCCGACATGATTTAGGTTATCAAACTTCACTCCTAAATCCGTGCTCATATAGTTAAGGAACTCCAACTTTTAACAAAATCGACCAAATTTTGGTTTTGATGCAGAACGTATAGAGAAATAAAAACTTTCGACAGACATTCGGTTTCGACCATAATCATGCGTGCTGCATTCAGAAGACTTTCTTTCGGTTTTCTTACAAAATTTTTTTACAAAATTACCGGCACGTTAAATACTTCAGTGTTTGAATAACAGAACATACGTATGACATGTAGCTTATGCTCGAACGTTGGTGCCATGATAGTTTTACAACTACGAACTATAACTTACAAGGCGCGTAGGCCTACAGTGCAACATAAACTGGCCAATGAGCGAACAGCTCAGCTCAGTTCAGTTCAGTTGATTTATGTCGCTCTGCACACGCCTTTACAATGACGTACTGTACTGACCGTCACCGTGTTTCATGCCCGCTTCGCACCGCAGTCAACTACTCGGCATCCGCCATGACAGATGAAGGAGATGGGGCGTTAGTCGACCAGTAGACAAGGCTCGAATATTCACGATTATTCACTGCAACGCATATAACAATTATATGTAACACAATACAAATTAAACAGCTCAGTGTGTAAAATGTATCCTTCCCGAGCCATAAGAACCACAGGCTGGCACCGACCTTCTTTAGCCCTCAGCCAGACACAAGTTTACACTGCAAGACAGCAGATACGGGGACTAGTGCATCGCGTCGTGTGTCTGTTTACGTCCCAGCTTTCGTATGGTATACTCGCACGGGACGCTAACATTTTCTAATGTGCTGTAAACTATGATCTGTATTTTAAAAGTTAAGCACGTAATTTACAAAGATGGGTAGGCTACGATCGTCAATCCGTGCAGTCAGCGGCCAGCAAACTGTCGTACAACAAAACGGCACTGAAGCGCTGCACCAAAACAGAAATCCTATATGAAATAGTTTACTATCTGGTCTTTCTAGTCTCGCTAGTGTTGACTGAGATCCTGCTTCCAAAATCAGCAAGCAGCTGGCGAGCTAATGAGTTGTTCGAACAAAAAATTTGAGCTAATTCTCACGAGACGCGCGAAAGTCTATAGCAGTTCCGGTTCAGTAGTTTAGCTAAAAATTTGGGTGTTCACACTAAGTCAATATACAGATACCAAATTGTCTATCTGGATCGCATAACGATAGTTCGGTGGCGCCACCTTGTGAATGATATAGATTTGTGTCACAGCCCGAAATCGCCAAAAAAATCTATAAAACCCCCTATTTTGGCGTTCAAGGTCATTCAAGGTCATTGAATTCGGCGCTAATCGAGAGCCAGTGTACGACTTCCTATTAGTGATTAATAGCAAACTAGGCCCTATCTCGCACCGTTACTGAGATACCAAAAATCGCAAATTTTGCCCACCCCTCATTTAGCGCCCTCGTTCGAGGTGACCCCCTTCGAATTTACGGAAAAGCTTTACGGTTCCTGAAACTAGAATCTTCCAAGCAGCTGACGGTGAAGATTTGGTGATCCTAGCTTGCACCGTTTTTGACTGATCCACCCGTGTGACAGTCGGACAGACGGACAGACAGACGGACGGACAGAATTGCGATGGCTAAGACGCGCTGAAAGCAGTAGCTGCTTTCGCGCGTAAAAACGCCCAAAGTCTCAAACCGCACTTACCGCAGCGCTCCTTTTCCAGGAAATTTGGAGTTTTTCAATCGCGAAAGCATGGCGCTGAATTTTAACATTCTGGTTACAAGAAAAAGCTGTCAAAGTCACAGTGTGCGAAAAAGAAATGCAAACGTGACAAAGAGAAACGAATGTCTGAATATTATCTCCGGTGTTTTTGTTGTACGACAGTTTGCTGGCCGCTGACTGCACGGACTGACGATCATATACTCATCTTTGGCTACTCGTCTTTGTATATTTCCTGCTTAACTTTTAAAATGCAGATCATAGTTTACAGCACAAGACCATCTGTACCAGCAGCAAGCTACAGAAACAATTTAAGCAGCTTACGCTAACTACTCCTTAGGATAATGCGTGTATTATGTGCGCATTATGTGTCTATTTGTCTATTATGTGTCTGTGTACTATGCACTCCCCAAAGATACTCCTTCATCTTCTACAGAGAGCTTAATCATCAAGAGCTATTAAGTTCTTCATAAGAACTCGACCACGTAAGTAAGTAAGTAAGTAAGTGACGATTTACAGAGCTCCAAAATCTCACGGGAGAATCAGTGCGTGGTGAGAGGCACTAGAGAGCACATCAGAAGTTGCCCGTCACAGCGTATACGGACTGGATAAGAAAAAGAAAATTCACCTGCACAGAACATGGTCTCATCCAGCCTGCATGGATTATCATTAAGTCTACTGCTAGGCACGGCTGAAGTGGAAAAAGTGTTGGTATAGGAACCGGCAAAGTGTGGGTGCAGATCTAACAGTGCGTATTAAGTATGGCTCCGCTGAATTTGCAAAACGAGCAAATGACGGACACTAAAAACAAATGCAACCAACGCAGCGAGTATACCCATATTTTTCACGGCTTGTAACTTTAGAAATATTGATCAGATCGGCACCAGATTTGGTCATTTCACGCATAACATGAACTCGTAATTTGTTTTAAACAACAAAATTGCCATTCCGTATAGTCAGGGTCTTGTTGCGGACGTGCAGTCCTAGACCATAGTAGCACTGAAGCGTTGCACGCACTGGCCGTACAGACATTGTATACGCGTGCACGGAGTGAGATAAGGCAGAATCATTGAATCTACAGCTGCATGACTATACGCTATTATGATGGCTAGTCCATCGACTGTGGTGATTTATAAAAAATGGAGAACGTATAGATATTCTGAAAAAAAAATTCCGCAGAGTCTACGTCCCTTCAACGGTAAGTTCTTGGCACCACCGTCTACACACGGTACACAATACTGCAGTGCTGGATTACCGATAAGCACTAGTCTGAAGAGGCTGCAGTCTCTAAAGTCTCGTGTTTTAGGGAAGCCCAATTCGTGCGTTGTCTGCTGCCTAAATCCACCTCAGGCTGCAGCCTAGCAACTTCTTTCGCACGCGCGAAAGCAATTGCTATCAACAGAAGCGCACTTTTTACCTCAAAAAGCACTATGAACTCTTTTGACGCCCGATCCGCTCAGAGCTCACAGCGCTCTCCAGAATCCTAACTGGAGCAAGGGCCCGACATCGAATAACTTCGCTGATGCGACCGACGACGTTAACGACTAATACCCCGTTTACACAAGGAAGCATACATGAAACACGCATGAAGCACACTTGTAGCAATCTTAGAGCAAACTTAGAGCACACGTCGTGCACACTTAGAGCTGGCTTGATAACGGTATATTGCGAACATTCACGAAGCTAGCCTCTATGGGTGTTTCCATCATGTGTGCTTTATGTATGCTTCCTCAGTGTAAACGGGGTATAAGCCAAACCACTGCCTCACAACAGCCTGTGTGTCCTTAAGCCATGCGGATAAAATGCTTGCGACAATGGTTCAGCCAATCAACGAGTGGCTGTAAGAGGGTGCCTACATGTGGGACATAACTTTGCATCCGACAAAAACAGCTCAGCTGTCAATCAACTCGGGTTTGGCAGCGCCGTCGCACGAGACGCCACGACGCCTGATAGCCTACGCCACCAGTAGCGTCTCGTGCGACGGCGCTGCCAAACCAGAGTTGACTGACAGCTGCAGCGCACGTAGCCCCGCCCTGTTTTTGTCGCATGCGAGAGATTGCCGTACATATAGGCACCCGCTGAGTATAGGCGGATCTCCAACACCAGCAATTATTACAGAGTGCCAACGTTTTAGCTGTGTGCACATTTCACGTGAATTAACCAGCCTGGCCAACCCTTACCACTCGGCGACTGTTGGCAAACAAGCATTGACCTACACCCTACACTATACGGTGCACTATGCAGGCTAATGGGACCGTGCACGTAACGGCCTTACCACCGACCGCGATAATCGGTCGCAAAACCATTACATCGGCTCCGGTCGCAGCAGCAATGTTAACGACCGACAAAAACGCCATAAAAACCAATGTTACGGCCACGGACAGACTTCGGGCGCCAGCCACCCTGTTGCCTCGCGGCCAACGACACCGCATCTCGCGCGCCCGCTGCAAAAAAAACACAGCCTGCGGTGTTACGTAACTCCAACCAAGCAACCCAAACTATTGCCTGGACACTGGACTCCACCTATAACGTGTCTCTAGTGGACCTAGCCGTAGTTTGTATGGGTTAGGCCACTTTGAAAACCCTGCAGCTTGATACAGAAATGTATCTAAGTAGCCTGTAGCAATGATCCTGTGATGTATTACTCAAATCTGGCAGTCGACGCGAGTCTTTATATTGTCATGACTCGGGACTTGAACTCGATTACATCACCGCAATTATCTACAAATTGCACAAAGGATGACCATGCGAGAAATTGTCAGAAAACATCACACGTGTCCACTGATAGGGCCTTAATTCTATACTGTGATCTATCTATAAGCTTAAACTCTCGCCATTCAACCGTAGCCGTCACTGAGCAGCTGGTTGGCGACGGGCAACTGTCTGAAGAGACGACCGCCAGCTACTGTTAGCAGACGCCAATAGTTTAGTTGACTGTATAGATCCTGTGTATTATAACAGACACTGCCAAAAGACCAACTGAGCATTATAGGCGCCACTGAGTGGCCACATTGCCCAGCGGCTGATATAGGCCTACGCTAAGTCAATATACGGGCAGGCAATCAAATTGGCATAAGATTCGGTGGCGACGAGCACCACAAAAATTAGGGGAAAAAAGAGCACGAAGTTGCAATTTTCCGACAGAGAAAATCATCAGTTGCTCAAGATTTCTAATTCTAAGATAAAGAAGTTTTAGCCCAATTTTATGCGTTTTTGAAAAAAATTCCCAACAGGCTAGAATTTCCGGCAGCCCCCTGTAACGACGCCAATGACTAGATTAGCATAATTATGATAATTGTATCGTTGCTCAGTCAACAACCAGGCTTATCAGACTTACTTTGCGTCTAGAATAGATGAAATTCTACTCTGGCTATTATTCCAGAGCTGTGTCGATGCTAGCTAGCTATTCTCGGACTAGAGTACAGTCTTATTACGGGCATACTATCTCCAAACATCACCGTAAATAGACAACAGCCGTGTGCATCTAAATTTAAAACTCTATGAGGCGGCGGATAACTCCATGGCATGCATATACGGACAGTTGATGGCGTGGATAAAAACTCAGCTGTATTTATTACCTGAGACGAAGCAAAATAGCAATATAAGAATCGTCTGTGTTGCTACTGATAACTAATAGAAAGTCGCATATTGCCTTTCAGACGACGCAAAAATCACTGACCTTGGATGGCCTTGAGGGGGCACTAAGCACTGAAACGCCGAGCAAGAACTATTATAGGCTGTAGCGCGTCTTCCCTAGCGACAGCTGGGCTTCTTGTCACAGCAACTTGTACTGCAATTTTGATTATAAAAATATTGAGCCTCCAATAGGTAGGTGATTGATAAAGCTAAAGAGAGGCAGGCGCAGTGCACTGAAGACAACAGTGTCGTCAGAGCAGAGGGGGGGGAGGTGAGAGACAAATCAGAGCGTGTGACGTAATAGAGAGACAGGCATAAATCAGCAAAACCAGAACAGGCGTACAGCAAGCTAGAAGGGTTCAGCAGCAGTACAGCCAGGGACGATCACATGCACCGCACGCTGGTGTCGTCGTTCGACAGAAATTAGAGATGGGAAATAACCCTCACTGCTGGGGTTCGGTTCCGTTCGGGTTCGGTTCTGTATGAGTTTTAAAACGTTCAACAGTAAGTTTTAAGTCGACTTTATTTTCAAAACCACTGTGCCAAAAATGTGAATTACGTGATGAATTTATGTTGCTGATCATAGAGTCGCAGTCCGAAGTCGGTAATTCTTGCTTGACGATAGTCATCTGTAAAAAGCCAGCGACACAGTGACATACGAGCTGTTTTGAGCGGCCCGCACATGCGGATCGTGTGTCGCTGACACCCGACGAGACAGAGGAAAGCATTGCGATGCAATGCTTTTTGTGGCCCGCATGTGCGGCCCGGATGTGCGGCTCGTCTGTCGCTGGCTTAAGCTGGGCTTCTGAGAACTTTTTCGAACCCAAGCGACGGGGTTCTTGTCCGGTTCGGGTTCTTTGTGACCACGGGTTTGATTCGATTCGATTCCCATCTCTAGGAGCAATTGCAGATAAATTAGCCGTGCAAACTGCAGATCGGTCGGTGGGCTAACTGAAAACACATGTCGCCTAGAGGGGGGGGAAGGGTGAGGGATGAACTCGTGAGAGATCATGCATAGTCGTCTACCGATCATGGTACAACACGACGGCGACGACCGACGACCACACCTCCGTCGATCACTGCAACTGCAAGAAGCACTTCGATCACTGACTGTATACTCTGTCTTGTCGCAGCAACAACAGCAGATAGGCTTACACATCGCGCGACGGACTATTCGCTGACTACACGCCGGCCCCATAGGCCACTGGGAAAATCTAAAGACAAAAGCCCAGCTGTCGCTAGAGCAAGCGACCGTACTGTCTGCACCGGAAGGCTAGCAAAACGTGAACACAGTTGCTTATAACTTTCAACATAATGTATACGGTAAACTTTCGGCAGAGTCCACAAATACTTGCGCGGCAAATTGCGGCCAAACCGCTGCAGATGGCGATATGGCTACTATTGACAGCATGCCTAAGGGAACTCACCAACGACATATCGAACGGTACAGTCGCCGACGCCCTAGAGACGATACGACGTACCGTTTAGCCCCAATAGGCCTATACAACTTAACAGACGACAGACGGACGACATGTATATGTAGGCTATCGTGCCATACCGTTAATACGGTCGGCTATGCAACAGAGGCGAAAAAAGAAAAAAAGAAGAAATGGTGCATGTCCATAGCGGATTCGTGGCTAAACTCCAAGTGCTGTAAGATAGCCAAAGTGTCATGACCGTCAAATCTATTTTTGTGCATTTTAAGGCTAAAATACGCCATACATTTCACGGTATATCACGCGCATGTATTAACAAACCTTCACTAGATGTAAAGAACGAGAAAGGAAGAAGTAACTTTTTATGTACCTGGTCTTAATAATTTTCGATCTGGAAACAAATGATCGGTTCCGTGGAAACTATTACTACCCCTGTAGACCCCCACGGGCGTCACTTGCTGGCCTGTCATTTCACTCATTTCTCAGCAATTACTGCAGATCAGTTAAAACAAATTGCGTCAGCATGTTCAACATTACTCAAGTCTCTCATTCCATTCACTATAGAAAAGGCACAAAAATGGTATTTCACGTGATAAAATGATTTCAGCTTCCAATCAGCTATACACATCTGGATCTCATTGCAGACAGACTGATTGGCTGAATGTCAACCTACTTGCTATCTATCCGACCACCAATCATTATTTTCACTTTTTATAAGCACATGTCTGCCGTTAACGTAACCCCCGCAGGTTCCGGTATGAAACTCTGTCATAAAATTTACTATACGAAAGTACCTAAACTGATTTTAATCTGAATTTTAATTAGATGCCTAAGTGGTTTGCTGTGTTTCCACCATAGCACACGCATAGCATATGGATTCCTAGAACCGGCTTTTACACAAAAAAATACACGTGTAAACTATAACCAGAATTCCCGATTTAAGATCTTTGGTGCAAGAAAACCGAGTTGATTAGTCCACGAATAGGAACTTTGACACAAAACATCTTCGAAAGATTTCTTCCAAAACTACCAAATTTGGGGTTAGAAGCAACAAAATTGTAAGGCAAAATTGAACTTTTCAGCACCCATAATCTCCTGTCAAAAAATTTGCAGCTGCTCATTGTAAAATTGCAAAATTTCTGCCCTACTTCTACTTTTTGACGCTGAGCTGCCTATCGTACATCATTTGCTAACCGGGCGACCTACAAGACTACCTGGTCATCGCTCATCCCGGGGATATGAGGATATGATAGAAGCGGATGCACTGAGACAGAGTATACTGACTGCTGCCGGGGCGTGAAGATCTAAAAATTTATCGGTCCACTGACCGTCCACATTCCGTCAGAAGACTCGCGGAATCGTGCCAAGATCTGCTATGAACGTACACCACTGCGGCAGCACGTTAAGCAAATGGACGAGACAGAACGTGACAGAAATTTCGTAAAATTCTGCGTTCAGAATTTTAGCATGCGGAAGAAAACTGCATGCACAACATTCTAAACAGAACGTTAGAAATTAGTCATATGGGTATACAACTGACACCAAGGTCAAATCGGCCTTCCATCTCTCTGGGGTAAGTAAATCGAATACCGGCGTGTCAGGCTGAGGTTTATGGCTGGGTGCGTTCACCTGTGTTGGGTGGCAGGTAACACTGTGTGATCCCATATGGCAGGTAACGCTCCGTAAATCTGCGATGGGCTTCTCATACAGCAGCTATACACATCATTTAATCTTTAACCTTTAGTTTATAACGTCATATATTAGTTAACACTAGAATGTCGACCCTACGCCAACAAAGCAATTGTAGCTAAAATACAAAAATCAATATGATGCAGTTACTTCCATTAAGCGACACAGCACTGAGTCCAAGAGTCCTAAAAATAAGGACTCGAAAACTACATGACTGGTACTGTGGACGCAAGTCCATGGCAGACGCGTTCGTTTCCTGTGGCGTCCGCGCGCACGCCGAAATATTTTCATCCCATGCAGGAAGTCAGTCGCGCCGGGTGGCCAGCGGATAACATTGCTCGAGTTTTTTTTTATTTCTCAGATCTCATATCCGCGCACTGGCACTGCGTGCCGGCGGCGAGCACGTTATGACCCTTCCACGCACCGCCGGCAGCGTCACCAGTACAGCCAGTGTTGTTTTCGTTTTCGAAAACTACAAGAAAGCGCAGCCGTCGCTAAAGAAAATGAAGTATAACCTATACAGTTCCTGTTGCAGTACTGATCTTCAAGGTCATACAAGGTCGATGATTTTTTTTATGTCATTTGAAAGCCAATATGCCACTTTCTATTTAGTTATTGATAGTAACCTTGGCCGTATCTCTCACCGTTTCCGAGATATGGCCAGTTTTTCGTTGCAAAACGCACTTTTCCTACCCCCTCAATTCAACCCACAATTTGAAAATGTTCCCCCTGCACTATATCGCTGAAATTTTGCACGCCTAAGTTTAAGGCACATGGCTAATTACTTGTGTAAAAAGTTTTCTCATACGACCTAACGTTTAGCCACAATTCATCCGTTACGGATGGACAAACGACGACAGACAGACAGACACAACATCGTGCCACAAGCGCGAACGTTGGTACGGTCGGCTAAAAATTACTGCAAAAGCAAAAACTAAATTATAAATCAGAAACGCAAATCGAACTGCAGGCAGCAGCAGCAGCAGCATCCGTGGCCGGCTTCCCGGCACATGTGTGTAATGAGTTTTAAGTTTTCATCATGAGCGCGCTACGATACATCACCGCTCCCCCCAACCCATAGACAGAGACTCATCTGCAGACTGTCACGCCACGGCCGGACCGGCGAGATTTATCATAGAACACATCACTGGCAGGCGGAGGCTAATCCGCGCACTGACTGCTGTGGTATATGGCAGTGAGTCCATTGCTAATCAAGCTTTTGCCACCGGCCGGACACACGGACAGACCAATCGGACGCTATACTCGCAGCGGCGTCATTTCAGTAAATCAGTCGGGGGTCTCAGTCTATGTAACTTTTTGTTCTTGCAGCAGTAGCACTGTTTCAAAGGTGCAATTTACACGGGGAAATGAAAATCAGAAATCCTTGGGGGTCCGTAGACCCCTCCAGCTCCCCCCTAAATGACGCCACTGTATACTCGTGCGTCCGGCATAGGCGCTGACTTTCGCGAATCACGAAATCACGTGGGGATCAACCTTTACTTTTTATCCCTCCGCTTCCTTGAATTCTAGAAATGCGCCACCAGGGAGCCCCCCACAAACTTCCGGCCGTATTGTCGCCCCTATACGCCTGCAGGGGCGCTAGTGATGTGCGCAATTCGTAGAATGAACGCATCTCGTGTCTCAGTGCGCCGCCGTGCGCCGACGACATGCACTGCACAACTACATCTTATATTAAAATACGCTCCGTCTTATTATATACGCATTTGTCAAAAATAATTAAAACTCGCCCGAGAAATAACCGCTGGACTCAGACGAGTTATATGACCGACATCTGGCCCGCCTGCTTGCAGCAAAAACAGAGCAATATATGTATGAGAACGCAACGAGCCGAGCAATTTTTTTGCCGACAACTGCAGTAAATTGTTAACAAAATCTGGTAAGTAAATGGATGGGTCTTATGTATATTCTCTAGTACGGAGAGGGGGGCAACAATCACACTAAATGTCTGAAATAAAATTGCTAACATTCAACCCTATTACTGGAAGAAGAGTTTGAGAATAAGTGATATGTAACTTAACACAAAATATTTTATAGTACAGAATATTTTGTACTGGCGTCCCCGCAGGCTTCTATAAAAAAACCCTCTACCCATTTTCAATAGCGGACGTTTTGGCGTAAATACGCCCAAAAATTTCAGCCCGTACGCCCGAATTTTAAGACGTGGACGTCACGACATCCACAGCAATCTGCTTCGTATTATGTTTATTTGTCTATATTAAACTGGGAACTGACGTCAGAATCTGTTTTCGAATGTTTCGTTGGTTTAAAAAAATTTCGCTGACTGTCGTGTTTCTGAATACTTCATTTCATGAAGACGATGCACGCAACCGTATTAATTTAAGCCTATTATGTAAGCAGTTCTGATCCAGAAACTGCGATCTTCGTTTTGCATAAAGCTAGTGGAATTAAATGTTGCTTGTTTTTACAAGAAAGCCCAGCTGTCGCAAAGGAAGACGCGCTACAGCCTATATAGTTCGTTCCACTACTGGCCTTCAAGGTCATCCAAGGTCAATGATCTTTACGTCATTTAAAAGCCAATAGGCTTATGTGACTTTATCAGTGATTAATAGTAACCTTGGCCTTATTTCTCATTGTTTCTGAGATACGGTTACTTATAGCTTGAAACTTTCCACTAAAAATTGCGGCCAAACCGCTGCAAATGAAGACATGACTACTACTGACATACAGCATAGTTGAGGTAAAAACCACGACCTACGTTGTTGGTGCGTAAGTGACACGATATGTAGTACGGCCTAAGTATTGTTTTGCATTAAGTTTTTGCTCGAGTTTTCTTGTAGACCTACTGCATGACTTCCGGGTTTTGTACACTGACGTCCCAATTTTTTAGCCTGGAAGTCATGACGTCCTTAAAATTCCGGTCTATTGAAAACCCTGCCTCTCTCTGACCCATAATCTTCGTCTTGTATTTGAACTGGCTCAGCGCATAATTTCCGAGTTACACCTGTTACGAGACGACCAGCTAACGAACGTAACAAACAGGAGCAGACAATAGAAGCACGTGCCCAACGATGAGTCACGTGACCAGAAGCATCATCGCGTTACTTACTTACTTAGTCTTACGTCTCGATAAGAAGCAAGCCGTGGGCAAGGCGCTTTTCTTCCACTAAGCATGATGACTGTGCGGACAAGTAATTATTTGCGCTGAATCCATCCAGGCATAAGGTCCATGACGCACACACATAGTGACAATGGTAGCAGCTAGAGTCACGCCTTCTTGCATCATCAAGAAATAACTGACCAGTTTTTACTCGGTACAGTACTTACGTAGGTATAGGCCTAAAACGAGCTGTGGTGGGCTGTGCATTTCAAAGTATTACCCGGAGTGTGTTTATGCCAAGAATTAGCAATGTCAAAATCGGCTGACATCTGATATCACACATATACAAGAAGCCCAGCTGTCGCTATGAAAGACGCGCTACAGCTTATATATAGTGCCTGTTGCAGTACTGACCTTCAAGGTCGTCCAAAGTCGATAATTATTATCTGATCTGAAAGGGCGTATGCGATTTCCTATTAGTGATTAATAGCGACCTAAGTTCTATCCCGTACCGTTTAGCCATAATATTACATCCGTTACATACAGACGGACGACGGACATGCACACAACAATCCGTGCCATATCCGCGCCTACAGCATAGCTGTAGCGCATCAAAAACGGGTGACGTTTTTAAGCGCAGCGAGGTCTGTCGTCTGCCTGCCTGTCATCTGTCACACTCGTGCAACCTCTCAGCATCTGCGACAGGGACTATAAAATATTTTTGCGCTTTCTGTGCTCGACCTGTCCCCAACGCAAATCCTGGATCCGCCCCAGATTGGACAGCAATGAATTGCACACGATTGCTGGCTCAGCGATATACATATAGGGCCTAATGCAACAGCGCATGCGCCACTGCAGTGGTATTATATATAGCTGATGGTGCTCGTTACGTTTTCCAATCATCTACATGCATGTAACGAGCTTGACGAGGTAATTCGGTTAGACGTGCGGTCGCGAAGTCACAGCACAGCAAGTGGCTGGCTACTCAGTTACAATTATTTGGCGACATGGTAACCACAGCTTGGTTAAGCAGCCTAGTAAGCCTATACAGTGTTGCAACTTGCAATCAATGTACTGTATATATACGTGTATACGTAGAATAGGAGTATTCTGGGATGCCTTCCTTCTGCCTCCCAGTCCAAGTTACTCCGTCTGGATTTTTTCCCACCAGATCTAGGTTTTTTGGCGGTTGCCCGAATTTCTCGGTATTGTTACGGTCTGCCAAAACACCCCAAGTGACTGCAGATCAGTCTGGCCTATCATATACATGGCGTAAGAAACTGATCTGCGGTCACCCGATGGAGAAGCTACACCCAAGCTAGACATGAAAGGCAATAGAAGTGAAGCAGAAAAATGGAAGCAAGAAAGAGAGAAAAGGGGAAAGAAAAGACTGTAGAAGACATGGAAAAATGAGGAAAGGTCAAACACCTCCCGAGCCAAAATTATGTCCATATACGGCGTTGCATTTGGTGTGTATTTGTTGATGACACGCACCCATCACGTACAGGCTGACCAGCGTAGCTCTTCTTTCAATAGTTTAGCAAAAAGGAACTCAATACCCCGTTTACACAATCAAGCTGGCTCGACGACCTGGCTATATGTTAGCTGGTCGAGCTAGCTCGATGTTTGCTCGATCGTGTAAACGGGATATAAGATGATGGTTATCCGCTTCCATTTGCTCATATGATCTGACAGTGGTGCCGTCATTCAAAAGCAAACCAGACATATCTTTTCCTTCCAGTATTGATACTTTGGTCAGTTACTTGTGTATACTATTCAGCTTAGAGTGGGCCGGTGGCCATTACCTCTCTGTAGACCTACAGAAAGAAGAAACATTGTCAAAGGTCTTGGTTTCTCGCAGGTGTCAGCTAAAACCCCCTAATCCACTCTCTTTGATTTGTTGTAAGCTAGACTTGTGACTTGTTGCTTTCACAAATTAACGATGCATTTATCTCAATACAAACAGCGTGCAGGTGCAGTCACAAAGTGCTTAACAGTATGCTGACAATATCCGTGCACATGCTAAGTGAAAGGAACTATACGTTCCGGCTCTCTTCGCTGAGTATTCACCGTTTCAATCGGGTGAGATTTTGCAGCACACACGTCTTGCACGCTTTGCTAAGCTGATCGTCAAAGTCCAATGTCAACAACAGTCAAGACTTAGTTTAAACCACACACTCGAGAGATTCACATGCAGTCAGTCAAATGGACAGACAATAGCAGCATCAACTCTGCATGACTATTGGGTATTGAGTACACTGCAGCGCCAAAAGAAAGTTGCCAGCTGGCAAACATGCACAGGGTGTGCACAACACAAGTTGTCAATATGTCGACGTAGTGTTTCAACGTTTGTGCAGAGCCTAACGATCCTGAGTCATTATTTTTTGCTTTCTTTGTATAGAGACTTCTAAAAAATAGCCTAAGTTCAAAAAATCTCCAATTATGCCGAATATGCTTGCACTGAGCAATCTATCGTACCGGCACACCGCGCGATGCACTATACAGTCGCGTATCCGCGGTCTCGCAGTGTAAGCTGGTGTCTGACTGAAAGAGAGTGTGCAAAGCCACAGAACTAAACTACGGACCCCTACCTAGTGGCAGGTCACTCACAGCAGCCTACATACGTGGCTATTATAACTAGAGCTACAATATTACATTATACAAAATGCAGGCAGGCGAGCTGTGGTAGGGTATAGGGTCTCAGCACGCTGTAGCTGCTGCATTCATCACACTGTGTGTATGTGTATACATGTAATACAGATGCTGCTGCTACGGTGAACATACACACGGCGTAGAGTGGAGAGCTGCGGGCCAATAGCTAGGTCTGCGCCGAGGCGAGCACGGGGACAGATCAATATGGGGCCTAGCACGCGACAGCAGAGGAAAGCCGCAGCGCAAGGCCGCCCGCCCGGCACGGCATATACACCTTGATGGCGTACAGGCGCCACACCAATCAATCGCCGTTGTTCAACAGGTTGTCCTATCACCCAGCTACAGCAACAGCTACAGCTAGATCTCTGGACCACACGCGTCGAAGCACACACCGCACACGATGCCGTCTAATAACAAGAAGTCCAGCTGTCCCTAAGATAGCCGACTGTAATGGTTGTCGGTGAACTTCAGTGACCTCGGACGTTTTCAAACTGACAAACGTTCAAGGTCGATGATTTTCATTTCATCTGAAAGGGCGTATGCCACTTCCTGTTAGTGATTAATAGTAACGTCGGCCGTATGTCTAACCGTTTCCGTTAATAAGCGCACATTTTTCCTACCCACCGTCCATTCAACCCTGAATTTGAAAATGTTCCCTTTGCACTAGATCGCTGCAATTTTGCCTGCTTAGGTTTATGATGCAAGGCTCATTATTCGTGTAAAAAGGCTTTCCCCTATGACCCACCGTTTAGCCACAATACATCCGTGACAGACGAATGAACGACAACCATGTCATAAGCTTGACTGTTACTTATAAGTACGGTCGGCTACAAAATCATTATTCACTATACAATTCAGCGTGATTCAATGTGTGAGAACCAAACAGCCTCAGAGAGAAAAAAGTGCATGCAAACGCTCGTGAACCCTGAATATCTTTCATGCGAATATCCAACTAACTTTTTTCAATTATATGACTGGCGTGCTTGTAACTACACTGTAACTTAAATTATTCCAGTAATCAATTAATCCCTGAGAAAAAAACATTTTTTTCTTACTGAAGTATGGAATACGGCCACGAATATTTACTTTTCATGTAGTAATAACTAATAGCATAGTATCACAACAAAAAAAAGTAAGTAACTAAACTAAGACTAGACTAGTGTAATAATGGTATAGTTATCATAACGGGACGGGCTACAAATGCATTTCACTGTTTATCAACAACAGTGTTCGGTGACTCAAAATTGAAATAATCAGGGCCGGATTTAGCTGGTGGGAGGCCTGGGCCCAGTGGCGTATTTGGGAATTCAGAAAGGGATTGGCTATCGAATTACAGGGTTTTAAAAATTGAGGGGTTTGGTGGGAGACCCCCTGTTGGTGGGAGGCCTGGGGCCCGGGGCTC
>Ga0209367_1005953_pt1 | contig 16895 bp, 5 predicted proteins | sample WorMetLIZISLAND2_FD_187412 | JGI IMG/M metagenome (GOLD analysis project Ga0209367, IMG submission 187412) | Marine gutless worms symbiont microbial communities from Max Planck institute for Marine Microbiology, Germany - Olavius geniculatus... ... | reverse complement strand
GCCTACTGTGACGTTTTGGCATAGCCTGCGTACGAGCGGTAACACAAATGATGAACCGCTTGCAAAAATTGCTTCATGGCATGTAACGCTATTTTGTTTGTATCGCGGCTAATATCGAAGTGTTTTAGGCGAAAATTTCTACACATATTCGTTGATGTTTGCTCATTACATAAATGCTTTTGAGCTTATTCATTTCGACCATTCGGCTGAATAATGCATGCAAATGTTCAGGACGTTTTTTGCACTACCCGGTATATATAATTATGCTATTACCGTTTATTACTCAGAGAAAGGTTTTAAATACTGGTATGTGTGTTTTTGTTGAGTGAAATGTGCATCTTTAGTCGGCATCACAGACAACCTCAGCGACATTGCCTGTTACTGTTTCGACATACGCTACCGTTGCACGGAATGAAATGCTATTTGACAGGGGGAGAGTCTGCATGGTCCGAATCTCTGGTCAGAATTTGCTGTGCAAGTCGCGGTCGAACGCAGCAACGCCGCTTAGTGCCCACAATGACGTTGGTGCTTTGTTTAAAATCGAAATGGAGCAAAATGTGTGTGATTGATTGTTTGACCCTGAATGTGCAGGGGTCAATTCTGAGCTCCACCCTCCCTTAGCGACATTCTGAAATCATCTATGCGGGAGTGAGTGTATAATTCGCCATTTGGAACTTACAGCGCTGTTTACAATGCGAATCCCTGATGACATTTTAAAACGGTAACAGGAACTTTCGTTCCCACGTACTGTCGCTCCCAGGAGCGAAAGTTCCATGCATGGAACTTTCGCTCCCTGGTACTTTCGTTCCCTGGAATTCTCGTTCCCAGGAACTTTCGTTCCCTGGAACTTTCGCTCCCGTGAGCGAAAATGAGGTGGAACTTTCGCTCCTCACTCGGAGTTAACATTATACGCCTACACACTTAATAGAAGCAGATGAAATCAAAGGACGCCAGCATGTGGTGTAAATGCTCAACGTTTAAAACAAGAAAGCCCAGCTGTCGCCAGGGAAAGCGCTACAGCTAGCCTAGAAAGGTTTTCCTAAAGATGGGTGTAAGGTATAGGGAAGAGACTAAAATTTAAAATAATGGTAAGAACTTGACGAAAAAAATAATTTAAGGAAGAATTTATAAACAGATATAATTTGAGAAAAAAATTGGAGAACTTAGTTAATTTAAGATAAATTAATTAATAAAATAATTTGCTAGATCCTGCCATCTTTTACTACAATAAAACGCCTTAATTTCCATTAGTTTATCAATTAAATAATCATAATTTGTGTTGGGAGCGAAACCACGTTACGCTGACTGTGGGAACGAAAGTTCCATGGAACGAAAGTTCCTGGGAGCGAAAGTTCCACGTCACTTTCGCTCCCGGGAGCGAAAGTTTCATCTATGGAACTTTCGTTCCCGGGAGCGAAAGTACGTGGGAACGAAAGTTCCATAATTCTTTAAAACCACCTTAAAACGTTTAATTTCCTTCAGCGGCATTCTCCGTCGTCCGTTATCGATTTTGCTTAGGACCTTAGATTTATTTTTTTTTTATCTTGGCGCTGTGTAAATTCATTTAGTTAGGTAGTTTATAGTCTGATGTGTGCGGTGACGACGTGGCATCTCTTGACAGACACACGTGCAAGCTTTGTCGTGTCTCGACTTGCTTTAGCTGTATGATGTATCATCTGCCTCGCCTGCGGCCAGCTTATGTTGTACGCTTTCAGGTCTAATGCATCTTAGCGTCAGATCCAGTGACGGATTATTCAGCCCGCCGCTAATGCACTACGCCAATCGTCGTTTCGTCAACTGGTCGACCATATATGTGCAGGGTACTTCCCGGAGTTTGTCATCCTAACCTTGTAGACACTTTGACCCTTAGTCTCGACCTGAAAACCAATCAGTTTATCTTTAACTTTAGACTATGTCATCAACAAAGTTTGGGGTAAAATTGTCTCAGTTGGGTTCTCTCACACTTCAGAACGTGCGCTCTAACCACTGCAGCTATGAGCGATTTTGCACCGACGCTCGGCGCTCATATTTGGACCTGCTGATCTGACACTGATGTAGTCCTAGAACTAATGCATATTATTTAGGCGACGTTTAATATCTCTGTGATCATGACGATGATGTTCGACATCCGTCGGATGCAAGTCAGTCAGCTGTTATGAGTCAACTTCGCTGCACCTACCAAGAGAACGAACTTGCAGCACCTGCAGTCAGCTTCGCAATGTCGGCAATTGTACACGCTCGTCGAGCAGTTATACAGATAACTCGGTGAGTATTATAAGCTGCACTTGCGGCTTCGTGCACGCCCGTGTGACAGCTATAGACTGGACAACGCGTACGCCTTTTGTGCGTCGTTGACTGCGGTTAATCTTACGTCGCGTAGAGTTCGGTAAAAGTCGTGACTCGTCTTTCAGTCGTTCGTCATTTGCGTCGCCGCTAGCGGCCCTCTGCGTCTACCATTGCAATAAATCAACGCTCGTGGTAATGATTACGAATACATGTATTTCTTAACAGCCAGCCGGTTTTCTTGTGCAGCCATTTTATAGGCCGCATCACGTATCTTGTCTGTCCGTCTGCCTGTTCGTCTGTCGCTTACTTATACCGTCTCCTAACTGGAAAAGAGATAGGCATGAATGCGTGTAATGTTTTTCGATTCACAGACAGACCTCGTATGTCGTCTTCTTCATACCTTCACAACAATTGCATTAGATCTACCCCCGTATTGTCGCAGTCGGTTGCGGCGCTTGTCTTGACTAATTTCGCTGCACTGACGCGACTAGTGCAAAACTGGCTGAGCGGTGCGGACGACGTTACGACGTCAAGAGTCGTGTTAGTCGTATGACAATGCAGACACAGTCGGTCGTCGGCGCTTGCTCAGCTTGGTGCACTGATTTTTGAGCAACAACTAATGCTATGAGTAGTCCTACAGACGTTCGACGGCTGCGCCTAGCGTGCGTCAGTCGTGCGTACAGTTACGTGCATTCGTGCTTATATTTAGCATCCTTCTCATTAAAGGACTCTTCTGCCTGCAAATAACGTTTAGTCTATGTTGGCTGGTTGTTATGTTTTTGCCGGCGCAAATGATTACATAGTACATACGTAGTATACTATTCTTAAGAAGCTATGATTTACACATACTCATACCATGGTTATCGGCGACGAAAGCATTAGTGTTTTTGTCTGTCCATGCGTCCTGCTAGCTTTTAGAACACAGTGGACGGAATTTAACCAAACTTTGCTGTATGGTGTACAGTGTAGTTCAGGCGACAGATGAATTGAATTATGGTTTGAAGGTAGCGAGGTCAAGGTCAAGGACGCTACACGGTCATGTATTCGAGTAAGTCAATTGGATGCGCAGGAAGTCATTGACGGGACTGATCTCGAAATGGTTTTGTAGACAAATTCGCAGACAAAGAGCAGTGGAGATAAAACTGTGCATCATGTCGCCGCTGGCTTTCTTTAGAGCAAGACACCTGATATGTTTCTGACAGTTAAAAGTACTTACCATTAAAATCTTACTTACAGTACCTAAATATTAAAAGGAGAGGCTTAAGGTAACATTGAAGCACATGCGCAAACAGTTAAACCGACGCCACAGACGTGTCCGCCGTGTAGCCCGCGTTTTGTGATGACTGTTCGTTCGCCGCAGCAGAGTTTAGCTGATCCTTTTTCCCGTCGCCGAGACGCACTTGCGACTCGCGTACGACTAACGAGAAAAGACGGTTTGCCGACTGGAGCTGCGAGTGGTGCAACTGATGGTGGAGGCATTGATGAGGGACGGGATAGGAAGAGGAGGGAGAGAATGGGTTGGTGTGGCGGCCACTAGCGGCTACCCCAAGAGACTGACGCTAGAAGACGACGTCGTCGACGCTGAGCGTCAACGTAGAAATCTAGCATGCAGGCGCCGGCGACTGCGGGCGTTCGACCGAGGTGTATTTATAGCAGCTTGGTTGATTGATTGACCCAGGCGCTGCTGCCTGGACGACGCAAAGCTGTAAAGGCCACGGTACAGTCGCCACAGCGTTAGCGCTTTGACCGTCCGTCCGTCACAGGCCACTCACCCCTCGTCGCTTCCGTGATACTTGTTTGTTCCAACGGAGCCGCTCGCTCACAGTTGCTTGCTGGCGTCGTTTTTGTGCGGTCTGCTTTGAAGCCCGTCGCTCGCTGCCTGCCAGTTCGGCTGAAAGTCCACGAATGGCTTTTGCCGGAAAACCGGTTCTTTTTCTTGATACCGTTAAAGTGATCCCCTATTACCTGCTGACTGCTTAGATTTGCTCCACGCACGAACTGCGCAGTTACTTCATACTGGTCTAGGCCTAAATAATAAATAGGCCTAGTCTACGTATACCCGGAATAGAACGAAAAACGTAAACAATAAATAAACGCAGTGGTGTTATTACTCAATCGGCCTACCTTTAATATATTTTTAGAGTCCGTGCGACGCCAAAATGTCTCAACGACAGTTATTGATTCGTCGTTATTCGTTTGTCGTTGTTTGCTGTCTTCGAGGTCTAGTTATATAACTGCTCAAATGCAGTTTTTTCTCTCTCCCTCTTGTTCTCTGTGTCTGTACCTGTGTCACTGTGTCTGTGTTTGTGTTCTTACTGTTGTCGTTGTTGTCAACTTAGCTACAAAACAGGTCGCTGCTGCACGAGCTTTAATTCTCTTGCCTTAGGCAGTTAATTTCCTGATCCGAGCTGGCCTATCTGCTTCAGAATTTCGTGTTAGGCGGAATTGCTGCAGCGATTCTGTCTACTAGCAAAGTACCTGCCCTACGGTCGGGGTTCGCGACCGTGCAGCAAGAAAGGCGCTAGAGAGGGCTGACAGACAGACAAATAAACAGACTATCCGCGCATTATAGTAAGATTGCTACACATTTTTCCGTAGGGTGATCTGTTTGTCTGTCACTTACAATCGTGCACACTTCTTAAACAGTTCGACTGCTTTAGACGCCGTTAGGTAGGTACACTTCTGGGATCCAATGGTAATCTTTATTTTGACTGATATCGGTTAACTATAAGCAACACAAAAGAAAGAAAACCCAACAGCAACACAAAAAGAGCCGCATAAACAGCGTTTGCCGTAAACAGCAGAATGACGTTTTCGTGTCATTGTCATCAGACAGGCCAATGTGCTACACGCAGCAGCTACGCTGTACCATCATAGCTGAGCTGACTGCATAATAACAGAAGCCTACAGCTGTAAAATACAAATCGTTCAATATCATATGAGCTATGGGCGTGTATTGTACTGAGAAAAAAAACAAGAACCAAAGTAGGCCTAAAGCACAGCAATTTGGTAAAAGGCGGAATCGCACTCCTCGTTAGCATTCGCCAGGTGGCAGCATAGGACTGACGATTTTGCTGCAAGTTGCAACTGCGTTTTTGGCTGGGGGTTCGACCTTCAAATATCCCCTTCCTTTTGGGTAGGAACCCCTTAAGATTGTGTCATAGCCTATGCGGTCTGATTTTTGAAGTTTTTTTGTGTTGTTTTCGACGTATTTCAGGAACGAAGGTTCACAAAGATTGCAGAAAGTCGTGGAACAAACTGTCGAATGTCTTCCTCTACAGACAGTCGTGACGACGTCGTACATGGTGGTATCGCTTATTAACTTAGAAAATTATGCGATTTTTGGCCGTAAAACATTAGCAAAACTGTTTCTCGCAGATATATTTTGTTTTTTACACGCAACTTCGTCGAAAACATTCTGCAAATGTTCTACAGAGTAACAACCAGTTTGCAAAATATTTTAGCAATTTCATTATTACTTAGTTTGCGTTTGCATTTTACATTCCTTTGTTATTGTCTTTCTCAGCGCTAGTTTTTAGCTAATACTATTGAGTATTGACTAATTGATTGACGGCGAGTACTAAGAAAGGAAGGAAGCGTCGCTTGAGGTCTGTATTGTAGTTTAGATGAGCGTCACAGCGTATTATACTCGTAGAGGATTGCAAGCGGCGGTGCCCGTCGAAAGTATTCTCGGTCTGATGTTGTATTTACAAGCATCACCGGGTTTTCTTTCGTCCTGGCGTCCGTTGCGCTGTCTACAAGTCTCGTAGCTTAAGTTTCGCCGCGGTTACATTATTTATTTATTTATTTACTATACGGTTTATACAAGTCATTGACACTACTGATAGCTAGACGGCTACTATAATATGTAAGTCTGAGATACAACGACTGTATAGCAGCATGTGTGATTCGCTGGTGATTTTGTTGATTTGGTTTCATTGGCCAAGGGTTATCAACCTGTCCACGGATCATTGCATTATAAGTTACTTTGTTGCACACTGTTTCGTCTTAGTAGTCGATATCTAAAACAAAACTTGCGGTTTTTTTTCTTTTTTTGTTTAAAAACAATTTTCTTACCTTTACATGCATTACATTACGTGATCTCGCCATCAATATGTCGGTGTTTTGGGCGTTGCGAAGAGTATTTTTACTGGTTAAAGAAATTTAATACCAAATGGTCGCAAAAAAACAACGTGAGTTACGTGACATGTATTTGGATAGCCAATGCAAAAACGTAACAGAAATTGTCTTTCTGCTTAAGACAAGTTTCTGATTATTAGTGAGAACGTGCTTAGGGAATGAAGACGTCACTGGCGTGGACGCAGTTTACCTTGTAGCGAAGGTATTATTAAGCGTGTACACACTGAAATAAAGCCTAAGTCTGAGATTATGTTAGGTGGAGGCAGAAAGGAGTGGTCCTGAATTGGGAGGAGCGTCTGGAAGTCGGCGGCGTTAGACAAAATCTTTCACATGCTTGAGTTTTTGTATGTACCTAGCAAAACACGCACCGCTGCCAAAATTGCCGCTTCAGGTTTGCTTTATCGACGTTAATGGTTCATCGCATCAGCAACCTCAAGAAACTAAAATGTAAACGGTAACTTAGGCCTTAGCCTACATATTGATTAATTAGCGCAATATCTTCGTTCTTCTCACGCAAACTTTCGGTGATCAAATACAAGGAAGCATCCTCAAATTCGAGTTGATCCGATGTAACCCCACTATTAAACAGCGATCGTTTTACGTTATTCTGCCCAGTGGCGGTTCTAGCCCTCAAAATCTGGGGGGGACGGCCCCATGACGAGCGCGGTAGCGCGAGCCTATAACGGGCGTCTGGGGGCAGGGCCCTCAGTGGAGTCCAGGGGCAGAGCCCCTGGTCAGTGGGTCAGGGGGCAAAGCCCCCGGCCTGAAGCTGAAGCATTTTTGGTTTTTGGACGTTCGACGAAAGCCGCAAATTTGGCTAGTTTTCTAAAATTTGGAAACTCAAAGAAATCAGATGTTTGTGTTATTTTTGCAAAAAAAATCATGGGTGGCCATGAAAAGGGGGGCTGGAGCAAACCTGGGGGCCTGTGCTTCCCCCCGGCCCGGGTTAAAAACCGCCACTGATTCTACCTATGGTGTACGTATCCGTGTGCCATTAAAAGTTTAAAACAGGCATGCAACTTCACAGTCACGCTAACACAATATGAGGTGATACAGTCGACACAAAGCATTCCTGTAAATAAGTAAGCACGTGTGGAATTGTTCTGAGTAAACTTTATATTTTTTCTATTCCCGCATTTTCATTTCAATTTGAAAATGTTCCCTTAGGAGTAGATGGCTGAAATTTTGCATGCCCGAGCTTAACACCCACAGCTTGTTTGTGTAAAATGTTTTCTCCTACGCCCTACCAATTAGCCACGGTACATCTGTGACAGACGGACAAGGAACGACAACCATGACAAAGAGCCGACAGCTTAGCGGTCGTCCCAAAAAATGGTTAAAATCGATCTACATTTGCGAAAGTTATTGCAAAACAAAATTAGGGGGTCCGTTTTTGGACCACTCTATAAGTATACATAGTCTACTCCGCGCTTTGCTTTAAAACGGCATTTTGCATAAGCCTACGAAAATGTACAAAATAAGCAAGAAATTATTATGATAGGTTTAATAAAAGATTACTAAAATTTGTGACGATAACAGAGAACAAACTGGTTAAAAAGCTGCGAACGGATAGGCCTAAAACTTATTCTAATCTGAGCAGAAAATCATAATTAGCAGCTTTTACTAAAGAGAGAATGATTATGTGCGTCTGAGTGGCCCAGAGCGTCGTCAACTTGAATTATAAGAAAGTGGGACTCAAGGTCATTCAAGGTCAAGAAGTAAATTCTGCTGAATGCACATTAATTTTTCACAGACGCGCGAACAGTTTGAAATGGACTTAAATAAATGGAGACGGAAGTACAGCGTCAACATGCTGGCGCTACCTAGCGATTGACGTTGAAAAAAGCGTACGACCACACTCCGATCATCATGCAGCGTTGTGGCTATGTGAGGCAATCATAAAAGTTGATGAAACAATATCAAGTGGTTTACTATTTTCTGCAAGAAAATCGCTTGACGCAACTAAGCAAGCACTGAGCTCATTGTAACGTCTGTCAGGTACCTATTAACACAGATAGGCTAGCTTAATTAGCTTAACTTTATTTAGGCCTAGGCCTAGCCAAATCCAGAGGCTGTAAGGCTACAGAAATGAGATTGAAGGAAACACGAAAAAATGACATTCTGCTAGGTAACAGAAACACACTTACACAGTCCGTTTTTCCTATGCTGTACGCATGTATACGCCTGAAATAAGTTTTAATGTGAATAGCCTTATTCTACTTTCAGGGCTAATATCGTGCCCAAAATTTTAAGCAGGCCTACGCCATGTAGTTTGTTACTCTCATATTTCAGGATGCATCAATTTAACCTTAGGCCTACTATTAGCGATTATAAGTCTTTGTGCTAATGATTAAACTTACTACTTTAGCACGGCTAAGCAAGCGATCTCGCGAATATAGTCTAGAAAAATAGCCTACAATTTTGACATCTATATACGGCTGAAATAAGTTTTAATGTGAATAGCCTAATTCAGATACATGGTGTCCGGAAAAAAAGTAACCCCCTAGACATGGTACAATAAAAATGTCAACTCTGAACAAATCTGAATAAACTTTTGTATACTTTTGTATAATAGTATGTATTTGTATAATAAATTGCTAAAACAATTGTCAAGTTTCTCCGAAAAATATTATTTTTAGCGGAGTTATTAAATATTGTTGAACATCGATTACAAAATATCTTCATTAGCAATATGGCGTTGCTTTAAGTGTTGCCTATTTATTGACAATTCTTTACCAAATCGAAGTCCGTCGCATAAGCTTAGCTGGAACCGGCGCCGAAAACGTGCCAGTCAACAAGGCTGTTGAAAATTTTACTAAAAGATTAAATACACGTGTAAAAGCTGGCGGTGTACATGCCGAGTACTCACCTCACAGTGATTGGCAAACTGTTATTATGTTGTTCGTATAACAATGTTTTATTTTTCTGCAGCGCAAACATGATGCCCCTTTCGTTGTGCATATAATGCTGCGCGTAAACAAGTGAAATGACGATGTAGTTGCAGAAAAAATCCGATAACTTTGTCAAAGTTACGGATAAAAAATACGTTTAACAATTTAATCCGATGACGAATGTGTCACAAACCTGTAAAAGTTTGTTTTAAAATTTTCAGCAATTACTGCTAAGAAAAAAGCAGAAAAATTCAGGTGATACTTTTTTGCCGTTCGCTGTACTTTCGGCTCGCGTAAACTGCTAGCCGATAATAGGCCTACCTAATAGGAGATAACCTTGAAACAGAAATCATTGACAAGTCTCTCATTTTGCCATCACTAAGGCATTCATTGTACACATTTCGCTATTTACTCGAAACAGAACGGTCATAGTTCACGTCGCATAAGTCACAAAAACATGAACATTATACAAAGAGACTGTTCCCAACTTCCCACAGTAGGCAAATGCCAGTTTCTGTGTTCAGTGGCGCATTTAAGGGAGGGAGCAAAACGCCACATGCGAATTCGTAGATACACCACTGTGTGCAGGTATGTGGTTACATTGTACAAGCCACTGCACAGCACGTGTGCCATTAAGGGTTCATCAACTACGATTTCTAGTACGCAAGCTTGCCTATCATATAGCGTAGTAGGCCTATAAGTCACGCAATGTTTTGTCGTTAATATACTGAGCACAAAACGCATCATGCATATGAAGACGCTATTATTACCAGGAATCAGCTTTCACGCCGAATCGGCCGCGTATACTGTCAGACATGTTGTCGATCTGTATAGAGACCATTTTACGCGCAACAGCAGCTACTGCTGTAGCTCGTTTTAGCCATCGCAATTCTGTCCGTCCGTCTGTCTGTGTATCTGTCACACGGGCGGATCAGCCAAAAACGGTGCAAGCTAGAATCACCAAATATTCACCATCGGCTGCCTGGAAGTATAGTTTCAGGAACCGTAAAGCTTTTCCATAAGTTCAAAGGGGGTCATTCCGAACGAGGGCGCTAAACGAGAGTGGATAGGGAAAATCTGTGATATCCAACCGATATGGCGTTGCCAGAGCGAGATAGTGGCGCCCTCTGGTGAGTACAAGTAAAACATTAATACATATTTAGCCGTAGGTCGTCTGGCGCCATCTGGCGACTGTTTTTGTTTTACTGGGCCTTCTGTGAAACTGTAGCCATAGCCGTCTACGGATGATATCTACGGATAAATTCTACGGATCACTAGCGTACGACGGTGCACCGCTGTTGCGCGTTCCCCTTTGCGTTAGCAGGGCTTTTTTGTACTATCATATCAATACAGCTTAGCTTTAATACACCGCTCAATTACTGCCAATCATGCACTACACTGTACACACAGACAGAAACTGCAGGTGTTGTCGTTTAATTGACGAGGCGTTTATGTGCAAAGTTCAACTACAAAGCACGGTAGCAGAGCACCTTGCAGAAATGGGCGGGCAGTTACAGCAGTTATAAATCATTCTTTCTCTGATCTGCAAAGACGTGTACAAATTAAACGATATAAATAAACCGAAGTAAACTGAATTAAAATGCCTCGCAGTTTTGTTGGGTTACAGAGACTGTACATCGAAGCGAACGAACTGGCAGTTTAGTTCACTTCATTACAGTTCACATCATTCGCTTCGTACGCGTCTTAAGTCTGTCGAATCTTTGCAATTCGTCATTGACTGGACGTTCTCAATTTGCTGCCGGTTGTTCTGGTAGCGCGCTGTTAAGTCTTCATTCGTACGTGCGCAATGCGGCTGCCGTCTGAACGACGATATCGCTATAGTTACAGTGTTTTTGAAAGCCCAATACGCCGACTTTTCTATCAAACAGCTCAGCAGCACAACAAAGTTCGCATGACGTCTTGCAGGACCCCCAGAGAGGCAACTGTAAACGATGTTTTCGTATTATATACACACCCAAGTCCTATGTTCAACATGTGTTCAAGGTGCTACAATAGCTGTAGCTGAATGTTAATGTTTTACAATCTGTGGTCACTAAATCGACTAAATACTGAAATGCATCTGACCACTGACCCAGACTGGAAATATCTTATGACAAATACAGCGCTGACCCTTTTCTTTTACCACCGAAAATCCCATTAATTCGCAGGGTTGTGCACTGTAGACGATAAGCGCTATGGTCCTTGCCTATAAATCGATCATCCGGTCGCAACTCGGAGACGAAACAACATCAGACAGACTGATTAACGACGATTGGGCCACAGCTGACCGTGCCAAAAACAAGCTGGCCTATAGCGTTATTTTTTTATCTGCCCGCTAGAACAAAAGCAGTTAGGGCTATGAGATTAGAGCAAGGTAAACTGTCGAAGATTAAAAATAAAGCTAACATCAGAGTTAGCCTTTAGGTTTAGGTGGAATTATGATATAACATGTGTAGGTTTATACATAGGCCTACCAACGTATGTATAGACAAAACAAACTATCTCCTTTTGCTACGAACAATAGGTCTAAATTAAGTCTACTTGTTTAAGCTTGACAAGTGTTTTTGTTAAAATTGAAAGAGAAAAATCAAACTTAATGACTGGACTAACATTCAAAGTGCCAAAAATAGTTATCGTATAGGCCTACGTGTCGATGTGCAAATCATAAGATGAAGAACTGTTAAAAACATATTTTTCGATAAAGCAAACTATGTTTTTTAACGGATTACAGTTATGGGTGGAGATTGGGTCTAGTACTTGGAGTTACAGCTTTTGTTCTCGCGGGTCTTGTAGCCTAAACGCGATCAGCTGCAGGGCTAGAAGACACAGTTCATCGCCAGTCTTATGATGCGTTGGTGACGTCAAAATGCGTCCGCAGACAGGCGCGTTGTCTTCTATTGGCGCACGCAGGAATTGTGTCAGGGGGCCCATTAACTAACCCGCTGCAGGGTACGGTTTTGGGGAAAGAGCAGTGAATCCCTCCCAGGCAGACACGGAGTTGAAAGTAGCGCTCCTAGCGCTCCAGCGGCGTATCGAGCGAAAACAAATATGGCGAATTCCTTAAGTGCTATAGAGTACTTTGGTGGCAAAATAATTAATAATCCAACAGTTTCACGCACAACTGAAGCTAATTCGGTTTAGAGGTTTTTGTCGGCTTTCCGAAGAGGACTCGGGTCCACTCAATCACTTCCACGATGCATGCGCCTATAGGTCGTCTGTATAAGGCCAACTTCAGTAGGAACGATGACTTCACTTAGAGTCACGTGACCCGGCAGGCAGCAGGTGTCCCACAATGATGATGATGCTGATGAGACGAGATAATCATTCCTTGACGCTCTGCTGTGAGTACGGTAGGACGTAGACGGTCCAGTAGAACGCGTTGAAGACCGTGAAAGCGGTCGGAAAGAGCTTCCGCGAGATTTTATCAACTCGACGCGCCTGCGTCTTGCCGTCGACGGCGTCAGGTGCCGAGCCACTGGTCTGAAGACTGCCGCCGCCCGCTGACGAAGGACCACCCCGACCACTCGCACCCCCCACACCTCGGTTATCACCCACGTTTACCTACACAACAATTCAGCTTACGTTACACATTGCACCAGCACCTTGCAGGGCCAAACAGTTTGTGCAATTGTGAAGATTTTGTGATCCAAGTTTTCACCGTTTTGATAGAATCGTACAGTGTGACGGACACACAGACACGTGGCCTCCTCTACAATAGCTAAAATGCGCTTAGCACTACATGATGTCGTGCGTAAAAAGTGTATAAAATGCGACGAAGTTTAACAAATGACAAGCGAATGACAAGTGACATCAATTCCAGCACAATGGACGATAATTTTTTCCAAGGTCGGAATCAGAATATTTTTAGGATGTTTGGACTTATTATAAAGGGCGTCTAAGAAATGAAAGTCCAGGTTTCGAAAACAATATTTAGGCTATAAGCGATTAACTTCAGCAAATGTCTCAGAACTGCATACAGAAACTTTCAACACCATCCAGAGATTCTTTTCCATTGCATTTCCACCACAGCATTTAAGATTTTGGATCTTGGTCCTGCATTTTCACTTTTATATTTTAATGTCATACACACCAGTTTTGCATTTTCTATTTCCGCAGTTTGGTGCTATATTTTCGAGTCTCATATTTTCAGCGTCCCGAAACATTACGAACAATGTATCAACAACAATTACTTACTTTAAAGCAGCCCAGAGTATTCGGTGCTTTTCGTCTTCCAAGCTACAATGACAAAAAACGTCGCATTTTTATCGACAATAGGGATTTTTCATTATGATTAACGGATCAAAACGAAAACACATTGATGACCTGTTAACTGGCACTAATTGTTTTGTAACAATTCGTACAAATACGCTTTACGCCCCTATACAGAATATTTACTCTCGAAATCGAATAACTTAGAAGTGATTAAACAAATCAGTGAAACTTCAAAATAACAACACATCAAGTACCTGCAAATGACAGACTAAGATTACTATTTACTGCACGTGTTTTGTGTTATATCACAACTACAGGGTGAGCCAAAAAACGTGTCTCTTTACTTTTGTCCATCTCTTTGCCTATTATTGACCGATTTAAAAAATTTTTTCACTGGCACACTCTGCTGACAATTTGGGATAATGTGATTATTATAGATCTCACCACACCGTAAATACGTCTACCTTGTAAAATATCAATGAAATATGCATACATAACGATAATAACAAACAAACATTTTTGTAAAATTGAAAAAAACACTTCAGACTAACATTGCAGTAAATGGTCTGTATGACATCAGATTGTGCGGGTATAACACAGTCTACTGTCACACGAATTATTTATCGCAGTGTTGGTCTGAAGCGTTTTTTCATTTACCTAAATTTTTGTTATTATCGTTAGTTTTTGCTTACATTTATATTTCACAAGGTAATGCAGAAACGCATTTACCGTGTAGTGAGACATATAATAATCACATTATTGCAAATTGTCTGCGTAGTGTGCCAGTGAAAGAATTTTGAAAATCGGTCATTATTTGGCGAAGATATTGACAAAAGCAAAGTAGCACGTTTTTATGGCCAAGGGTGTATATAGGCCGAAACGTATAAAAGATTGGTTAAACCTCGCGTCACAAAAGCTGACAACACCATAGAATAAATTTGTAGGGGCAATGATATTAACGATCTTCCTTTATTAATTATAAAAATTCTGCTTTACAAAAGCTAATGTTTGTGCAGCTCTAACCTATAACAAATACAGATAGACCCCCTAATGATCATAGTTTTACCCAACGTTTCTTGGATGAACATTTTCCCGCCGACGTGTCCAGTTCTGCAAAAAAACACGCATGAGCAGATTGTCGTTATCTAAAATTAGCCACGTCTAGGATACACCATAAGAGATGCTGAAAACAGTAGCAACCCTCTCTTAGCGCGGTCGGGCCAATGTTTTGCCAAGAAAGTTCAGGATGAAAACGTACCGGCTGTAGCGGCGTACCCAACTCGGGGTCTCGGCGTGGGAGCGTGGCAGCCCTGGAGGCACCGCCGCCACCGGGTCCCGGTCTACCAGGACCCGGACCGCCAGGCGCTGAGGCAGCAGGACCGGACCTGGTCTGTTTGGCAGGCCTGAGCGTTCGACGAGCCAACGTATTGACGACGGCGTACTCGATTAACGACGTGAAGACGAACAGCAGACAGATTATCATCCAGATGTCTATCGCCTGCAGCGTACACACAGTGTCAATTATACCAATATGAACAACAATAATAATTAGAAAAACACTCGGAGAGCGCAGACCTTTGCCAAGTGATCCAGTGATCCAGAATCCAGGATTCCTTCCGGATCACCCCCAAAATTGAATATCTTGTTTCCCGGCATTCCCTGAAAATTTCAGAAAGATCCTTCCATAACTTTTTGAGTTATCTTGCTAACACACAGACAGACAAACAAACTCTGGCAAAAAAATATATCCCTTGGCGGAGGTAATAACTAGGTCTAAAAACCACCACAGCTCTCAACCAGCCGACGAGAATGGTGCTGCCACCTGGCGATCGTAATGGAGTTATGATAAAGTCTTATCGTTCTATCTCGTAATAGTGGACTCTCGGACGACGATCTAGAGTCTACAAAAAAGTCGGATCGCCACTAGAAATTGCAAACTTTTTTGCATCATGCCCACAGCATCCAAAATTTTCAATAAAATCGATTGCCATTTTTAGGTTATCTTGCACACAAACGACAGCCAATCCAAAAATAATCTCTTTGTCGGAAGTATTAGAAAGCGTCGGCCGAAACTTTTCATTTGCTGATCCTAATTGCAAACAAAATCTAACTGATAGTTTTTCATGTCACGCCCTAGCATTTGCAAAAAGTTTTGCCAAGATCCATTAATAACTTTCGACAATCTGGTAGACAGTCATGCAGACAAATAAGCAAACACAAAAGCAGGCACAAATATAAATGTAGTCTCCCTTATTTGGAGCATGTAACAATAACAATAATGGTCGGCGTTTCGACGACCGGACTCCACCCAGAGCCGCTGCGACCGCTTACTGAGCCCCGGGATGGACCAACAAATGGAACGAGGTACGAAAAAAAGACAAAAATAAAGAAGTAAAGCGGGGAGAGAAGAAAAAAAGTTTGAACCCACCCGTTGCGAAATTCTACGTATATGTCTACAGCCGACACAGTCAAACCACTGTAAAAAGTTAGATGCCAAATTCACTAATGCGTTTTATAGTGGATTTATTACGCAGTTTGCCATACAGCAAATCTACAACAGACTGAAAGAAGTGGAGTTTGCGCATGCATTAGCGTTGAAGAGTCAGCGAGAGACCTTGATGTAGGATACGCGAGGTAACGACGACCGGGCGACGCTACTCATTGTGGTGGTCGTCAGGACGGTCAGCAGGCCGATGGACACGCGTGCCGGACTGGCGTCGACGTTGATCCAGAACGAGACCCAGGACAGGATGACTATCAGTATGCTGGGCACGTAGACCTGAATGAGGAAGTAGCCGATGTCACGGCGCATCTTGAACCGAAACTGTAGGCACGGATACGCACCTGCGTAGTCAAACATCACCCACACCGAATGTACTGTCAGAAAATAGCACCGTATAGAACGTCACAACTGGATAACACAGTACAGTACAGATATAACAACATTAACACAGCGCCAATTACGAAAAAATGTCCAAAAGCGCTGAAAAAGTTATGTCCATGTGCTCTCATAAATAGTTCAGTTTCGAGACAGCGTTTGAAGAGTTCAGTATCAGTAATATAATGAAGGTGCTTTGGAAGACTGTTCCAGTTAGACGGCGGGTGGAAACCGCGTTCTGCTAACACATTGTTGAGCTCGCTATGCCTACGCCCACTAACACCTTAAACTGTGATCTTTTGATGCAGCAGGTACGCTTGTTGTATCAATCAATCAATCAAGTTTATTTCAGACAGAAACGTCCATAAAACACAGGTAAAATAATAAAAGCAATAAAAGCAATAAAAGTGGTAAAAAAGAAAAGCAAAAATAAAACATATACACATCACAGTCCAATTCTTACAAAATATTTAACTACAGCGTTATCA
>Ga0209367_1005951_pt1 | contig 16896 bp, 12 predicted proteins | sample WorMetLIZISLAND2_FD_187412 | JGI IMG/M metagenome (GOLD analysis project Ga0209367, IMG submission 187412) | Marine gutless worms symbiont microbial communities from Max Planck institute for Marine Microbiology, Germany - Olavius geniculatus... ... | reverse complement strand
CCGACCGATCGTGGTCCTTATGCGCGTCACGACGAGTGCCCCGCTGTTTACCGACCGCAGCTGCCACCTGCCGACGACAGACGAGACCGGGGTGCACACATCTGCCAAGTATGACGGCGCCAGACCATGGAGGTACTTGAAGGTGATCATCGCTAGCTTGAAGGTTGGGTTGGGTGTGTCGTTAGGCGGAGCTAAGTAAGCGAGACATTGTTACATGTTGTATGTTTTGCTTTGGTTTTGAAGTAGGCCTAACCTAACCAGTGAGCTATTGGTTAAGTGCGTTAATAAGCTTAACCTGAAAATCTTGAATTGTAACAACGTCGAGAGATTTAGCCACTGCTAGTGTATACTACATTTTGACAATGACAGTATTAGTTAAGGTTTTGTTTATTTTTGTTTTATTTGTGTATCATTTGTGGTGAAAAAAGACGTATAATCTATAATATTATTAACGAAAAACAGATATAGGCCTACAAGACATGAGGCCGTTTGGAGCAAACTAGACGTAATTTTTTAAAGCCGATACAAGGAGCTCAGATCTCGACAAGGTGGAAAAGATTGGACAAATCCTGTCTAATAAACTCCAAGCAGCATGCATGAGAACCAACGGAAAGCCGTTTCTTTCTATCGATTTGCGTGCAGAAAACAACTCGAGTGCAATTAACGAGCAACGTGGAACGACTTGCCGGGCGACTGCCGAGTCACGCTACTAGTCAGCAAATCAAAACTCAACTGTTCATAACTGTTCTATTTCCCAGACTGGACTCCATCTATAGCGGAAATAGCACTAGTTTGTAAGCTATTACATACTATAGGCTGTTTCCGAATCTGCTCGATCTACGTACATGTATTAAAGCATTATAATTATCTAGGCGTACGTGTACCAATTTTTATGCATCACCCTGTACAAATACACAGGACACGTGTTTTGTTCTTATTCGCGTTTGTATTTCTTAAAGCTGATCGAAATCGCTGATTAATATATCACCACAAATACTGCAGCACGACGACGCAACATCAAATTTCAATAAAGCAATAACGGCAGTGAAGGCAAACACGCACAAAAGCAGGTCTAATATACTAATAAAAAGCTGACAAAACAGCCTCTTCAACGAGGTTATGTAGGTTGTCATGGTCTGTCTTATGGCACGTACAAATCAACGTGACTGAACTAAACTGAACTGACATGGTTTAGTTTTTGACATACTGACCAATGGGCAAGCAGTAATGCATTACAGTAGGCACCGTCCAACGGCGTCGGTTGACGCATTCAACCAATGACCAGTAGCTTCGCCTTGCTTGCCCAATGATCAGTGCAAACTGTGTCAGTTCAGTTACGTCGCTCTGTACGTGCCTTAGACAATCTGCAGCTCACACTGACATTTTCTTGAAATTTTTGAGATGGATTAAATACAATCGATTATCTAAATTTTGCGGAATGAATCATTTCTGCCATGTACCACCAGTCAGCTCAACTGCTGACATTCTGCACGGTCTGGGAATATTTTATGCACATTCAGCCTTGGTCAGGTCCATCTAGTTATGACAATAAACAATGTCAATGTCATGCAACAATAAATACAGCACTTCATGTGCCAAACTCTCCAAGACCAGCAGAATAGGCACAATACAAAATAGCTCATATAAACATATTTTGAATATTCTATTTTATTTCTATTCTTTATTTTATTTTTATAATCAGTTAATTCACATAACACACATGGTTATTTCAGTCACCAAAGCCCACTGATTGTGTCAGCGAGTCTTGATGACTGAAATACATCGAGTGGATTACAGCAATTAATTAAACTATACTGTTGATTAAGTCTTGCACAAGGCTAAATCTGTCCGCAGTATAGCCGTCGTGGCATGCTGCGATATTTATAGCAGTGACGTCAGCGTCGGCCATCACCTATAGGCTAGGCGGGAGTAACTAATAACATAATTCTATCTTGCAATGCTAAAGTATCTGAAAATCTGATCCTGTGACCTTGACCTATGACCTTGAAATTCAACAGCGTTTTTGCAGTTCTGAGGTACATGCGCACGCAAAATTTCATCATATCAAATGTAGCAGTTCACGAGTTAACGTGGTAACAAAAAAAAAGCAGAAAAAAATTTAGCGATAAATACTGTCACGGACAGCAATAAATTAATAATGAGCGTGGAGTAAAGCCCAATTCCAATATGACGACTTACAAAAAAACTTCCCTGCGGGGAAAGTCAAGGACACAAATGGTGACGATTGAATCATGAAAGCACAGGTTTCTTCGTCGCGGACTTTGCTGTGTACTTTGTCATCTAAAGCTGGCGTAATTGAACTTGGGCTTAATTGGCAACGTCACGAAGTCAAGTCTTCAAAGTAGTTGTTGACAGCAGCACGAAGGTCCAGCTGGTTGCTGGTGAGGTAACGTCTGGCCGCCCGACGGTCTTTGGTGTCTGTGATGCTAAGGAAATCATCAATCTGAGAGTCCAGCACCCGCTCTGTGATTCTCTCAACATCTTCATCATCATCATTGTCTACACTGACGACGGACGCTGACGGCCGGGCTGCTGCTGCTGTCTGGCGTGAAGTTCCATCAACTGACCACACACCACGCAAACACAGTGACGCCAGTGACGTAGCCAGAAATGTGAATTGGAGGGTGGAGGCATCATCTCCCTTCCACTCCCCTCCTTTTTCTTCTTTTCTCTCTCATACCCTCCCTTCCCTTCCTTTTTCCTCCTCCCTTCACTTGAAAGTAAGACTCGTAAATTACAGCTAAGAGTCAAGGGGAGCGCCGCGAGCTTCCCCAGCACGGTCTGGAAGTTGGAACAGAGCCTTTGCCGAAATCAAATTTGGCGCATTATAGGCTTAAAATGTGAGATCTGTTGGCAACAATTTTATAATTTTCCTGAGTCCCTAATTATTTTAACAAAAGATGAGATTGGGAGGCCTGCGTCCCCTGGGCACCGCTTGTCTACGCCCTGTTGCCCCTCTAAATTTTGGGCTGTTAGAAATATATCGGAAAAATCTTCTTTTCGCAAAATATTTGTCCAAATGCAACACTTTTGGCTGAAATCCCCATTTTTGGGAAATTCAGGGGCAACGATGGAATTTTGAGCACCCACAATCTCTTCTGTCGGAAATTCACAGCTGTCTGTCGAAAATTTGTACTGTCTGATGGAAAATTTTATCTTATTGCTCCACCTACTTTTTTAACCCACAATGCCGCTGCAAACATCATCATACGTCCTAAATGGCTGCATTACCGGTCTTGAACTCTCATCCGTCTGTCTGTCTGTCCCGCGGCGGCTCCTGCTTCGAAAAAACACAGTGTAAAGAACCAAAACTAGTGTTAACATTACCCAGGGCAATAGCAACTGTGTATGCCAATTTTCAGCTTAAAGGTAAAAAACTCTTCGTCAACAGACGTCAAAAACCTTTCCATATTGCGCAATTTTTCCATCCTCGTAGCATATTTCCAGTGGGATAGCATATACTTCAGCATTATCCGCTTGATGGCAGCACTGCAATAAACCACACATCTGAGATAAGGTCTGCGATCTCACAGTACTTCTACAGTTATCACTGTGATTACTAAATGAGACCAACGCATCTAGTGAGTGAGCAGTTTTTAAACAGCACAACAGTACATAAAAGGCAATCACTGTCTTTAAGAAGCAGCCCAGTTGTCACTAGGGTGGGCTGACAATACCACCTATATCCGAAACCCAGCGTCCTACTTCCAGTCGCGAAAAGATAGCGATTTCCCAGAGTGACTGCAGTCCCATACACGCTACGGTGACGCTGCTATATCGAACGCTACAATCAACTCTAGGTAATTTGGTGCACACGGTGATGGCTGCAGCCATCAGACCGGGATAATTAATCGTGTAATAGATATTCCGTTTAGACCTACGGTTTCGCCACAATACATGCATTACAGACGACGTCAACAAACGACACATCGTACCAAAGACTTGACCTAACGGTCAGCCAAAAATGTTGTAAAAAATGGATAAGTCAACGCTACAATACATACCTAGCAGATCGTGATCAAACTGAGGTTGGCCGTACATTGTGGTGTAAGACGTTATCAACTCGTCCATCTGTCTGTCCGGTATTCTTCCCTTTAATTCCAGCTGTCGAACATAGAAACACACCATCATTTAACTGCCAAATTCTAATTCCGTGCAATTCCATCCATGAAATGAATTACTGTACAGCCAGTCAAGAAATAATATATCATGCTCACGCAACTACATATTTACAATCTTCCAATGAAGGGGGATAAAGCCAGCTCCTACTGTAGCCTATACCAGGTGTTATCTAGAGACAAAACAATTCTTAAAACGTTGCTCTTTTGTTTAAACATCACATGCACACAACTCTGCACACAACTGTAATTACTAGTTTGGTTTTCAGAAGCTTCCAGGAGATTACTGGAGTTCCTGTACATTTTTTACAAGGTCACAATAAATCAGCAGTGTCAGTCAAAAACACTGAAGAGACTGCATAAATATCAGCTATAGGCCCACATTATTTAAACCAAAATGAATAAATGTTTACCATTTTCTGAATAGCATTCTTTTCAAATTCCCGCCGATACAACATCGCAGCAGCTGGTGTGTCCTGGGCAGTTGAACATAACAAAATACAGAGCAACGCATCACTAAATGGCACTACAAGCCGATGTAAAAAAATAACAGATTCCATACATTTTAGATCACATTTATTCAATCACTTTGTCTGTTGTATTTTTAACTACACCTCTTCAGTTTTACACGATCTTAACGCATCAGTTGCGCCATAAATCCTGGTCTTAAATTTCAGAACTATATTATCTATTTGTTACTCCTTATAAAATCAATTACAACAAAAAAAACAAATGCAGTTATGAAAAATAAAAACAAAATTTGCAGCAAGGCCCAATGTGAGGCCGTCCAGCGCCGTAAGTCCAATTGTCTTGGTCCACGGTTGCTGATTCACCAAGCCGTCAATTAGAAATGTGTTAAAATGCTCCTCACTCCAAAACCCCTAAACGGATCTCGCTGAAATTTGACTTCAACTCCTTCCAGAAAAAAGGTCGTCCCTCCTCTCAATTGTGGTCTTGGTCCACTGTCTGCTTTCAGAGTAGTGGAAAAAATGAAGAAACTAAGTAACAACATAAGGCCTACCATTACTACATATGGGTGGCCTAATGATGATCTTTATTTCACCAAACAAACATTGGTAGACAAAAATTAAACAAAAAAAAACAAAAAAACAACAATATAGAGTTAGACTCGGAGAATTGTCATGTTGAGCAACCAACTATAGAGACAGCAAAATCAAACGGAAAAAACCTGAAAAATCTCAAATCGCGTTAGTTCTGGCTGTGAATTTGTTTACTCATATTGGAATAAGAAAACTAGGTAATTTGAACAAAAAATAACTTTGACAAGCCTTTATGATTTCCATATTATTTGTATTAAAAAGCTTCATAAAGAAGCGGATGACAAAATCAAGTTATGCGATCTGAGATTTATTCAGTGAGCATACTTCTAAACCGTACAATAATACAGGAATGCATTTGGACTTAATCAAATGGAGCGTAACCTCTTCAGACGCCACTCTACCAACCTTGCCAAATATCGCATTGGCAGCTCGATAGAAGGAGCGTTTTGCATGGTCCAGTGAGCACTTGAAAGTTCGTGATTTAACTATGAATATTCCTAGATATCTAACTTCATTAGCCCAAGCAATGGGCGCACCAGACAAACACATTAAACCGTTACAAACAACTTCGGCACAAGGGCTAATAAACGGAGTATTGTCTCACAAGCTGTGTTGATCTGGTACTAGCTCTAGCATCATCATCATCATCAGCATCAGCAGCAGCGGCGGCAGTAGCAGAGGCGTCAGTTGATAAAGCCAATCGCTGCATGTCGGCCACATTGTCAGAGCCAGAAGCATTCACAACGACAGGCTCCACGGCACTGGACTCTACAGAACAACACAAACGAATTAGCAGCGATCAAAGATCTCAACATCTGCCAAGATCGGTGCTGACACCTGGCGAATACCAAAAAAAAACTTGATACAGCTGCATACTGAAACAACAGAGAAAAGAATCCTGGAAAATGATTCGGAATCCACAAATGATTCGGGATCATTGCCAAAATATATCCACTTCCTCGTTGTACCATACCTAACTCCCGGCAAAGTATGCATAATATCAAACAAAAAAAGCAAATAACTGGCCACAGTTCAGCAAACGTCAGTAAATTCTCTACAATACTTTTACATATTACCAAGGAATAGATACCACATACTACTACGAATATACTGACGTTATATGTATCCTCTGTGACTTAACAGAAGAGTCTATATGTATAGTCAGTGAGCTATCGTGTCACGTAGCAAACAAGAAGACCAACCATGAGCTTGCAATAAAGCCTGTGTCCTCTTGCGAGTGGCTGACACCTTTATAACACTGTCGTCACGTGTCTGTGCTGACGATGATGTGTAATAATCGTTCATGGCATCTTGACGCTCTGTGGTTACATTCTCTGACGATGAACAGCGACGAAGACGATTCGGAGACTCCACACTGGTCCTTCGCAAAGTTCGTGTGCTTCGACGCCGAGAGTAGTTGACATCCTCATCATCATCATCATCACTGTCACTAATTCCCTCGCTGTCATCGCTTGAAGGCCTGTGTTCCTCATCCGATGAAGTCCTTCGCAGCCTGTAAGTGGTTGACCCAGCATGCCTGCCACTGATGCAGATCTTGGGCACGGGAGGCAAGACTGGCGGCGATCGGTCGGATTTGTACCAGACAACGTACTCGATGTAGACACGCCGTGACTCGTAGACCACATATTGGGTGTATGCACCGACCTTCCCCTGAACAGCAACATGATCAAAAGACGATATCAGGGACGTCTATTTCCCCTAAGTCTTGGAGCAAGTTTCCCCCGTAACTGAAGGTGAAGCACCTCTAGCGTCGAGGAGGTTAGGAACGGCGATGGGGTATCACCCTCCCAGCCAACTCAAAGGTCTGGGGGGAAAGTAACGGTCTCCCCCAGCAGGGTCGGGGGCGAAGCCCAGGCAAAAAATGAATTTGGTGTATTCTAGGTGTCACAAAACGCTTTTGGTTGCAAGATATCGCAATATATGAGAAATTCAAAATTACTTAACTCCTTGCATCTAATTTTTCAAAGACTTACCCTTTTTTGGAGCATTTGCTCCAAGGTTTATATGGTGCAGATGCCCCTGGACAATATACATGCATAGAGTAGGAATTAATTAATTAATTAATCGTGAACAAATTAGCCCATAAACATTTCTTAATCGATTGAAGTTCGATTGAAATTTTTAGACCTCTTAACACCCTAAAATGAACGATAATCAATGCTTAAATCAATAATCAGTGTAATTTTATTTTGCATAACACATAAAAAGATTTTTATTTGCAGAGTCTTAATTAAACAGTCTGCACTTTGTGAGCTTTGACTACACAGTTTGTGTACCTATAATATTAACTCACCCATCACCACCATTAGTATACATCAGCTTTATTATTTTACAGGCAAAGAAATGCTGAAATTTCACCAAAAAGCAGTTATCAGTTGAGAATGCGCTCAGAAGCACTGCAATACCTGAACGGAATCATAATAAGATCTCTTTCTGTCGGTGTTGACTTTCACTGGTTCCCGTGTGAGCGAAGGAACACTCTCCCCATCACCGTACACCTACATGTGATATCTTTATTTATTTAGTTATTTATTTCACGAACATGCGCATTTCAAAGTGCGTGTGCATATGGAAACATTGCATCCGTTGCATCAGAAAGGTCAACCCTGGTACTCTCTCTCTCTCTCTCTCTCATTCCCAGTCAGGGGGTGGGACACCGCCCCAATCCGTTCCAGGTAGCTCCAGAGGCGTCGCGGGTCTGCTGTAAAAGAGTCTCCAGGCCACGCGTCCCTCCTAGCCTGATCGTGAGCCAGACATTGGAACACCGTGGTACTGAACCTGCTAGCCTAAAAGTAGGACCCCTGAAATCTAGCTAAAGCGTCTGAGGGAGCGCTGTGAGCTCCCCCAGTGGGGCATGGGCCAGAGCTCTAGACAAAATCAAATCTGGTGCATTTTAGCTTTAAAATCTGACATCTGATGGCAACAATTTTCCTGAAAATCAACTGACCAAAGCTATTACGAGAAACACACAGCACACACGATACATAACGCCCAGTGGCTCGGTGCAATTCTGACCTGCAGGGAGGGGGATTGGTGGTCCCACAAATGGGGTGTTAAGGATATTAACTGGGGCTGCAGAAATATCAATAATCAGCAGTAGTGGTGATTTAGTGCCACGTACGTCCTACAGGCTAGTGAGCTCATACTCCTGTAACTGGTTCAGCAACAGGGAAGACGAATCTCAACAAGCACGTGACCTTAAAAGAAAGGTTAAAAAAAACTGTGTAGCTCTTTATAGAAAACCCATCACAGAACTACGGAGCGTCACCTGCCGTATGGGATCACACAGTTTTACCTGCCGCCTGACACAGGTGAACATGACTTGCCTTAACCCCAGCAAAATAGGCCAGTACTTGATTTACTTACCCCGGAGGGATGGAAGGCTGAGTTGACCTAAGCGGCTGATTACATAATGAAATGGTTTACCTGCCCACAAAGAGTCACCCATCCAAGTACTAACCCGGCTCAGTGTAGAGCAACGAGTTACTACTATGCTATGTGATGCCACCAACCTTGGTATCACCGAGAATGACTTGACAGCGTATGACAAAATGTTCATCAGACTCTGGGCTCGTTGATGATGGACCAGCGGACAAGTCCTCACAGAATGCTCGACACATCTCCGGATTATCACTGCAACATTAAACCACAATAAAGAGCATACAAGCAGGCCCATCAAGAGAAGGGAAGGAAAAGTTTTCTCAAGCCCTGCGACATTTGGGGCCCCCATCTTAGCTGAAAAATATAATTGCTATATGTTTGACTGCACAACAGATCATCCAAACTGATAAACTAGTTGGTCATCAATCGTCAGTTATTTAAGGATGACTTTTTCAACAAATCTAACTATTTCTTGATTAAATGTATTCAATTTTTTAGCCCACTCCATAAATGTCACCTCATATGGGGCCCTGTGAGAATGTTTCCCGGGCCCCACTGTAGCTCTCGTCAAGCCTGCGTACAAGTCATGCAGATTACAGCAAAAAACATGTTGGCCGAGACATACAACGAGACTGTGTAATCTCTTTGCATCGACTATGTGGAAATAACTCACTGTACATTCGCAATATTAAATCCGTGGACGATCTGACTAACCACAATAAAGCCAAAAATTCAATGAAGAATTTTACATATGTCATACAGCTTATAGTCTCTAGTCAGTCAGCCACGCAGATGACATGGTAATAAAGTCATTAGCAGGCTGTCATTACTTTCCACTTTGTCATTTTTTTGCCTATGATCTCAAACATTAATGTCATATCCTAACCATTTTACAGTTGAATTTAGAAAACGACGAAACATGAGACAATGGTTATATTCTGTGCAATCACTATACAGTCACGCCAATACAATCATTTCTTGACTGTTAAGTGTATAACTATTGTCATTATGACTATAAACCTGAAGTAAATGCCTCGGCCGAAATGACCCTGGAGCGAGATGCGAGGGTCTAAACCCTCAGCACAGATCTGATCGAGTGGACACGTTGTTCCGTGGTAGAGATCTGCCACATTAACGTCAAAACCTATCACATAACATGCTCCCGGAGTCATACATACTGCAACACATATTCACATACGACCAAAGTACACGAATGCACGCTTATTCAGCGTTCGCTTAACTGGGAAACCGGGAAATTTTTAGGAATTACTTCAGCTCAGGCCAGCCCTGAGAAATTTCGATATATGTTGCAGCACTAATTTTTACAGCACTTTAATGCTGTTGACCGGGTAAAACACATCATAGATAAACATTCTGCCAATGCCTTGAATCACAAATTTATTTGTTAACTTATGGACTTCTCAGCTCGGTCTTAAGCTTCAAACGTATGTACTTTTTACTTGAAAGTATTTATCTATCCATGGCTGCATCCTCCATGCTTTTAAATTATGTCTGACGAATGAAGCAGATTATGTTGTTTTTATCGTGTCTGTCTGTCTTGCATAACCACTCAAGTCTTAAATGATAATAAAAATTTTTTGGACAAAGTGGTATGACCCAAGAAACACATGGTTAGATTTTGGAAAAAATCCATGTTGTTGCAGGTTGGTTCATGGATCACACTGAATGATCATAATCCTGATTCAGAAATGTTTTTAAAAACATTCGTTTACTACTGCAATTGCTACAGGCAGCCAACAGTAAGCACAGTCTTAGGTGGAGATCTAAAAGCTCATAAAGCCTTTTACACTGCATTCAGAAAAAAACACCCACTCTTATTTTCTTTTATATCTCTGTGGAAAATGCTCAGTTTTCCACAAAATTTTCTTTAAATGTTTAGGAAGAAACAAGCATTCCACCAGTAAAAAGTTAGATATTCTTTGCTACCTGTGACGTCAGGGTGACGTCATATTTCCGTGTTTGTAAATTAATATGGATTTTACCATTAAAGGCAGACTTTTGACAAAAAGTTTGCGAGTCAGGAAAGGTTATGGAGCAGCAAGTTTGTGCAAGATGTTTCTTTACAATACACAGACAATTGAATGTTGATGGAATAAAATGGTTAAATAAAAATTTGACATCACTGGCAGTATTAAGTCATTCGACTAATAGCGAGCAAGTGGACATGTGCACGGTGACACAGTGTGCCTGTCAACATCAACAAAGTTGAGGATCTCGCACTCAGCCAAGAAGATAAACCATGAAAACAGTTCACAATGGAAAATTGTGTGACGGGTTAGCAAATTTTTGGCTTCAGTCAACACAATGGACAATTGGTGTGTATTAACACTTTGTCAAATATCTGTCTTTAACGGTAAACCCCATAATTAGAAACACGGAAATATGACGTCACCATGACGTCACAGGTAGCAAAAAATACATAACGTTTACCTATGGACTGTACTTGTTTCCTCCTGAACATTCCTAGAAAATTTTATGGAAATTTGAACCTTTTTCACAGAGATACAAAAGAAAACGTGAATGGGTGTTTTTTCTGAACATAGTGCAGTTGTTGTAATACTGCTGCAGCTGCCACTACTGCAGCAACTTTGAAAAAGTATTATTCTTATCTTTATTTGCTGTAATATCAGAAATCAAAAAAATCTATAGTGCCAAAGTGAGGTAATAACTGCACAACAAAAAAATGAAATAAATACAAATAAAACAAAGGTAGAATAAAAAACAGTACTTAGACAAAACATGATCTAGTCCTGACACAAAACAACCCCCACCCCCAGTTCTGTAAATTACATTAAAATCATGAGTGTAAATCCAGTAAATAGTGGTGCCACCTGGTGGTCTGCTCCTCTTCACAGACTCGACTTCGGCATTGAAACGTTCCCTCAACAGTGGCGTGTGAAGTCTCCATAATCTTGTCATCTCCATTCCACGATTGCTGAGCTGTTTCCTCACCTCCCAGTAGCGAAAGTCCGAGTTAAGCACGTCTTCGTAGCTGCCCAGAGACAGCCAGGCCTGCAGAGGCTTGCTCTGCTGCGGAATCTCGACTGAGGATGTGGTCATGCACGGCCGGAATGAGTGCAGTGGACACGGTTGACTGCTGGCAACGGCGGTCGATGTTGACGATGTCTGTACGACTGATGTCTGTGTAGCTGTGGTCTGCAACTGCTGGTCTGGAACAGTTGCTACCAAAGCTGCAACAGAAACTGTCATATCAGAGTGTGTCTGTGATAATGTATGTAACCAAAGGCCAAAAAGAATACATGCTGTCTAAAATGCAGCACCGTTACAATTAACTTACCATGACTTTCCAGCACCAAAGCCTGATTCAAGGACTTTCTAGGTTTGGAAAATTTGAACTCGACAAATTTCACAACTTTCAAGAAAGTGTATGCACCCCATTATATTACATAAAACCAGTCAGATGCCAACTATTCAACAAAGATATGCTTTAAGTGAACATTAAAGTGGCTTGGTGGTGAAATGGTAGGGTGTTGGACTTACAATCGAATGGTTGTAGGTCCGACTCTTGGTCGGGACACTATCAAGTGGTTAATACTTAGATGGGTGGCTGTCTGCAGACAGGTAAACCATCTAGGTATATAACCAAACACCAAGGTCAACTCAGCCTTCCATCCCTCTGGGGGAAGGTAAATTAAGTACCAATACTGGCATGTCTGGCTGGGGTTAAGGCAAGGCACATTCAACTGTGTCAGGTGGCAGCTAACACTGGGTGATCCCATATGGCAGGTGATGCTCCGTTGTTCTGTGACGGGTTTCCAATTGAGAGATAAACACCTCATTTACCTTTAGAGCATTTAAAAATGCTGTACTCTGAACACAGCCCCTTGAATCAAATCAGCAGAGCTCAGCCCAATGATTTTTCTGCTTGTCTGTCTTTGCCTGTTTGAATGAGATGACTTTAAAGCCCATACATGCATGCTGCATGAATAAAGCTGTGCACAATAAGTGGAACGTGCATGCTTTACCTACATCAAGCAATCAGGTGGTTTTGAAAATGATTAAAGGCCAAGTCACATGAAAAAAAACAATATTGGCTGAATATGTGTACAATGTAACACTAATTAATAATACACTGATCCGATGAAATAAAAACATCACTTTGAAGTAATTTTAGAGAAATACGTTGCGCCAGCTGAATGCACCCGAACATGCCACAAGAACTGATGATGTCACTTTCAGTAACATTTGTTGACAGACTGACATTTGCATTGAAAAGACAGAAAATCTGTCGATTTAAATTGAATACCCCAGTACTTTAAATGTTATTTTTAGGGTATTAAGATGTATTACCAACCAGAAAATTAATGAATATTGACAAATTAACGTTTGATAAAGCCAAATAGCGCAATATAACAGTGACGTAAAATGATGCGACCTTTAAACCTCAATTGTGACTGCAGTGTTGGGTACTGGTAATCATTTTAAGCAACTGAATGCAATAATCAACACGAAAATCCTTCCGTGATGTGAACAAACTGTAGGTTACGTAATATGTAAAATGTGCGACGTTTCATGTTTTTTCTGCACCACTCTGAACATATGTGCTGAAATACCAGTAAAACAGTCAGAAGTGAGTGATACCAGAAGAAGCTTGAGCTGTCATCTGTGACCGCATGATTGCCTCTTGCAGCGCGAGAGTTTCAGTGAAATCCGCTTCTCCAACGACTGAAAGCACATGCTCCAAATCACCCGAGTGATCTGTGACAGAAATACAACACAACAAATTGCTATTTTTATTAATGTCTGTGTCAGCCATCTGCGGTAAACTAAGCTGTTTCTAGTCAATGTTTAGCATTATATTATCATAACTTGTAAAATGACAAGAAAATGACTTTAAGAGCTACCATGTATGTCATCTATGTTAACAACGTGGTAAATAAATTATAAATTTAACGTTAATATCAATATGGTAAATGTTCAACAAAAGTTTCAGCATCTTAAATACAGACAGTACACAAGAAAATTTAGTCAAAAATCACTATAAAACCACAAACACGTAAAATAGTCATAAGTAAACTGATTGTAGCAATTGCTGTTAAAGACAGATGTGTCAGATAGAAAAGTTGTAGTTTACCGTTCAAGCTCGCGTAAAACAGTAGTGAACGTGCTACACTAAAATTTATTAATAATTTCTCCATCTGGGTCTAGTATATAATATTACTATTTTGTGCTGACTGTTCTGCAGTAACGATAAGATATTCACTTGTAACAAATCTACGGTCAGAATCCATCCAGCAAGTGGCATAATCTTCTCATCATTAAAGAACTTGCGCACATATAGCAGCTGACACTTTATTCAGTATAAACGACATCTTGCGGTATCTAATAATTGCAGAAAAAGTTCTTTTAGTTTCCTCGTATAACGCAAGTTAAAACCGAAAACAAAGCGTAAAAACCCCGCCTCACCGACGTATAAAAATAGATTGATATGTTTAGATTGGACTATGCACCGCCTACGCCCGAAAATTTAACAATAAGTAAGTTAGTAAGCAAGTGCAATATTTAGAGCGCACATGCCGCACAAAACTTCACAATGTCAGGCAGTGGCCGAATCTGATGCCATAAGCTTACTCTGGAGAGCTATAGATGCATTTAAGTTAAGTTAACAGCCGCATTTGTGATTTGAAGGCAAAAAAGATCTGTGCAGCTATGCAGCAGGATTTTAACTGTACGATTCCAGGCTCCTGCACACTGGTACAATAGAAACGTGAATTGCAAAATTATTAAACGCTGCGTTGCCAATGTAGAAGGGCATCCAAATTTCGTGCCACATCTGGAAAAGAGTATAATTTCAATTGTCGACACTACATTGAGCAATAAAAGACCAAAATGGCTAATCAGCTAAATTGAGGTCGTGCCTGTAACCGCATTTTACTCAGTGAATATTATAAGCCACATGATCTCAGATACAAACTTCAGGATCAAATTCTAAAGAAGGTGGGGCCGGGGCAGGTGTTCTCAAAAGAGGCGTACTGCCCAGAAATGTGAAAAAGTGGCAGAAATGATTTTATGTTATGCAAGACAAACACCCTTTCTCATATCATCTGTCGCTTTTAGTTAATATTTCGCATTTTCAATAAGGGACCTCTGTGCAAAACTCTTACGAAGGTATGCCCTTGGTTTCTAGTACTTGGACCCCCACAAAAACCATGTCGATGCTAAAGGGGACAAACAATTTTAAGCCAATTTTTTTGCCATTCTTGTTACACAAGCAGTAGTGTTAATGGCAGTTAAATGTAGCATGAACATTTTTATCATGATGAAAAGTAATATACAGTGTAAGAGAAGCAAATCAAATATACATCACTGCACTTTTATTGTACAATAACAATTACTACTAAATTCATATATACATTCACAAACCACAAAGAATATGCAGTGATAACACTTAAGTTTCTTTAGCATAAACAGAATGCTCTCTTTTCTTCTTCACATTAAACGTTTTCAGCAGTGTCTTTTCTGTAGCCGAGTCACAAGTGCCACAATGATAGACAAGGCACAACATAAGTCAGGCCGCTGACACTGTAAAGAAATAGATGCAGGGCAGCAATAAAATGCTTCTGTTTGCAATCATATGCACAAAAAACATCATTCAGCAGATACAATACAAGCAACATTAACAAAAAGCCCAGCTGTCGCTAAGGTAATGCCGACCGCACTGGTTGTCACTGACCTTGAAAGTCAATCATCCAAGCTCAAGGATTTTCATTTCATCTGAAAAGGCGTATGCCACTTCCTGTTAGTGATTAATAGTAATCTTGGCCGTATTTCTCACCGTTTCTGAGATGTGACCAGTTTTCCGTTGAAAAACGCGTGTAACAGTCTTCAAGGTCATCAAGGTCACTGATTTATATGTCACTTAAAAGCCAGCATACGACTTCCTATTGGTGAGTCCTATTAGTAATCAATAGCAACCTAGGCCCTATCTTGCACCGTTTAGCCAAAATACACTGTGTTTCATAAAAAGACCCCTTTTTGTTTTTCTCATAATTCACTCAAATGATGACCAATTTACACAAAATTTTCACCAGTTGTAGCTGAAGAAATACTAATTCAAAATATTGCAACAAAATATGGCAGTTGATAAATATTCTTTGTTAGTCATGACGTAATGCTGACATCATAATGTGTCACGGGTACAAGCTTGATAGTCTCAACTGGTGCTGTCAGTTGCTACCCAGCTACGATGGTGAAGTTAATCTGGTTCGCTAATAAAAAATGTTTATCGTGTCAGCAACACGGAGACATAAAATTAAGCGTCTTGCAATCCAAAAACGCAACCATTTTGCAAGCTCGGTGTGCTAGTGTACTGTCTTGCTCGAACACGTGAAATTCCAACTATCTCCACAGACACGTAAATGTGACTGCTTTGCACATTTTTAGTGGCTGCAACAGTAAAACTTCAAAAATTTGTCATCAACGAACCAGATTTTTCACCATTGGAGCAGACTAGCAACTGACAGCACCAGTTGAGACTATCAAGCTTGTACCCGTGACACATTATGATGTAAACATTATGTCATGACTAGCAAAAAACATTTAATCAACTGCCATATTTTGTTGCGATATTTTGAATTAATATTTCTTCAGCTACAACTGGTATTGAGTGAATTATAAAAAAAACAAAAAGGGCCCCCTTTTTATGAAACAACGTGTACATCCGTGACAGACGGATAGAGAGACAGACGGATGGACGACAACCACAACAAAAAGCCGACCTTTAAGCTTACAGCTTAACGAGCAGTCCAAAAACCATCTGCCATGAACAAAAACATTCAAGATTAATTGAAATAATCAAGTATTCGTGAATTTACTGGTATTTGCAATTTTTGACACTGCTGAATGCTATTTACATTGTACAATGTGTGACCAATCCATTAGCTGTGTTTCATTTCAATTTTATCACCAACTTAATTACTAAACGCTGGGCATATATATATAGTTCTGAAATGCAGTACTTTTAAAATGGACAATAATAATTCTATCTTTCAGTTACTATGCCAGTAACAGTCAAAAAACAAAATCTGTCCAAGTGACACATTATCAGGGTTCCTACAGGTTTTCTGTAACAAAATTCCCCGACTTTTCCAGTCATAGAATGACAATTTCCCTGACATTATCGAAACAATAACCATATCGCACAAATGTCATAAATGGCATTAAGCAATGAAACGGTATTAATAAAGCAATATGCAAACGACACAGGCCCGGGTCGGGGGCTCAGGGAGCCCCCACCCCTGAAGCTAAAACAC
>Ga0209367_1005950_pt1 | contig 16898 bp, 6 predicted proteins | sample WorMetLIZISLAND2_FD_187412 | JGI IMG/M metagenome (GOLD analysis project Ga0209367, IMG submission 187412) | Marine gutless worms symbiont microbial communities from Max Planck institute for Marine Microbiology, Germany - Olavius geniculatus... ... | reverse complement strand
CGTCATACATAAGGGGGGAATGTCCGGGTATACAAAAAGCAGGGGGGGAAACGTCCGGGGTGAAATGTCCATCTCCCTCTTGAGTTTACTTTATAGCCTTTTACGTGACCACTTAAATGAGGTCCCGATATGTGCAATAAATGAAATAAAACTGCAATAAAGGAACTGGAAGTGGTCATCGTCAACTCCGATTACGGCGATTAACCTGACATTGAGTTCATCACCGAGCCGAAATCAGATTAACATGGCCTAACAAGAAATTTGAGCTAATGCTCATGACAGGTGCGACAGCCACATAAGCTACAGGGGCCTACAGTCCATCTGAATATTTTTGGAATAAACTTTTGCGACAATTTTTGTCTAATTTTTGAAGGTTCAGAAGTCAAGGCAACTATGCCTAATGACATTGAAAATTGTCAATTAATTTCGACCACCTTTTTGTTCATTGTTGTCTGTTCTTCTCGCGCGAGAACCATAAGCTAGCAAATATCTGCATAAACCGTAAACTTGATTTCTGGCGAACATTTTTGTAGCTAAAGTATTGAAGCGCTACAGCTATCCTGTAGAGCGCTTATGGCACGATGTGTCGTCTGTCCGTCGTCGTCTGTCACAGATGTATTATGGCTGAACGGTGCGAGATAGAGTTTAGTTTTTGCAATTGATCACTAACTGAAAGTCGCATATTGGCTTTCAAATGACATGAAAATCGTTGATCTTGGATGACCTTGAATAGTCATAACGCACTACGGTATGCCAATCGTGGAGTATTGTATATAAAATACATAAAGTCATAAAGGGTCTGCGATGGTACCATCGGACAGAGCGCTGGCGACTTCTTATAGGCTGTCAATGGTAACCATGCCTCTATATGCAGCGTTTTGGCCGCAATTTTCAATAAAATGTCTTAAGCTATAACTGGCCATATCTCAAAAACTGTGAGATATAAGGCCAAGGTTACTATTAATTACTAATAGGAAGTGGCATAGGCCTACGTCCTTTTCAGATGAGATGAAAATCGACCTTGGATGACCTTGAAAGTCAGTATTGCAACAGGAAGTGCATAGACTGCAGCGCGTCTTCCCTAGCGACAGCTGGGTTTTCTTGTACATAGTTGTACCGGAAAGCGAAGCAAAACAATTTAGTGAGACCGACGATGAAAAGCATAAAATGACATTTCAACGTCATTCAATGTCGATAATTACAGGGTCACTTTAAAAGCAATAAGGCACTTCATGACGCTGCATAATATGACGTCTGAACGTTCGAAAGATATAGCGACCGATATCACTAAAAATTGCCGGTTCTAATTAACCAACTCCTCTGTTGTTTTAAGCCCCTCTCCACGGAACCTTCACAAATATCCGCATAAATCTTATACAGCTTTAAAAATAGTCCCTGGGCTACATTTTTGCTGCTGATTAGGCCTATGCGAATACCTTCTTTCAACGTTTTTTCAGTGAGGTCGGAAAGATTTGTATAGGCCTACTAGTGTGCGGTACGCGTCCATTCAAGGTCATCCTAGGTCAGTGATTTTAGTGGCAATCGAAAGGGTCCACGTGACTTTATAGGCCTATTAGTGCACTATTCGAAGCTGAGGGGCTGACATTAAAGAGTGACATGGGGATAAAGTATCATCCGCATCCCCACACCATCCCCATGCATGTTATCCCTGTCCCCACCCCATCCCCACACGTTTTGTCTCCATCCCATCGTTATGTTGCTGAAAGTAATTGCCGCTAATAATCTGCACATTTTATTACTCTTGGTTACTAACGTACTGCAAATTAATAACATTTTGCAACACCCCACGCTGTCAGTGTAAATAACCACAAAATATCCACATTTCGAAACATGTCATATGCGATTTACTAGTACTATTTAGTGAAATGTATTTTCCCGTTATGTATTTTTAGAGCAACTTCTACAGACGAAAGTTGTAGTTGTCCCTATTACCGCGGTAATTACCGCGATTACCGCCGTCCTCATACCCATGTCACTCTTTAGCTGACATCTAAAACCACGTTGTAAATAAATGAATCTGTAAAACACAAACGAAGAATTACGACATACGAAGCTGTGTAGCCTAGCTGTAGTGATTTGCTCCTGCAAAGTTCTTCGCTGTAGGCTTAACTTTTATTGCTTGCTGTTTATTTAAGCAAATAAATGACTGAATGATCATGATTGGTTACGCGCTGTACAAAGGTTCACAGATATTCTAATTTTTCGGGATAAGCTTATGAACGGCAACAAATTTAAGACGAGGTGGTTAAGTTTTGTTTCACCTTTGCAGCAGTTTATCTGACAATTTAACAGTCAAATAATTATTATAAAAAGGACAGCTGTCGCTAGGATAGCCGACCGTAATGGTTGTCAGTGACCTTCAAGAGTATCCAATGTCTACGATTTTCATTTCATCTTAAAATGCGTATGCTTAACAAATACTCATCATACCCGTGTTTGTTACGTACGTCGATGGAAAGGAGATAACGCAGTCCGATAATCGAACTATCAAGTGCCTTTAATGGCACACTCGCCCGATTATGTTGCCTTTGTCTACCAAATTAATAAACAAATTTTAAAAATCGACTAAATTTTGCAGAGTGGCTCGAGATTGACACAGCTTTTTCTATCCTGTAATTGGAAAGCTACGATTTTATAATGGTGCCGTCTTAAAATTTATGCACTATAGTTTCGTGGTAGATCTTTCCGAAATTCCAACTACCTCTACAACGTGATTTCATTAACTGCACCAAGTTCAATTATAATATAAGCCTACTCGAATATCAATCGCCGACGGTAGCGATACGCTATACAAAGTTAGCCGTAGGCCTATATAAACCTATGCGTCCAATTCGATAAATAAGTATATACGCATTAATTGTTTTAACAACTTTAATTAGCGCTGACGGTAACTGTACACGACTGAACATGATGCAGAAAAACCAACTCGTGAACAGGCAAAGTCTACGTCGTCTACACGATCACAACCTTTTTACATCATCGATATGCAACAGACTCAAAAAGTCAAACAGATATTAACTTTATCTATCTGTAACTAAAACTACCAACAACAACGTGCATACTGTATATCAAGCCTGAACACTTTCATTATGAGCCATGAAAACTGAGGGATTTCGTACAATCGGTCACTGCTCTTAATGATGCTACTGCAAACTATAAGCTACTAAAAATAAAAAAACGCAAAAGTACACAGTCTCTATACACTAGCGAACAAACAAAATTATTGCAAAGTTCCGTTGCATGTTAACAACATTGTCGTCTAACTATATAACGTCAAACAGGCGTGCGATAAACAATGCTTAATACAACAAAAATTAGTCGGACAACTGCTATATATACAGGCATTAAAAACAACAATCTTTGGTCAAATCGCGGTCAAATAAAGCAATGCACGAAAAGTCTTAGTACTACGTTCAGTATATACAAATCTGTACATTTACAGTAGCAGCAGTGCGGTTGGCTAGATACTAAAAAAATTCAGACCGTGGCAAGAGAAAAATATTAAAAAGGTCAAAACATGGCGAGCAGTTAACAAGATTATGTCGATCGTGTATACGTGTGCAAAAAAGCAGGCAACAATAATCGTCAAGTTATCACAAACGTTTAACTACTTTCGACGGCAGCGGCGGAGGCGGCAAAACGCGCACTGCAAAAATCAAACCAAACGTAAAAGCACCATAACGCGCACGAATACAATCATTATACGAACGCGCATATACACGTAATGCCTGCCGTTTAATCTATATGCCAATGCCAACAATATAGTTCTACACCTACGATCTAGAAAAAAAACCAACACGAGTTATTACAATATGGCGTCACTTCAGTTATTGAATAAAAATCATTCACAACAGTATACAAAAAAAAGATTAAGTCAAGCGAGAAATTGCATAGCACACTTACGTATAGCACAAGTTTTCAGTAATAGTCAATGTACAGTATGGTACGTTCTCAACGAGCGATCACATCGTGGAGCGAATACATTGTGAAATTGCAACGGCAAACAACCTGTAGGCTAAAATGCGATCGTTTAATCGATGAATGCACCATTAAATCAATTTAAGAGAACACCGGTGTCGAGACTGATAAAATATTAACATTATTCATATAATATTATTACTCACGTGTGACTGTCATCGGTTTAACAAGGTATTCGAGCACCGAAGTGGGTGCCGAAATTTTCGCTTATAATCCGGTTACTTTAGTTCAGACCGGTTTCCTAAAAGTTATATATTCTAACTTCTCGAAATTGCTCGTCACCGGAGGGATACTCCGTGGAAGCCAGCGAGCAAAACAAGCCAGACCACCCATGCAGTGTTCCTGACAAATCTTGACCGCGTGGTGTACTGCATTGGAAGACTGTTAGTCTGCTACCCTTCAACACTTCGATGATAGGGCTGACACAGTTGGTTGAGCAACCGGAAAGGTATCAGACCTTCAAAGGTGACTGATTGCCAGAGGTCTACCTTTAGAGACCGGCCTAAAATAAAGTTAATCCAGAAAATGGACAGGATATACTACAAAAACGGAACCAAATGTTTTGGAACTGTTTTAGGCCTGCCCAAGATAAAATCTCGTGCGAGTTCAGTTCACATATATGTAACTACCCCTCACCAAATCCAATATTCCACGGTGCATTCAAGCTTTCTTGCGATACGACTTGTGAGATATTCACGCTCTATACGCCAACACGCCGCCGCAACGCACGTATAACATACGAAAAAACTTCTCATAAATTATACCCCGATACAGAGAGAGATAGATTGATATATGGTCCTCCAAGCGTGGAAGAACGAGAACGCACACATGCACGCACGCACAGCCGAGGCCTAAAGCAGCCAGCCAGTCAGCTCGCCAGACAGACACACAGCCCGGCAACGTAATAGAAGTATGCGGCGGCAAAGTAAAGAGCAAAAGCACAACTGCATTCATGAACACAATAGGATGTATCATCGTCCAAGGGAGAACATAGACGCCATTTTGCTGCGCTGACGTGTCTTGGCGGCAGTGGCGCACGGTAAACGGTGGGGGAGGGCGACAGGGGCCTCCTAAGCTCTCCAATTCAGGCTTGGGTCTTCACTATACTACCCACCAGTTAAAATCCATACGGCGAGGAGCATTTACCACGCAATGAGTGGAGACTCTCGAAATGACATTGTGTCGGCTATTCATTAATTGGAGCTGTCGCCATCTACAAAAACCTGGCGCCGCCTGCAACTGTTACGTGGCAGGAAATACATTTTATATCGGACACCGCCATAATAACTACATACAAAACCACAACTGACTCATTAATCAATTAGAGAGCAGTTCACCGAAACAGTGCAGTTGGGAATATGCTATACATAAATATTCATTAAATTTATTCATCACCCGAGCTTCTCAGCCAATCATAACCGGCAGTTGTCCAACGGAGATTCTCTCTGTCCCCTCACAAAAAAACAACACCGAATACCGGCCTATCTGCCCTGACTCTGCGCTTATACATTATAAGTACACAATATTAGACGAATAATATGTCGGTCATCCACAATACAAAACGTTTTTGGCGCAAGAAAACTTCACATCACCTTATATAGGCACAGACTATCCATAATTCTAACGGCAGCACAAACGCCGATTCAATCTGGGTTTAGGTCGGTGGGTGGCACGGCATCATATAGAGTTCCCACAAGTGCAATGCGAGTTTTTAGTTACAACTGCTGCAAATGAGCCTACAAGTTCTCCGCAACTTTGTGCACACTTGCAGAGAACTTGCACTGCATACAGAAATATCGTTTCACTGCATTTGTGAGAACCGCGCTTTAGTACGATTCACCGGTCTCGCTCCGCTGCTACATAATCTCTTCTCCGACCGACTTCACGCATCAAAGATGTTATACAGTATACACGATAATATGACTTGGTCCAGTATATAATGATCAATGACCAATTACCCTTGTACATCCGACCTGGTCCGCGAGTACCTGTAATAACCGGTCGAACAACGAACGTTCGACGCTGGACTAAAGCTGGCTGCACATGTGAAACAGAACAGAAAGAAGCACTGAAACAACTCGGATTCGTTTTCGATTTGCTCCTGCAAACAGGTTTACCTGGTATTGGCATATTTATTCATTTCACGAGTAAATATCCAAATGATAAAAAAAATTTCAGCTTGATAAGACATATATCTTCATCGAACTGCAACATTCTGTTGACGTTTCAGCGACCGCTGCTGCCTTCTTCGGAACGACTGCTCGCCGCCAGATGTCGCGGCGAAAAAGGCAGCAGCGGTTGCTGAAACGTCAACAAACTAATTAATAAAAAGCATGAGTTTATTCCAAGATGTTTCAGCGGCCACATTCCATAAATAGCAGCCAACCAGAGACCGGATCTGAATCAGACACTACGTTTCATGACGACGCAGCATGCTTCATCACGCACGCGCGAAGGTCTAAAACTAAAGTACAAAACAAACCCCTTCGTTTCCGTTCTATGTCACATGTGCGAGCAGCTTAACGAATGTGGAAAGGGTGGCCCGATGATGGCCAGGTCAGATCAATCCTAAAGACTCAGCGTCTGTGATTGACCAGTCCTACGGGGGCAATGTCCTACAAATATCGTGCACTGGACAATCGGCTACAACGGTGCATGCTGCAGCGATCGCCGTACGCACTCGAAACAGCCGCTGATTGAACGCAATAGCAACGACTGCCGAAAGAAATCGTCCGAAATCTATTTCCTATGCTGCTTTGCATACGGTTCTGGCAAAAGCTGTCTGCCTGAACACCGCAGGTCACCGCAGATCAACCGTAGATCCAAGAAATTGCTTACGTTAGTGACCGCAGATTAGTCACTAACTGTGGCACTACAGATAACCGCAGATCAGTTCAAATCACAGAAAGAAATAATGTAGATTGGTGATCAGCTGTGATCTGCGGTGTTAGGCAGACCATTCAAAGAACACATTGATATGAGGTCTGACGTGGGTGGGGTAGACCTTGCGGTGGTAAACCATGCAGACCGAATAGTGGTAAGACATTACCATAACCATTCTACCAGTATGGACAGGTCGTGTCCACGTTGTTCCAGCCGGAGAACTCGGTCCAGCAGGGAGCCGCGTCGTCGTCGTCGTCGCGGTGGTGGCGCCTGGACTGGTGTCTGGAAGCGTTCAGAGTGCCGACCAGCTCGTAGTTCTGTCCGTCGTTGTTGTCCCAGAACGTCTTGCGGTCCACGTCGTAGCGCACGGCCAGCTCGACGCGAGGCCGGTCGCTGCGCACTGCCCGCCAGCGCACCGGCAGATTCACGGAAAACTCAAACACGTCGAACTCGAGGGTGGACCCCACGGGCCGGCGAATCACCCGCTCCGAGCGAGCGTACACCGCGCGTACGTCGACGTACGACACCCAGCCGTCGAACGTACACCGCACCGTCACCGCCTTGTCGAACGCCAGGTTACGTACGGCCACGCTGCCGACCAGACGGTCGATTACCGGCGGGGGTCCGTTAGACGTGCCCGATCGCGTCTCGACCGGCAGCACCCGGACCGACTCCAGCGACACGCAGGCGGCTTCGATGCGGTCCAGGTAGGCGGACCGGTTAGCGATGGGCATCGGGAAGTTGGCGATCAGTCGCGGGATCGTCACCACCTCGTCCACGGGTTTCTCGTGGTGCTGCAGTGACGGCGCCTGAGTGGCAGACATTGAACGCTTCAGCAGCCGGCTCCCGGTGCGAGCAACCTGCAGTGACGCGTGGTAATCAATCATATGTTTAAGCTACAGATGCAATAAACGTGCTTCACGTTGTTTTAATTCTTGCCACGTTTTTACGTTTGTAAAAATAACTTTTTTTACATCTATGGGCTAAATCACGGCTATATGGTATACCTCTTCGTGGAAAACCAATCTGAGAGCTACGGAGCGTCACCTGCCAAATGCAATTACAGTGTTAACTGCTACCCGACGCAGGTAAACGCGCACTGCAGTACTTGTCCGTTAATTCACCCGTGTTAACAAGGAATAATTCGGGTGTGAGTGAATTAACGGACAAGTACCCGCACTCCGCCATATTCCTAGCTAGGCAGGCCAGTACTCGATTTACCAACACCGGAGGAATGGAAGGCTGAGTTGACCTTGGTGATTGTTGACAACGTGGGGGATAACTCATATGCAGTGACCGGCGAAATTGACTTGAAGACGATATTTTCGAACTGGTGGTTGTGGCCAAATCAAATAAAGACCTACTCTGATCTAGTCTATATTGTGTAGTATCATATGTGCGTCCGTAATGTATTGGATACAGTGGAATAACCTGACTGCAGTGTAATGATTAAATTTGACAGAGTTCCGAAGTATGACACATCTTTATCATCGTTAGTTGACAGAAAAATGCTAATTCTATTTGTAGTTTTCTTCCGAATTGCTAATTCCAATTTAGTACTTTAAAATTTCAAATTATCCATCGCTACTAGCTGTGTCGTTGATTGAAAAAGTAAGCGGGGCAGGAAGTTGAGGAATTTTCCTACCGACTCTGAAATTTCTGACAGTAGAGATTGTGGACTATGAAAATTTAAATTTTGCCTAAAGTTAACTTCTTCGAAATGGGGGTTTTAGCCCCAAATTTTGGACTTTTAATGCAAATTTTCCTACGGCCCAGAATTTGGGGGCTCCTTTCCCGGCCACTTATCACTACAGACCTGTCCGACGGAGTACGAGTTGCTGCACGGCATCATCAAGTTGTCGACTGACGCGTAGCGACGCAACACGCGCGGACTCAAATTGGGCGGCGTGTCAGACGACTCGTTGAAGAAACAGATCTGCTCCAGCAGCATGCCCAGGTCGTCGGCGAACGACACTTTCTTCGTAAACCCTCCGCCGCCGTTGCTGCTGCCTGGCCGCGAACCGAGTGACAGCGATGAGCGCTGCGAGTGTGCCGGACTGACGTCACCGTCGGACGTGTCCACCAGTCGACAGGATGACGACGACGCAGACGACGAGCGAGACCAACCCCACGCCTGAACACCGCTCGGAGTCGCCGGGGCACTCACGTGCACCTACACACAGTACATCACACATATCATTCAGTGGCTGGCAGGCCAGGAGGGCAACTGACTACCCTAACTAAATTCATAGCTGTCAGAAAAATGTCAAAAATCTCATACTCGTCGAAAAATGTTTGTCCAAAAAATGCAAAATTTGAAGTTGACAACATGTTTCTTCTGTCAAAAATTTGCAGTGTCTGTCACTCTGTCGGAAAAGTGCAAGCGCACCTGCCTGCCCCCCACCTTTTGAGCCACTACGACGATGGTATCATTCACGTGCTACAAAGCACTGTCATACAATAAACCGTTATAGGGTGTTTAAACGAGCCAGCAAATGTCCAGAATTAGCACGTGTATTTTGAATACATTTGCTGGAAGTTTGCTGGACGTTTGCTGGATCGCGTAAACACTCCATTACACTACCAAGCAGGCTTCCTTGATTGCGTTCATTACCTGGTATGGGCTGGCGGCGAGGAGACGCTGCGACGGCGGCAGTCCGCATGTGAAGACGCCCGGGGACAACTCAAAGCCGGGCGGACTGGTAGACAGCAGGTAAGCACTGAAGTCGATGTTGTTGGTCGTACGGCGTGCCGCTGCTATTGGTCTGGACGCCGACGAGCATGACGACGGACCGGCTGCTGATGATGTAGACAGAGATGAACTCGAGAGATCAGACATCACCAGCAGAGACGACGCCATCGTTCTGCTACACTGCTGCCACCTCCACGCACCGCGACCAGCTGTATAGACAAGACAAACGCAGCGCAGATAATGGCTAAAACATTAACGGACAGGGGGACAGTTCACTAGACCGAACTTGCTTTGCCTGCTCGCCAGCCTCACATAGCTCAGCATTACCGCTTTGAAGGGGCACTAGTCCCGTTCCTGGTCCTTTCCGAACAGCGAGAAAGTTTACACGATCCAGCAAACGCCCAGCAAATGTATTCAAAATACAGGTTAATTGGTGGACGTTTGCTGGATCGTGTAAACACCCCATTAGGAACCGAAGTAGCGACGTGGTGAAGAATATGGCCTCTGACTCTGGGGAACCAAGTTATCGCCAATTTTGAACCTGTGACCAGTCACTAACGGGCAGGTCCGGCTGAATTGCTCCAAGACTACAAAGTTAAAAAAAATTCGGGTGAAAATTTAGATAATTTTTTGTCATATGAACAATAGCCGAATTTTATTAAACGAGAATATATGAATGCAGCAACATAAAATATTCGTCCTGTGTCCTCTAAAGGGACGAGTATAATGCGGACCTACAAACTGGCAAACGTGTAATCTGCGGAGTCTGCTGAGTGCGGACCAAACGTTGCGGACCAGGTCCGCAGTTTACCCGTTGGTTGGCCGAGGCCTCTTCCTCCTTTGCATGTTTATGTGGGACTATACGTCTCCGTTTCAAAGCACGTGATCAATGATCATGTGATTAAAACAAGTGGAACAAACTTTGTCATGCAGAGCAGATGTGACGACAGCATGTACAACAGCTGGCCAGTAAAAACGCCTGTCTAATTCGCTCACGAATCGCACCTACAGCGTTAGTATGGCAAAATATAAACCGTAAAATTCACCGAATAAACGCAAACTTTCCGCGTCCCAGCACTGGAGCAAACCGGCTTGTATCACAACCGCTTTGATTTGTCGAATTTTACCGCTAAATATCTGCACACTGTCGACAGCGAAACGGCTACAAGTCCAGAGCCATCGAACGAGCGGGCTGGCTGGCTGCAAAACACAAGTGCAGCTCCAGATCAATCAATAGCGTGGTTGCTCCCCCGCGGTCACGTAGACACACCATGCGGCGAGATACCAGCGGGAGCTGAGAAAACAAAGACATTTCAAGGGTAGAGTGGAGTTTACTGGGCGCCATAGGAATACATTGCGCCTATTATTTCACATATATACCGTATAACTACCAATAGGGTTAGGTTTAGGATTAGGGTTTAGGGTTAGGGTTAGGTGTAGGGTCAGGGTTAGGGTTTAGAGTTAGGGTTAGGTGTATTCCTATGGCGCCCAGTAAACTCCATTCGTCCCCATTTCAATACAACACAGTACATACCTCAGCGACAACGAGACAGTCCGGCAGCATCGACGTCCAGCGATCGATCGCTCTGAATTCTCCTAACACCGCGACACGCGAAAACCACCAAAAACTGCAGCCAGCGCGTCACTCCGAACGAAGCGTACGTTGGACTAAATAGACTGAACGAACACGCACGCCGGTCGATAGCCAGCTAGAGGCAGGCAGCCCAGCTAGAGGCAAGGGCACGCCGTGGGGGGCCCGGCCATGGGCCATGGGGAGACCCACCGCAGCTCTCCCACACTGCTGCCGGACGGATGTAAGCAGTAGGGATGCGCGCATTTATACTTTTCCTCCGCCTAAGCAACTGATGCAGTATAACTAAAAGTTCACATCGATAAATTGGCGATGATACTTGGTGGCGTAATGATTAGGATTTTTTTGCCTCACCGTCGAAAGCTCGTATATGAGGATGGGTGACTTGGGTGACTGCATGTGGGCAGGTAAAAGAATACGAACGTCAACTCAGTCTTCCATCCCTCCGGGGTATGTAAATCGCGTACCGGCCTGCTTGGTTTTGCTAAAGTAGGGTGCGTTCACATGTGTCGCGTGACACGTAACACTGTCGATTTTATTACTAGCCTATTATGGCTGGTGACGCTCCATATAGCTATAGACGATCTTTAACCGTTGACCGTTATTAATAAATGTAAGAGACGTTTTGCGTATTTTATTTAAAATTTTTAAATACGCCCCGCATTTTGCCTTTTTTGCCGACGTATTTTTTTATCTAAAAAACGTTTAGGAAATGACTCGACGAGGGTGACTCACTACCTCGGCAGTTCTGAAGTCTGAACACGCTCCGCCCCGCAGCCGTGCGCAGAACTAGGTCAAACGATAAATCACACGATGTTGTTCTCTGGCTGGCTGTACGCCCGCCCGGTAGGTGATCGTACGACTTGGGTACGGTACGGTACGCCTGGTTGTACAACAACCTCGCACACGCACGTTGCCGGGCGCTCGTATCACACGTGCACAGACAGACGCACGCAGACAGACAGACAGACGGAGAGACAAACACACAGCCGTACTGACGCCTGTTCATCATTGGGTCTTCAGTCTCGAGCTACACTCAATTTTCCTCGTATTCCAGCTGTCACAGTCACTGAGACACCGCGGCGTTCAGAGGCGCCGGGTTTGAGGCGGAAATGGGCGGTACGGACCAGCGAAGACCCCGAAATTAGCGAAAACGTCTATACCGGCCGTCCGGTAGGGGCCTAATCGCCGGTGTTCATGAAGAATGTCGTTCTCCGTCAAAGCAGAGAACGATTACCACATCTGCTTCATCACGTAATAGTCTCCCCGACTCGCCAGTGGCAGACTCAGAGCCTGTAAACTAAATATCTCCTTATGCGCTCTGGTACCCCCTCGGACTGACTTCACGGCTATTCGGACCTGCTCACGGTTTTTATGTTTACTCTTTTTCAGTTTTTTAGACTTTTAGTTTTCATTATTATTCTTTATTTCTTACCTTTTCAGTTTTTTTTCTTATTTTAGTTGTCTTTACTTATCTTTTTTAAATTTTGTCATTTTTTACATTTAACACTATTTCTATTCTTAGTATCTCTCATTTCATTTTTCTTTTAAACGTTTCAGTTCTTTTTAGTTTATGTGCTAGATTAAAGTTTTGAGTGCAAATCATCCATTGTATTGTATTGTATTGTATTGTATAGGCTATATAGAACATAACAACTCCCCCATACAGTCTGGCAGCCTGTGGGCTACATGTGAGTTGTAATCATATTATGTAGGGGGACATTTCGGGGGGGCTCGAACTTCACCAAGGATAAAAAGTGCTTTTCAGAAAATAAGTATGATTGAATAGTATAAATACCTAAGGCCTGCAAAGTTATTTATGTCCGTCTTTCGCTGTTACCATTTTTCAATGCTCGGTAATGGATGGGTGATAGACGTAGACAGCTGGGTAATTAAAGAGGCACACCTCGCGATGCACTATAGCCGCGTAGCCTATCCGTCGTCTCGCAGTGTAAATTGGCGGTGTCTGGCTCTGAGCTACGGAGTCAGAAACCCATATCAAGATCGGCGCCGCCCTATCGGCATTGTAGCTATGGAAGATTTTTTACATTTTTAACTTTAGGGCCTACGTTTTCTAATAAATGTATGTGTTTTGTAGTACGTGTTTTAATCTACGTCAAAAATTGGCCAAAATACGTTCGGAACTTCGGAACCGTGAAGGGACGTGAAAGGTGAACTGCGCGTGGGTTAATGAAAGTAGGCGGGGCAGAAAGTTGAATTTTTTATGCAAAACAACTGCAAATTTTCGGCAGAGCTAAATAGGCTTATGAGTGCATGTTCAACATTTTAACTTTGCTCTGAACTGTCAGAAAATGAGGGTTTTCGGCCTCAAATTTTACATTTTTATAGAAAACGATTTTCCATCAAAAAGAAGATTTTCCGACAGCCCAAAATTTAAGCGACAGTTCCAGTTGTCCCCCTTCCGGTTCCTTGCCACGACGAGAGTAATTTGACGATCAATCAAGCATAACCGCATGTGGCAGGCATGTATCGGTATGACGGGGTCGAGGGGTCACTCAGTCATAACCGCACTGACCGGTTCCCAACCGCGCGGTAGGCTTACGGCATGCATCTGTGCACTTTGGGCCCCTTCATAGTGAAGGCTACGTACAGTACGTCTGTGAATACCAATTCTCATGCAGTATGCACATGAACATAAACGTCGATAGCCTATAGTCAAGTCATTACCAAGAGATAGCGCATACCGGTAGGGGCCTATACTGCAGTGACCGTGGGTGTATAATGTGCGCGTATATGGGTCTAATAGATAGGTCTGACCCTAGTAGGCCATAGCGCGCACGTTTCCAAAATGTTAAGGTGATCGAGTCTGATTTATTTGGGTGCGCAATTGAAAAAAATAGTTTTTCCCAATGTTCAAATCTGTACTATTTCTGAGCAAAATAGGTTCAGATGATGAAGTTTGCAAAAAAAAACATCAAATTGTAGCCTATCGGAAATAATCGAAACAGTTTTAAAATATTATACATTGAACTTTAGGCCTATTGAAAATGACATTCGTCCAAAGGTTTTTTATTGCCACAAAGTGTAGAGTGACTTGACTAAAACATTAATAGGCCTACGTCACTACGTGTATTATTTATTCAGCCTCGTATCTTTAAGAGATGGGCTAGAATGAATTACGCTATAGGTGGCTTACGCGTCGAGCTGACATGGTCTTGGCGTGAATTGCAATCTGCTTACTGTAAACTAATTGCACGATATGTTACCTCTGTTTATTGATCAGTGACTGACAGTAAGTGTCGTTTGTTTTCTACACTATACACCGTGTCTCGGAAGAAAAACTGTCGGTGTTATTTTTTTGAATAACTTCGTGAAACATTGGCTGATTTTAGTAGTTTTTTGGCAGGGAACATCTTGAAAAAAAACTTGGCGTACATGCCTGTAGCTTTGCCCATCTCACCTTAACACTGTTACTACGTACACTACCTTAGGAAAGTCGAAGTGTCTTAACACTGGCACATTTCTTCTGAGACACGGCGTATGAACGTTCTTGCGTATGTCGACCTTTGTACATCATTTCCATTGAACAGACCTTGCTCATTTCTTTACATCACCTGCTGTTGAGTGCCCAACCTATTGTCAGGCTTCGACTTAGTAAAAAGCAACTCGTGTGGCCTTTGCTGTCTTTCGTACAACGCCTCGTGAGCGTCGCCGTAGGCCTATTTCCCATGTTGTTCTATTGAGTTAGACTTATTATATTTACATCCGTCGATTATAATAATAATTTTTATAAGCGTTGTTTTGTAACTTTTTATTGCTGAGAATTGTCATTCTCGATAGCAGTGTATAGTGGGTGTAGGCATAGACCCTCTAGCGCCCAAACGAGACTACCGGTATTGGTCGAGAATAGGGGCCTGTAAAAATCAAAGCGTTAAAACTCGCAGAAATAGCCCTATAGGTTTTCCGGCGTTGTTCCGCATTTCCTGGTGGTCTGTGGCCCGCAAAGAGTTCCGGAACTTGGCACGTGTCACTCAGAAGCAAGCATCAAACGTGAAAGCCTATATAGTTGCTATCTCGCCGACCGGCTGTACCTGCCTATAGGCTAGGCCCTATGCCAAGGTTGCGGCAAGGTTGAGTTGAGACGGCTCATTCACTATATAGAGAAGTATCGAGATCTGTTTACTTTGTTGTACAGCTGACGCAACGTTGCGAAGGCACGCGTCATGCGTGACGCCGCCACGCTTTGTTGCTGCAACCTTGACGTCCGATCACGATAGTCATGGCCAATTCACATGCACCAACGACGCCGACGAGATTCGACTCAACTCTCGTGACATTGGGTGACGATGCAATGACGTCATTAGCATTGTGACGACACGCTGCTGCGCACAGTTCGCGCGTTGTTTGCATGGCGAGTTGAGTTGAGTTGAGCCGCATCGGCGTCGAGGTGTGAACTGGCCATTAGGCCGACAGGTTAGTCAATGCTGGTTATGTTACTGTAACTGTAATATTAACCGCAGGAAAGATACTCATCTGCAAAAACGCAAAAGTTCACCAATATACACCTAACCGAATAGATCGAGTATCTTTATGGACAAACATATTTAGCAAAAAATAACAAGCCTAAAGACCTACAACAAATCAAAATATAGCATACTTGAACGAACTGCTGAGGAGGGGGGGGCTAATCTGTCGTTACCGACATGATTACTGTTTCTCCATGAATCCAACAAAATAAGATAAATTAGCGTACATTTTTATTGCAGTTTTGATGGTAGGCCTATACTAGAATTATGTAAACCTGCCAGTGTCGTAAATAGAAAAGTTTAATAATAAATTATTTACTTTTGACAAAACAGTAAAACGATTACCGTTCAACTGCAAAAAAATAACCGATACACAATTGTATCAATAAAATAAAAATTAAAACTAAAAAATAATATATTGTAATAACAAAACAAAAAACTAAAATTTAAAAAAAAATTTAAAAAAATGTTAAAAACAGGATAATGTTCATACGAACACGGAGTCTGTCCAGTGCACTTTGATAATTTGCACTATATGTCCGTATAAATATAATCAGTGAGCTGTTAAGACTGGTAGAAAAAAGCAAAAAGTTTAATTTTAAATTGTACAGCAACAATGTTACTGTCATCCTTCGCTATTATTACTACTAAACAATAAATATTGACAGTCACGTGACCATTCGATTTGTCGCTAGCGCTTTACTATATAAACGGTCCATCGTCACCATGCGTCTATCTCGCACCATTGTGGAGATATGGCGCCTCAAAGATAATGGGGTCACAACCTTGATCTTTTAATGTCACGTCACGTCATCGGTCACGTGACCATTCGACTCCCGGGAGTCTACTTCCTATGGGTGGTCCATTGTGACCATGCATCTATCTTGCATAGTTATGGAGATATGAAGCCTCAAATGTTGGACGCAGAGACGTAAACACGGAAAGAAAAAAAGAAGAAGGAAAAGAAAAAGAGGAAGGGGAGAGGAAGGTGGACGGGAAAGGGGAAAGGGAAGGAAAAGAAGAAGGAAAAAGGAAATGGAAGGGAAAGGAAATGGGAATGGGAAGAAAATGGGGAAATGGAAAAGGGAATAGGAAGGGGAAGAAAAATGGGAAAGGGGCCTTCCTTGCCTTGCCTTGCCTTCGGGGTGGGCAGGCTCTTACACCTGCCCAGCGCTGAGGCCGTATCAGTTCGGCCCAATGCGCGTCCCCAAAAGTAACCACAGGTTACAAGTAACGGCTATAAAGC
>Ga0209367_1005949_pt1 | contig 16899 bp, 13 predicted proteins | sample WorMetLIZISLAND2_FD_187412 | JGI IMG/M metagenome (GOLD analysis project Ga0209367, IMG submission 187412) | Marine gutless worms symbiont microbial communities from Max Planck institute for Marine Microbiology, Germany - Olavius geniculatus... ... | reverse complement strand
GTGTGTCAATGTGCTGCTGAATAATATCACCTTTTGTAATTTTTGCTGTTTTCGATGTGCAAGTCCTTAAATGTTGCCGTTAACAAGTGTATAAACTAATGTTTTATACATTTATTAATAGTAACCTTGGTTTTATCTTTCGCCGTTTCCGAGATATGGTTGGCTTTTTAATGATTTTTTCCCTATTCAACTCTCATTTTAAAAATGCTTCCCTTGCACTACATCGCTGAAATTTCGCATGCTCGAGTTTTACACACATGGCTAATTACTTGTGTAAAAAGTTTTTTACGACATCCTTGACAGACAAACAGACAGACAGACAGACGACAACTCGTAGGCCTACCAACTGCTGATAGTTACTTAAGTATGGTCGGCTAAAAATATTTAGGCCTGTAGTTCTCAAGTGTCATCAACGCCTAACTTTGCACATTAAAATAGCATTACTACCGTACCGTGTTACCATGTTGTAATTTAAATAGGTTAATTATCACGGCGGTATTTGCGGTAAACAAAACAACTTTTGTTAAAAAAATTGTCGGCCGTCTTAGTTTTTGCAGTTTGGCGAAAAAGTAGAGATGGGGCAAATTTTGTTTTTATTTTTACATATGACGTGCCGTGAAATGTTGCACAACAACTCAAAAAATTAACACCTTGAATTATAGTACTAAGAAGATCTAAAGTAAGCACACTGCAGCACAACAGACTAGATGCAAACAGTTTTTTTTCGTTCATTTTAACTTTGAAAGCAAAATAAAAACTGAAACAATATTTTAGAAATAAAATAAGAATTTTAGAAACGGCGTTTCCTTAGTGACGGATTGAACCCGAAAACACGGAAATATTTTGGTCTAAATTACGATGCTCAGCGGAAGAGCTGCTAAACCCATACAAAACCACAAACGCGGCTTAAAGGTGCGATTCGCCTACTAATTGATCACCGGTTCTACACAACAAACACTAAAACAAAAACAATTTCATACCGTAGTTACCTCCCATCGCCATGGACCAAGTTAGAGTCCACAGAACACACAAGCAAATACTCTTTGTCATGTTTGATTTTTTGCTATTTCTAACTGCGCACAGCAAAATGGCCACTGTAGGAACCTATTCTACTAACTGAATGTCGAAGAATGTTCGAGAACGCAACGGACGAATACAGCTGTGTTTTTTTTGCTATCAGCACAAACTTTCCTCGCGTATTTTTTTCACCATCTACATGTATGCTATGGCTTTTTTCGGTGTAAAGTGCCAATAATTGCTTCAGAAAATCATCAAGTTTCTTCCGTCAGGCTTTGATGACAGGCAGTTATGGTTAAAATGGATTTGTCTGAAAACAAATCGCCGAATTGCTGAAATGGTTTAACCTTTTCACTTGGTGGCGTAAGATAACGCGTTTGATTCGATCAACGAAGTTACTCTACACCGGGCCGGGTTCGTACTGCGATGCGTAACTGCCTGCGGGCAGGTAGACTATCTCGGTACTTAACCAGGCAGCCACCTAGGTCAACTCAGCCTTCTATCCCTCCTGGGTAGGTAAATTGAATACCGGCAATAATAGGCATATCTCATTTGAATAGACTTATATCTCATTGGCTGTAGCATTTGCAAAGCGTGAACGGGTTAATCTCGGGTTAAACTCAGATCTGACATTTTGAAATATTAATTAACCCCCATGGCGGCGCCAGCCAGACGCCGACTGCCTTGCTGTTGGTTTCATATAGTGCCGGGTCACTCACCCATGGTGTCGTTTCATTTCGCGTAATCGCTCCCCCAGTAGGATCTACCGCAGAGCCCCAACCGAAATCGAACTAGGGTTAGGGTTAGGGTAAGTATACGACGCGAAATGAGATTAGGCGAAATGAGAATAGGCGAAATGCGATTAGGCGAAATGCGATTAGGCGAAATGAGACGACGTATACGCCTACTTACTTACGGTTGGCCAAAAAATGGTACAAAAAATGATGAACGACAAAACAAAGCTTGTCAAAGAAACAAAAAACGACAAAGCAAGTTGTTGTTGTTGGTCCGCCTATCGAAAAAATTAGGCGAAATGTGATTAGGCGAAATGCTACCCAACCTCAGCCATGGACACTAAACCCGTCCGCCGCGAAATATTATATCCCTATGCGGCTTGCAGCTGGTTTTCAAAAGCGTTCGGCGACGCCGGCGTCATATCAGATGCAATCTCACATGGCGATTTTAATCGCATATTGTATCGGTATGAAAGAAGACCATCAAACATTGTTAAGTTTTGCAATTCTTGCTGGATAATGACAAAAAACGCACCTTTTCATATAAAGTCGCCTGTAAAAAATTTTTATGGTTGGGCCAAAGGGGGCATCGCACCGTTAAATATGCCGCTGTACCCTCCGGGGTAGGTAAATTGAGTACCGGCCTATCTGGCAGGGATTAAGGTGGAGCACATTCACCTGTGACGGGTTGCAGGTAACGAATGTGGGATCCCATACGGCAGGTGACGCTCGGTAGCTTTGAAATAGGCTTTCATTAAGAGCTATAACACCACCTTGGCTATCTGCTGCCGTGATAGACAGAGGAGTTAGGTCTAAAGCATAGCAGTAGTCATGTCAATAATATGTCAGCGTTGAACACGCACCCTTTTTACGCGCGATAGCAGAATGCTTCGCGCGTCTTAGCCATCGTCTGGGCGTCTGTCTGTCCGTCTGTCCGTCTGTCCGTCACACTGCTATATTGTGTCAAAACGATGCAAGCTAGGATCGCGATCGAAATCTTAACCACGGGCTACCTCGACATCTCTAGTTTATCGTGACAAAATTTCGTTTCCCTGAGTGCGGAGATTCTCCTCGAACGAGGGCATCAAAGAGGGGTACCCCCTCTAAAAGACGTTATTTTGCAGTTATTGGCTCGTATAGTGTGAAAACGGATGCAGATAGGTTTGTTGTGATAAACATGCTGTTTATCATAACAAGCACTGGCGACGGCTTTTTAGATTTATTAACATGGATGACCTTGAACCATCTTGAACCTCCCCCGAAGAGGGTTTTAGTGAATTTTTCCACAATTTTTGGATGCAGCGCACATTTCAACACTAAATTGCGACGAAATGGCTAAAAATTGACCAAGACAATCTGCATATGAAATTTTCAGCACTAAACGTTGATTTTAGCTGCAGTCCAAGTCCCGACCCCTTATGTTCAAGGAGGCCAGAGCAGGCGGGCATCAAAGACCGTTTTTTCTTAAAAAGTGGTTGTTTTATCGCAATTATCTCGTGTAGCGTGAAAACGGTTGCAGATAGGTACATACATGCTGCTTATCGTAACAAGCAATAGTGACAAACTTTTTATTAGTGTCAACGTCGATGACCTTGAATGACCTTGAACCCCCAAAATAGGCGTTTTTAGTAAATTTTTGGTGATTTTTGCTGCGACACACGTGCACATTTTAAGAATGAACTGCGCCGAAATGGCTGGAGATGGACCTGAACATCCTGCGTATGACATTTTTAGCACAGAAGGTGCATTTTTAAGAATCTAAGTTTCGATTTCTTAAATTCAAGGAGTCTTCCGTACGGAGGCCTCGAATTTAAGTACTTTTTAAAGATGCATAAATCTTATTGCTGTAGGCCTACACTGATTGCCAAAGTGGCAAGACCGCTGCTATCGCGCGTCACGTGAGCTTTGTTCAGATTACTTGTAAATTACGCGTCCAGTGACAGAAATCGAAACACGACAGTGTACTAAGTAGGCTATCCCGAAAGTATGCGGTAGCCATTTTCGATGAAAAATCGACTTAAGATCAGTGGCGTTAAAAAGCGTAGGCTGGTGTGTGTTCACCGTGTGGGAAATCCATTAGGCCTATCAAAAATTCAAAATGGCGACTTTTTCCAGTAACAGAGTGTGTAATTTGTCCGTACTGTTACGTGTGTTGTATTGTAACCAAAATATAGGCTTAGTCTTGATGATTTAGGCCTACTGATTTTACACCTTTTTAAACCTACATCTCGTTATAGACCTCTAGTATTCGCATTTAGCTTAGCTGCGGTAGATAATGGTCTTTTATTTGCTTGAGTGACGTGCCACTCTCGCTGAAAATTTTATACCAAAACGTTGCTTATAGGCTTACATAGGTTATGGTAACATGTTTGCTTCTCAGTGGCCGTCTTTGCTTGGCAGCTATACGCCTTAATACGTAGGAGGGGGACGGCATGCCACAGCCGGTATGCAATACCATTCTGCTGGTCTGTGGCTTTAACACGCATGGCTGAATTGCTGCAAATGCTTGGGAAAAGTCGTGTGCTGCGTAGATAGGCCTAAACCACTGCAAACCGCAAGTCACGATACAATTAAAACACACTAGATGGGTGTATGACTGTCGGACAAATAGTGTTTTGAGTTCACGACGAAACCGTGATAGTGTGTAGGATGAGGCCTAGTGTGCGTTTGTTCAAAACGCTATGAGCTTCCCCGTTCCGCGTGCTATGAGCACATAACCGTTTACTTTACTGTTACAATTTTTGGTGAGCTTATATACTAGGTCTACGACTGCTTTGCTGTTTCAACAATTGCTTTTGTTTAAACATGTTATGCTTTTTATGACCCCGTGTAAGTGAGATGGAGATGTGCGAGATTCATATCCAGTGTAATTTTTGTAAATCGGAACGAAGATAATTATCGCACTTTTTGTGTACGAGAACTATAAAGAACCTGCGAATAAGAGCTGATTGAGAACTAGACAGAATGTCCTAAACAAAATAAAAACAAGAAATCTGAGCTAATGCTCATAAGACGCGCGAGAACTTATGACATTTTTTGTTCGCAGGAAATCGTGGTCTATCTCCATCCATTTCGTCGCAATTCACTCCTTTTCAGCCAAAAAATCGCGGTTAGTTGGCATGATGACCGGCTCGGCTACGAACATATGACGGCCTACAGGATATTGTGGCATAGGCTTATGATCACAGGAAACATCACTAATATCACAAGAACATTATTAATGTAAGGGGCAGTGGCTGTAGTCAACCGGAACGCCCCAAGACCAATAGCAACGTCAGCGATCGTTCCGGCACTCTAATTTTACCAACAGTGGCGTACCCATGAATGGATTTCGCAACAAAGATATCCTACCTAACAGCACCTCTTTCACTTTCGTGTTTATCTCTTTTTTTCTTTGCACATTTCGTTATGGTGCACTCTGTGTTTGTTTCTGTTTCTTAGTCGTGCGAGCGGCCTATGAGCAATGCAAAATACTAGCGTGTCGCGACAGAATCCGGCCGCCAAACGCACTCTGGCGCAATTTCAGCAAACACGCTTTTGTTCCATAAAACATACATGCAAATTTATTCACTTGCCCTACTACCTGTCAAAACATGCAATGTTAGGCTCCATGCCGACTGGCTATAATTTTGTTCCGTGGAAGTCTGAGCCCCCCAAAAAAGAAAATACTTACTGCGTGTGCCAGTGTTTACAAGTTTTTTTACGCCACAAAATGAAATGTATAAACGTCCTGGATTCATAAATCATTTTATTGCTGTGACAAAATTGTTTGGTGATTTAGTATGCACGGCGGTTTCATCATGGCATTCATGTTGTTTTTCTGTCGATTTTCTTTCGGACGGATGCACTCACATGTTGACGATCACGTTGCAGCCCCAATAGTTACACCACCGTAAATACAGAGTGGGCCATAAAAACGTGGCACTTTACTTTTGTCTATATTATCGCCAATTAATGACCGATTTTTAAATTTTTTTTACTGTCACACTCTAGGGACAATTTGCAATAATGTGATTATTACATTTTCCACCACACCGTAAATGCGTCTTTGCACTACCTTGTGAAATATGAACAAAATATGCATGTATAACGATCATGGCAAACAAACATTTTGGCAAAATTTAAAAAAAATCAGTTCAACATTGCGGTAAATGATCTGTATAACGCTAGACTGTGTGGGTCTAACACAATCTAGTGTCATACTGATCGTTCACCGCAATGTTGGTCTGAAGTGTTTTTTTCATTTACTTGGATGATTGTTATCATCGTTAGGTTTTCTTACATTTATGTTTCACAACGTAGTGTAAAGACGCATTTTCGGTGTGGTGAAACATACAATGATCACATTATTGCAAATTGTCTCCACAACAAACTATAAACACCCTTTAAAAGTGTCAAGCAAAATGTATCATTATTCCAAAAAGTACAGTCTTTTTAGCACAAAATGGTTTGATCTCGAGACTCAGACCCGACGGGAGAGCTGACGGAGCGCTAATGTTATAGCAAGAAAAAAACGTTAATAGTGAAATCGGTTAAGTGACGAGAGGAAAAATGCAACTTGTTTTCATATTATGCTTTTGGACCGTTTTGGTACCATATAAAGTAACAGGGTGACCAATCACCTGAAAAAATCTGGAAAAGTCAAAAAATTCCAGAGTGGTCAGGGAAATGTCAAAGGAAACTGTTTTAGGCCTACCCCATTAAGCAAAATTGGTGGTATCAATTTTTTTATGATCGCTTCGATTGCACATTATTTGTACCTCCCACTTTTGAATTGGTGGCGCCACTCTTGGTTGAAATCAATTGTTTGGTCTAGCTGGGGGTCTACCTCCCAGTCTCCGTGGTGTATCGTTGAGTCTTTGCCTGCCGTACTGGAAAAGTCGAAATTTTATGTGCTCACGAGAAGTACGTATTGGATGATAGCATGAATGTAACGAGAATAAGGAAGGACGAAATGAAAAAAAGTGTGGCCTCCCTTACACATGTCTTGTCCCCCTTGGCCTCCCCACTCAAAAAGCTGGCGCCGTCACTGGAGTGTGCAAGTGAAAAAAAAATTAAAATTGGTCAATAACTGGTGAAGATATAGACAAAAATAAAGTGTTACGTTTTTATGGCCCACGGTGTATATAGGAGTCACCTTCGGCGTATATAATGTACTGTGGTTACACTACAAGCACTAAATAATTGTTAATTACATAGGCTAAATTACAGTGGCCTATGCCGACGGCCTAACTAACAGTTGTACCAGTAATTGTATGAACATATTTTCCGGGAGTCAAACAAATTGCTATAGCGTATAACTCTAGTAATTACCAAAATGTAGCTGACGCCTCCAGTTTTTTTCTGCTGTAGGCTGTTGGCTATGTACAATGAACACATGGCTGCGGATTATCAACATATCGAGTGTTATAATTATGTGCTTTTGATTATTATTCAAATTTGTGTCATTGGTGAGTACGGTGATATGTAGTTACACTAACTGCTTTCGTATCTTCTGGTAGTCGTCCTGTTGACAAAGTTCGCAGATTAGTCTATCCGGTCAGCAATCTCGGAAGTTAAGTGAGGTCCATCATTTTTACCGAAGAGGGCCTAGTCAACGTTAAATCCGGCCCAGGTTGTCGATTTGTTTTAGGTGAAAGAAGTTTGGTGTTAGCGGACACGAACGTCGTTGCAGTTGCCGGTTCCGCTGCAAGCCTAAACTGCAGCAGCAGCAGCAGCTCCATCCAGACACGGTGGAATTACGTCGACTACGGACACAAGACACCCATCGCTATCCGCAACTGCGCTGAGATCAATGAAGGTTTTGCCGCTCTCTCGTGTTCCTGTTAATGTCCAGTTAGTACGATAAGCCTGTCTTTAACCAGCGCTGGCACCTGGAATAAAACGAAAACAAAATTTTATGCCAATTAATCGCATGCAAGTTTGTAGTAAATAAGCTAATGCACACTTTTCATGTTTAAGCTTATGTTTAACTTTTTCAATAGAAACGTACAATCTTTGTTTGGTTTTGTAATAGCACATCTTGTTAATTCTTACTTAGTTTTAGTTTCGCTTTATCGTTACAAATTTTATGGCTGCATTACATCATGATGTTATTTAATCTAGTTTATCTCATTTTTGCTTTTATTTTAATACGTTATTTTGCGATAAGTTTGTGTTCTGTAAACGGTTTATAGTTGCAGTGTATTAAATATCGCAAATATCTCAAATGTTTTGTTTATTCTAGACTTTCGACCGCGTTACACAGCGCGTTTTGACAACGCGACTTCCAGCAGTCTGCTCACAATTAATGACTTGCATCTCAACGACGCTGGGATATACTACTGCTCCAAATGCACGTCGTCCATGAAGATCCTCAGCTTCCAGTTAAACGTTCTAGGTACGTACATGTATATAAAGCTGCAACAAGGGTGACCAAAGTAATTTGTCAAAAAGCGGAATTGCTGCACGCAACTCATCAGTAAATTTTTCCTGAGCACTGTTATAGGCAAACGAAAAACTTTGCAATTTTGATTTTTGTTTTCAACTCGGCATAATAGCATATGTAAACTGCGAATAATTAATAGCAAGAAATTGCTCAAACAGTATTAAAGTTAAGATGACGTTGAAATGTGGTCACCTTTTTGTCCATTAGGTAGGTGCAAAATGGTCCTGGTTGTAGGCTCTGAGCCAGAATGCAAGACAAACCTAAGTTTAGCCGATCACTGGGTGAGCGAGTTTGATTTCATCTCCGTCTCCTGCTACGTGAGATACAGAGGCAGCTGGGCGCCAAGCATCTCCTGTGAGCCCACCGGCAGACCTGCATTCAACAACGTGACCGATAGCTACGTCTCATACGAACACATTATTCCCGCATCGCCGCAGATCCACGGTCGAACCGTCGTCTGTACCACGACCTTCAATTCTCCCGCGCCAGATTTTCCGCCCTCCGTCGATGAACCGCTGAACACTTCGTACACGTGGACTTCGCCAACTATTCGTGTCACCAGCAAGATTGCAGTGCCGACTCGTAAGTGTAACGGTTCGACTTTAACGTTGTTATACGTCATGACGTAACTCAACGCCAGAGCGGGACACGCAATGGCACTTGGTCGCTGCTATCATCAGATAATTATGTTTCTTTGCTCGATGTGCATCGGCCATCAGTAAACAGTCCTTTAGCTGCACTGCGCCTACAACCTAGAATTTTCTGCCTCCTTCTGTCGTTAACTGCGGCAATGTCTCTGTATTTAAATTTAAGCTAAATTTTATCTGTTTCATACTACATATGCCTAACACATCTACTTTGTCTGAGACTTAAACTTAATTCCTGCCGTTCCGTGCGGAACATTGGTTGACGATTCGTCTCCAGTTGGCACGATCGCTGGCAGCAGTCGTCTTGTCGCTTCAGTCTATGCCCATCATCTCCAGATCTTCTTTTAATGTTATCTTTGGTTTTTCAATTTTCCTTTTGCCATCTTCTAGTCTCCATTTTATCGCAAGACTAACACCTCTAAAATGATTATTAATTATTATGTTAGACCTATATAAACTTAACGTTTCCGGTAACTTGCGTGTCATACGATACGAACACGAAGTTTCGATTTATACTTATAAACAGCACTAACAAATAAAACATTAACTTCAACTGCACAATTTTTGTGCCATTTAAACATATCCGCTATTTTGTTACGGCTTTTAACTAAAATTATGTTACAACAACTTAGCCTGTTGAAAAATACTCAAGACTTAAGTCGGCCTGGTTAGTACTGGAAGATGAATCCGGTGGGCAGCCGGTGATTGCTTTGAAAGAATGATAATTTAGTGATAATTTATAAACAAGAAAAATTACTGTTTATCAAAACGTCAATGTGACGTCATCGACAGTAATGTGGTAACCGGGTTTTAAAAATTAAATAACATTTTATTTTGAACGTTTTCAGTGCTGAAAAATCGGTAGGCGGACGTGTTAAAAAGTTTATAATTTCGTCGTTTTTTCAACAGAATCACACTTTATTTGGCAGTTTAATGTAGAAAGTTTTTGGTAAAAAAAAGCTGTAAAATTTTAAATAAAAACTCCTAGCGGTTGCTGAGAAAACAGCGAAAAACTTTAGGGGGCTATTTTTTGCCGCACCCTGTAGATGTGTGACTGTCCGCAAACGGACAAATTGACTATCTAAGTACTAGTCTTCCGAGTCAACCCAGCCTGGCCGTTCCTCCCCAATGAGCAGCAAACACTTTAGAGTGTCAGCACTGAATAGGACAGTGCGTGATGCACACTACCTCATTATCCGTGGTTTCACAGTATGAGCTTGTGTCTGGCCGACGGCTGAAGAAACAGAAATCACTGTTGCTCCATGAGTCATATGGCTTGTTTTTCGTATGTACAGAACGCACTGCGGTAGAGCACACGGTGTGGCTGCTGTTGATGGCAGTCGCAATCGTTGGATTCCTCGCTCTTTGCGCTGTCGTCGTCTCCGTCGTTCTCGTTGTCGTTGTAGTCAGAAAACATCGCAACATGAAGACATCACACGGTAACTTTTCCCGAGCATTACTAGCCTGCTGTTTTGCTGTTTTGGCAAACAAAAAATTACTAGACCTCAAGGTTATTTTTCTTTTTCCCCAGAATTGTTTTATTGTGCGAAATAGCAACGAAACTGCGGTAGCCGATATGAATATGTCCACGCTTTCTGTAATAATCGTGTTTAGGGTCGTACACATGTACTGTATTGCATGCGTTGTACAATTAGCGTATTAGTCAGTTCTTTTACTAGTATTAGAACGTAATTTCCTTTGTTCATGTTGTTGTTTTTATTGCGAATAAAGTTTATCATTACTTTGCAGTGTGTTTAAACGTATAATAGAAATAGAGCCAGGAGCTCCGCCAACAACGAACAACACAAGTCTCCAGCATCGTCAGCGTGCACAGCCTCCATTTCCTGAGGCGCTAGCCGGCGACGTGGTGGTCGAGGAATCGCAACTTCACCACTACTGGGAGATCGACGACGGAGCGGAGCAGATTCCGGCGTCCACCGAACACCGCTTGTCCGATGATTCCAGTGACGTGGAAGTCAAGACAGCGTACGACCATCTGGGCCACGTGCCTCGACGTAACACTGTACCTCCGCCGGTTTATCTACAACTGCTTACCGACGACAGCAGCAATGTGATACAGCAGGATGTAGGCCTATCTGCGGTAGCAGATACGGGTACGCAGGCACAGTCCACGGTACCAGAGTCACAATCAGTCTCTACCGACGCACAGCCAGTCCCGGATATTGTTCAGTAATTTCCTGACAACCGCGACTTCTCGGCTATACGTCGTACTAAACGGTCATAAAATGGCTGTTTGAACAGTTAACGAAAACTATTCTGTAAGGACTGCGCTTTCATCAGTATTAATGCTGCCATGTTTGGCTAATGTGTGCTTACTGACGGACAATTAGTTATGACAACAAATTTAATGCTGCCGTACTGTTCTTCCCATAAGCGATATGCCATTCTACTTCTGCACTGTGCACTGTACTAATATGATGAACAAAACGAAAAATAATCGATTCACGTACAATATCTCCAAGTACCGATAGGCCTAATTCGAAGTAGTTTTTACTAGTATTCTAAGTTCAGTTTTGCCGTCTACTGTTTGTGTTTGTATGTTCTCTAGCCAGTCACTTTGTGGAGCATAATTTATTATCATACTGTTTCATCGTGTTTCAGTCGATACTACTTTGTACTTAGCGCACTGATCGTGGCTGTATATAGCCTTCATCAGTTCTAATCTTATTAGCTAACGCAATCATTTTAATTCCAATTTTCAAAATACAAAAAAAATCACGCGACAAACAACAGTCAGATAAAAAGATGTGCATGCTCAATCGTAATCGTTATTCAGTATTCACGACAAACAGTGAGAATACGTAAAAGGTCGTAAACAAATATAAAATCACAGTTGTGAATTCAAAACAAACAAAAACAGAAGCGAAAATATTCCCATGCTATGTATGATTATTGCAAAGTTATTCAGTGGTGAATTGATAATGTTTATATGCTTCATATTATTGTCAGCTTTAACTATTTCATTGTTTACATCCGTTGGCAGACAGCTGCAAACTTACACCGATAGAACAGTGTTAACGTGATTTATGAAAACACGCTACATTCTTGTTCTATGGTTGAACCGTCACAGTGTGTTCTAGCGTTGTAGGCTACACGATGATTACATAGTGCAGTCACTCGGAGTGACAAAGCGTGACTTCCCTTTTTGACTTAGATTTTCGCTGAGCCAGCTTGTTGAGCTAAATTTCAATCAAATACATATTAAGCCAAAAAATGAAGTAATTTTGCTGAGCCCTTGGCTAAGCAAAGGCTTTGGTACAAATCCAAAGTTTCCGCTTAGTGAAAGGCTCAGCGAGAGTCTAAGTCAAAAAGTGAAGTCGCCCAATGTGCACGCGTATTACTCGACGATCAGTTTCTGCATCTAGTGCGGCTTGATCATCATTCTGCTGTTGACAAGGCGGCGGGGCGCAGACGGCAGCGTGCCCCAGGTGCTATTGGCCGAGTTGCACGTGAGACATGCCACGAAGCATCGGTTATACCACCATCCTCCCCCCGAAACGCAGTTCTTCGCAGCATGCTTGTCATGGTCCCGGTCGTACGTGGTGAACTTCATCCCATTATGACTGTAGTTACCAAATCCACCGTCACCATTCAAATCACCTTTATACTGCAGCGAGTCGCCGGCATCTCCACTGTATCCTGACACTTCCAGTCGACACTACTACGACTGGTACTCGTAGTAGTAACTTTGTAGTAGTTGTAATGAGCTTAGTCGTAGCGTCTAAACACTTCCAGTCGGTACTTGTCGTTGAGTTCGTCGCCGATCTTGAATGACCAGTACTCGGCTGAGTACCAGAGGTTTGTCGACCTCTGCTGTACCTCAACTCTCAGACGGTAAAGCTGGCAGTTGGTTAGGCGGTGAACTTTTTCGAGGCCGAGCCAGAAGTTGGCATCGATTGATCCAAACCCAGCTTTGTAGTGACCCCAACGTTTGTTCCAGTCGAAGGTGAAGCCGAGATGTTGATGAATGATGATCCAACCAAATACCGACATGACCGGTACAACATCTGACTGGGTCGGTATTGCTATGTTAGTAGTCACGTTTGTCGCAACAAAACCTGTCAAACAAAATCGATACAGTAACTTATGAGATAGTAAATACAGTATGGCATTAACATAGTGCAAGGCGTTTTGTGTCTTACGAAAAAGCAAATGTTCGTATGTGAAACGTTACCATGACTTTGACGAATAATTCATCGTATTGGACTTTATAAGCCTATTCAATATTTCATAAATCAAATTTCCAGTTTAATACTCGTAAAGCCTGGAGCTGAAAACCCGATAGCGCTATGTGCATCATTTCTTAATGCGTCGATAGGAAACATCACATTAATACGAACCTTTTGCTGGCTTAGCCTACGCATAATCTGAATGCTGAGTAAACTATATAAGCACTAGCAAGAAATGAACAGATAATACTATTGTTTCATGTGAACGCGCCTTTCTGAGTTCAGCAAAAATAAATTTGTTATCTGATTAAATCAAAACTGCACGCAAAACAACTGAGTACTAGCTTAATCACGACGTCATTATAATATTATATTCTGTAAATTCTAAAAAAATAGTTTAATAGAATGCACCTGAAGAGTCGCACACAACCGGAATGGCTATAACGTTGAGACAAGCAAGCGGCTGTTCAGCCGTTGATACGCCCTGCATGTTTTCGATGCAGTTGTAGTACAATCCGCCGTTGTACGTGTACGGAAACGAACAGTTCCGGCTCACTGAAACAACAGCGCGACAAACGTCCACAGTTAAGTCACAGACTCAAAAATCGCTTATCAGTGTTGTCCCTGTTAATCAAAAGTAGGCAGCTGCAAGTTCAAAGAACAGGAACTCTCGTTTAACACAACGTGTCACTGGACCTCGCAAAGCGCACCTGCCAAATGACATGTAAATCCGCCAAACAGTTTAAGCGAGGTGCACGAATGTGACAGACCACAGACAACGGGCATGACTGAAAACCGCAGGACACCACAGGACACTGCAGGACACTTTGAATAACCACCAAAAAGTGCTGAAAACAGTAAAACTATAGATTTTCTTTAATCTCAGAGCATTATATAGCCACATTACAGCGGTTATGTGGCAATACTAATATTTCTGGATGTGCAAGAAAACCGCAGGACACATACCGGTAAATGTATTGATTGTAAGCTTAGCCAGTACAGAATTTGAGAACGGAAGTAGCGTGAATAAATGTGCAAACACTGACAACATGAGTGATGTACATTTTAATTTTAAGCGTCTTGGCGCACGTCTGACGTACGGCGTATACGCACCCTTGGCGTGCAGGTATGTGGCCTGCCTGTCAGCGTCGGCGTGTGACATTTTGTCCCTGTTTCTGGGCATTTGGTGGCGTGCTGATTTTGTTATTTTTGCATTATTTAGCGGCGTTTATTTAAACTTACTGAACTACTGAAAGATTAAGTCTTGTTTTCACGTCTAAAAATCGTTTTGCGGTTATTATTTATGTGTCCTGCGGTCTTTCTATGGAGTCCTGCGGTGTCCTGCGGTTTTCAGGCATACCGCAGACGACAGATGACAGACCACGCGACGGAGAAATAGGTATAGCTAGCTATAAGCGAAATCGCATGCGCTGAAACGATTTCGCCGAAAATAATCAAGTCTGTTTGGCTACTTCACAGCATGCATTTTTATACAGACAATGTATTTATTGTCCGAGTTATTCTGGATGTGCTTTTTACAATAGTTAGGAAATACAACTCACCTGTGCAGCTGAGTCCATCTCCGCTGTATCCGTGATTGCATTCACACCTGTAGCTACTGTCTGGATTACAGGCACACATCTGAGGTCTAACCTGAGTACAGGTTGCGTTTGGGTGACAGATAGCAGCTGCTGCATCAGGCGTACACTCTCTTGGATCGGCATTGGCGGCTGCAGTCACAGATGCGACAAATTTTTATGTTACACAATAAAAAATAATCATAATGCCGTACAACTCCTGCGATGACAAAAGTTAAACTGTAGGCCTAAAGCAAGCACAAAAGCAAGACGTAGATGTGCGTAGGCCTAACGCATTAAATTGAAAACAAGAAATTTGAGCTAATGCTCACGAGACGCGCGAAAGCCTATAGCAGTTACTGGACAACAACAGTAAATAACGACTTTTACGGGGGTACCGCTCTTTGATGCCCTCGTGCGCAAGTTTCCTTGAACCTAAAAAAATCGAGACTTGGACCGCCAAAATCGATGTTTAATGCTGAAAATTTCACACGCAGCTTGTCTATGTCTTATCTCAATTGGTTTCGGCGTAATTCGCTTTTAAAATGTGTCTCGCAGCCCGAAATCGCCAAAAAAATATTAAAAAAACCTATTTTGGCGTTCAAAGTAATTCAAGTTCATTGAATTTGTTCCTGTACTCAAACTGTCAGTCTATCTCCAGCCATTTCATCGCAGTTGATTCTTGGAGTGTTGACCGCAAGTGAAGATCGCAAAAAATCACCGAAAACCCTTTATTTTGCAAGTTCAGGGTCTTTCAAAGTCATCAGCATCAAAGTTATCAATGTTGATACAACTGAAAAGCTCATCACTAGTGCTTGTTGTGATAGGCAGCATGTCCATGCCTACCGGTATCTGCAGTCGTTTTCACGAAAGACTTCCCAACAATGGTAATTAATTAATGACTTTTACAGGAGTGCCGCTCTTTTATGCCCTCGTCCGCAGCGCATGTTTTCTTGAACCTAGAAAATCGAGACTTGGGCCATTAAAATCTACGTTTAACGCTGAAAATTTTATATGCAGCTTCTCCATGTCTATACCAATGAATTTCAGTGCAATTCGCTTTTGAAATGTGTCTCGCAGCCCGAAATCGCCAAAAAATCCAAAAACCCCCTATTTTGGCGTTCAAGATCATTCAAGGTCATTGAATTGGGCGCCAATCGAGAGCCAGTGTACGACTTCCTATTAGTGATTAATAGTAACCTAGGCCCTATCTCGTACCGTTACTGAGATACAGCGATTTATTGGCTAAAAATCGCAAATTGTTTCCGCTCTCTCTCATTTAGCGCTCTCGCTGAGGATAACCACTTTCTAATTTACGAAAAAGCTTTGCGGATCTTGAAACTAGAGTCTTCCAGGCAACCGACGGTAAAGATTTGATGATCTTAGCTTGCTCTGTTTTTGACTGATCCACCCGTGTGACAGACGGACGGACAGACAGACGGACAGAATTGCGATGGCTAAGACGCGCGTAAAACACTATACGGTCAACTGGTGTTAATGTTTAGGTGCAAACTGTGAAAGTGTGGTATCAAAATACACAATTGCAAACGATCGCACATCGTGATAAAATTAATCACTGGTAGGCCTATAACGAAATATCAAAACGTTTCAGCCAGAAACTGTAGGGCCTACCTCGTAGGAAAACCTGCAGTTCAGTGATACAGATAGCCCCGTCTGTATCGAACTGTTGCTGAATGATGACGTATCTGAAGGTGTCGTTCGATGGCGGAAAACTTACGGATCCGACTGCTGATGCAGGCAATATCTCACCGTACTGCACGTGACGATACTGCTTATAGACCGGCGCTGTCATCTCAGGATTGTCATTGGTCAAACCGGCGACGAAATAACTCATACGTATCTCGGCTGCAAAACAGCAAAATGTTCAATTCCGGTGTTATTGGACCTCTGTCTGCGTACATTTTAAACTCAAATTAGCTCAAATGTTGTGATTCTGTTTCAAACTTACGGACACATGCGGACTATTATTGCGTTATGACAGTGCCTTCAAATTTTCTTATTTCGTTCAACTTAAGTCTTTAACGACAACGATGACGTTGACGCAACGTATCAGTCACACATTACTTATAATATCCGATTTGAGAATAATAATATCAAAAAAGCCGGTGGGCGACGTGCTCGTCAGCTGCAATGCAAAGCTAAAATAATGCTAGCAACAGCTATGCTCCACCAGATACGGCGGACAGTATGGTTATCTGGTGGAGTATAGCTGTTGATAGCATTATTGTCCGCCATGTAGACAGATGCGTGGCAGACAGACGCACGGGCGCTCAGTCAGCCACAGAA
>Ga0209367_1005948_pt1 | contig 16899 bp, 16 predicted proteins | sample WorMetLIZISLAND2_FD_187412 | JGI IMG/M metagenome (GOLD analysis project Ga0209367, IMG submission 187412) | Marine gutless worms symbiont microbial communities from Max Planck institute for Marine Microbiology, Germany - Olavius geniculatus... ... | reverse complement strand
ATCATTCCGAACACCAGTGTCTTTATCTTTCTGCTGTCGTTCATTCTGCAGATATGGCCGAAGAGGCGCAACTTTCTCTGTATCACTTTCTGCAGTAGGGTTTCTGTCAATTGAATCTTTTTGTACAGTTCTTCATTAGTGACCTTTTGTGTCCATTCTATCCTTAGAATCTTCCGGTAGCATTTTCTCTCAAAGGACAGGATTCGGCTTTCGCAGCGTTTTGTAACTGTCCATGTTTCACAACCGTATGGCAGTATGCCGGAACTAATGTGTGGTAATTAATGTCATTGCTTGCGGCGCTGGCAGCAGCTTCAGCAGCGGCGCGGAACTGTCGAGCGATAATGAACATCATAGTGGTTTACAGAGCTCGGCATCGTCGAACGTACTCTGCCTTATGTGTCCAGATTAAAGTGGCGGTCTTAGTGATGTTAACGCACATGGGTCGTCGGATGTAATGCGTACAGTCTGTATGCGTTTGCGTATTCGTCGCGAGTGACCAACAGCAAGAATGTTTCGTAAGATACGTGCAAGACATGCGTTGACATGACCATTTTCGTTGACGATGACAGCCCATTGTAAGTACTTGAAAAATATTACTGTAGGTGTATATGCTAAACAAATTTAACTGCTAGTCAAGTATGCAAACTGTCAAAGCGACAACGTGCATGTGTGCGTTATGTAGGTTTTTATTGAATTTAATTGAACAGTGTGAATTTTTATGAAGATAGTAAGAGATTTTTACGCAGGTAGGGCTAGGTGTGACGCATTACAAATGCAGGCTACTTACTTACTTACTTACTTTATGACGTAATGCCACTGCACGCAGACAGAAAATAAGGCATGTGTTTGTACTCCGAAGAGGCTTTTTATGGGGGGCATGTTATGTAGGATTGGGTTTAGGCTATATACTGAAACAAACAATGCCAATACAGCAGAGCTAGCTAAATAAAGCATAGCCAACTGCAAGGAAACACTTTTTTACGAGGTGATTGTATGTAGGATTAGGTTAACAAGCTGACACAAACCATGGCAAGACAACAGCTAGGTAAGCTAAGCGACTGCAAGAAGGAAACGGGCCGATTGGATAAAACAAAACTTGCTGGTCTAAAACAAAGCAGTAGGGTGGGGCTAAGGCTAAACAAAGAGGCATGGTAAACTTAGGCAATAGGTGGACACAAAGCTTGGTGGACTAGGAACTAAAGCTGAACCTGGAACAAGCCTGGAAACAAAGGCAAGCTAGGTAAGCCAGGCACCACATCTAATTAACGGTGAGGCTGAAAACAAAAGCTGAGTTAGTACTAGACAAAAAAGACTGGAGTGCAAGCTAGGGCTGAAACTATGACCAGCAAACAGGTGGATACTTTTTAATGGGTACATTGTAGCTAGGGTTAAGTTAAGGCTATTTGGAGGTGGGATACTTTTTAACGAAGTGATTATATATATTCTATGTAACAGTATTCTCCATATTATCCTACTACTGGACCGATTTATATGAGACGTAGCTAACTAGGTCGTAGGCTAACAGGCTGGCTAGGATTTCAGGCTGATTGAACGAAACAAAGACCTGTTAGCTTAGAACAAAGCAGTAGTGCGGGGCTAAGGTCGAACTAAGGTTATGTGATTGGCTAAGATACAGGGTAGGCTGTAGGCCGACACAAAGCCTGACCATGTGCAAACAAGCTAGGGCTGGGCACCAGAGCTAGCCTGAAAACAAAGGCTAAGTTAGGGCTAAACAAAGCGTACTGGAGTGCAAGCTAGGGGCTGAAACGCAGACAGCTGTCAGGGGGATATTTTTAATGAGTTTAATGTAGCTAGGGATAGTATAAGGCTATTTGGACGTGAGATACTTTTTAACGGGGGGGGGTGATTGTATTTAGGTACGCTTTTTTAGCAACGGTTGCTAAGGAGTGCTTTACGGCTGTCAAGTAACAGCTACTGACAGCATACTAAAATGGCGGATGCATTACAGGTACACTTTATCATTACTGTCGTAATACGTCCGCAAGCACCATCGTGGACGCCAGGATAATTAAAAATAACATCGGAAAGCAGAAGCTTTAGAGCAAACGCTGTGCAACGTACTGTCGCGATGAAAACGCTGGCTGGTTGTTCAGTTTCTCAGTCGATCGGACGCTGCCACGCTAAACATTCGCTTTACTGTGCTGTTCATTCGATCGTCGATAACGACGAGTATACCACACAATAATCTGATAGCGCGCGTGACAGCATTTTCAAGCGTTCTGTTTTACAACCAGTATGCTTGTCGAGACGCTTGTCAACTTCCGGCTCCGTGACGTCACCGGAACCTGTCCGAACGACTACATCGGCAACTACAACTACAACTACTGTCGCAAGGACAGCGGTCAACACACAAATCCAACCGTCGGTAACGTTAGTAGCATTTATTTGAGAGCGTGGCCCCACCCTGCGCCCAGTAATTAAATTCACAATCTTGTTTAAGCAAGGGCAGTAAACCAACCTAAATAATTTCCAGGTTGATTAAATATTCTTTGCTAGTTGTCATGTAACGCCCTGTGTAACGTCAACGACAACTGTTGCCGCCGCTGGACATACCCCGCTTTCAACTACTGTTGGTTCAGCTACATCATCATCGATGTCTGGTGTTGCTTCTCCAGCTGGGGAGCCACCACTACCGTCAAGTTTGTCAACACCAGTCGCTGTCGTGGTGTCAGCTACTGCTGCTGCAAGGTTGACGGGGCACGTGAGGCAATGCGACGTTTCGAGGCAAGAAAACAGTCAGATACCGAGTCTGTCGTGGAGTTCGAGCAAGCACTTCGCGTTCTGTATCGGGAGGCGTGGTCAACTGCTCCTGCCGATCAACGGGACTCGGCGCTCATGCGACGTTTTAAGGACAGGGTGTACTTACCGGAACTGTCACAGTATCTATGTCTGCACTGTCGTGATCTGAACTTTGAACAAACTGTCGAGCGGGCGCGCATTTATGCTACTACTGTAGAGTCAACAAAGCCCAAAAAGTATGTACGGTTTGTTGGCGATGCCTCGACTCCGCCAGGGACGATGAGAGACCTGACACCGCTGGTGGACCAACTTAAGTCGATAGAGGACCGGTTCGAGTCGATGAAAGGCCGGTTCGAGAAACCACTACGAGACAAGTCGCCAGCTAAGCCGTCAACTTCACCGTGGTCACCGTCACCAAGTCCGACACCGCCGCAACCACCGCCGCCAGTTTCGCAAGGTCAGTCATTACGTGGACCGCGGCCAGCTTAATAGTTGTCGGCCAATTACAACAACAACAACCCGAGGCAGCGACGGCCGCGTTTTTATGTGCCGCCGGTTAACAACAATGGCTACAACAACCGTGGAGGCTGGAATGCTGGTCAGCAGGGTCAACGCTTTCCCAATAGTGGTTTTTGCCCACGCTTTCGTGGATCTATGCCGCCGCCGCTACTACCACCCTCGCCGCAGACTTCTCCGGTGCAACAAAACCAAAACAACAGTCTGCTCGGCGCAAATCCTGGGCTTGGCCGCGGGCGAACTACGGCTGTTACGTCTGCGGGCAAGTTGGTTGTCACATTCTGCTACATCCACCCAGTGAGCAAAGCGGGCAGCGTTTCCATCCACCCAGGTTGGCTTCAACATCGCCAGTCCGCTTCAATTAGGGAAACGGGCCTAGGAGTCCGACCACGGGCACCCGGGCTCCACTGAACTCTCTCCGCCCGCCGTTCAACTAACTCGACCACCAGGGTCCAGTCAACGGTCAACTGACGTTGACTTGTCCCAGACTGAGACTACAGACCGGACTGTTACTGTTACTACCAAGAATAATGCAAATATATCACTGACTAATGACTGTCTACTCGCACCATTTCTTTCAAAATTAGTTTCTTACGGTACTTCGTCTCTTATGATGCTACCCACTTCGATCTTGGCTTCAAATATTGGAGTAACAGTTAACTCTTGTGTAATGCCGATGATGTTGGATAGCGGCGCAGAGGTTAGTGTAGCCCCGCTGGATATCGTTAAAAACTTCGATCCGCCGATTACTATTCCTTCTTCTGGTCGAGCAGTCAGGACTTTTGGCAATTCCACAGTGCACTTATTTGGACTTGTCCTGCTTAACTTACAGTTATGTGGTCTGAAGATCAGTCACCCGTTTTATTTTATTGATGTGCCTACACCACTGATTGGAGGTTATGATTTAACGAAAGCCACTCGCTTGGTTGTAGATGTAGATAATTAACTGGTATGGTCTAGGCGAACACAACCGCCACAGTCAAGGACTTTAACCCCAAATCCACCCGTAACCTTACAGAATCGTTCTGTACACTCGGGAGTGATGTTCATCCAGCCAACTTCTTTTCACCGCACTGCAGTGCCTTGTCCTGCAGTGCCCGGTTCTTAGGGCCCGGGTACCAAAACCTTTTTTCTTCTTCGTTTTCTTCTTCGCCCTTGCCTTCAACTTCAACTTCACTTTTTCCTTCATGCACGGTAACGTCTTGTCATTCAGTGTCCGGTTCTGAGATGCCGCGTAGCCAAACCTCACGGCTTTCACTTCTGGCTTCTCAGTTAACCCCACTTTTACCTCTCACTCAGCGTGCTGTCATGCCTAGTCATACAGCATCCAGTTTGACAGATCTGGATAACAAAACTGCATCGGCTGTAACATCTCCACGTTTTTTTATCCCGTTATCTTCTTTGCTTTTTTTACTTCCTCTTTATCACGAATGGTTCATTCAACTAGACCTCCAGAAAATCCAGCTTGCTGCGGTGTTGATGTTTACCCTCCACCCAGTCTTCCAGATAATTCATCCTGTTATGGTGTTGATGTTTATCATCCGCCCAGGCCCCCACACACTTGCTCTGATCCTGACGAGACGTCAGTCAAAGTTTCTTTGCCCAATCAGTCCGACATTTCAGTGATTGATCCGTCTATCGATTCCAAGGTGTTCTCAGTCCATGCATCTAATACAGCAGATAATCTTTCTGTCCCTGCTCATTTCCAGGAGTTGTTTGATAAGGCTTTGGAAGCCACCCAGCTGTCGTTGTCAAATAAGCAGAGTCTTGCTTCTGTTTTGCGACGAAATAGTTGCGCATTTGCCACAGATTCTCAAGATATGGGATTCTGCACTGCTTTGCAGCACGACATCGATATTGGTGAGGCCAGGCCGATAAAACAACCACCACGTCGTTTTCCTCTTTTCGCTCGTGAGGCTGAGGATGCCATACTCAGTGAGATGTTGGAATCTGGGGTGATAGAGCCATCAAACTCCCCATGGTCATCTCCCGTTTGCATGGTTCGTAAGAAAGATGGAGCATTCCCTTTTTTCATAGATTATCAGAAAGTAAACGATGTGACCAAGAAAGATGCTTTTCCTGTTTCAGATGTCAAGGACGCCCTGGATAGTCTTTGCGGTGCTCGTTACTTTGCTACCATTGATCTCCTTTCCGGTTACTGGCAACTTAGTCTTACCGACAGAGCTAAAGAGCGTTCTGCTTTTTTGTACCCGCCGCGGGCTGTTTCAGTTTACCCGCATGCCGTTCGGATTGTCAAATGCACCATCCACCTTTTGCCATTTGATGCACATTGTTATGTCCGATCTTTTGTACATTCAGTGTCTTTGCTATCTCGACGATATCATCGTCTTTGCCGATAGTCCAGAGCAACTTATTGAACGGTTGGATAATGTCTTCAATCGCTTGCGTCACTACGGTTTGAAAGATAAGCCTTCCAAGTGTGTTCTTTTCAAATCTCCAATCGATTTTCTTGGTCATTTGGTTTTTGCTGATGGTATCGAGCCGCAACCTGATAAACTCGATACTATTCGTAACTGGCCCACTCCGCACTGTCTCCGTGATGTCAGGGCATTTTACGATTTGGCCGGCTATTACCAAAAGTTTGTAAAGGACTTCGCATCTATTGCCGAACCTCTCTCTCGGTTGACACGAAAGAACACACTTTTTACTTGAACAGATGAGGCTTAGCTTTCTTTTGACCGTCTAAAGTTTGCTTTACTTTCTACTGAAACACTGGCTTACCCGTACCCTGACCTTCCGTGTATCATAGATACCGATGCTTCAGATGTCGCCGTTGGCGCTGTTTTAAGCCAGGTCGTAAACGGTGTAGAAAGGCCCATTGCCTTCTTTTCCCGTGTTTTTAACAAGTCTCAAAAAAATTATTGCCCGACTCGCCGAGAACTTTTGGCAGTTATTCTTTCTTTGCAACACTTTCGGCATTAAATCCTTAATGCCAAGGTAATCCTCCGTACTGACCATCATAGCCTTAAATGGCTAAAGACCTTTAAGCGTCCGGAGGGGATCCTGGCCCGATGGATTGAGACCTTGGCCGAATACGATTACGATGTCGAACACCGCCCTGGCCGTCTGCATTCTAACGCAGATGCTGTTTCACGACAAATATGCAAGCAATGCTGGGGACGGGTCGTTCCATCGACGTGGACAGATGAGTGTGAGCGTGCAGAAGAGGCTGTAGACCCTTTGTCTGTCCACACCCTTCAACTCCTGCTTGAATTCACTCATTTGGACCTTGCTGAGAAACAGACCGAAGACCCGAAAATTGTAGACGCTTATTGCGTTTTGCAGGAAGGTTTGGACCCCTCGCCAGACGAACTGCGTTTGTTTTTCTTGGAGTCCAGTCTGTTATTGTCCTTACGGCCTGAAGTTTGTTTGCATGATGATGTCTTAGTCAAAGTACGAGACAACGTAACTAAGCTCGTTGTGCCAGTAAGCTTACGGCGTAGACTGTTTGACTTTACCCATGCAGGCCCCACTGCTGCTTATTTAGGTGCAACCCGTATGATTAAGCAGCTTAAGCCACACTACTACTGGCCTGGACTAAATCGTGATGTAAAACTTTGGTACAAGCAGTGTGCCCAGTGTACACAGAGTAAGGGACCACCACTTCGACCCCTAGGTCACTTGCAGAAGATACCAGTTGGTGTTCCACTTGATTTCGTTACGATGGATATCCTTTCTGGTTTACCCACAGCTTCAGACAGTTTTAAATATATCCTGGTAGTGGTCGATGGATTCACAAAATGGCTCGAGGCGTATTCTTTGCCTGATCAAGAAGCGTCAACTTGTATCATCGCCATTTACAACGGTTTTTTTCCCGTTTTGGCTTGCTGCGCCAATTGCATTTGGACCAGGAGCGTAGTCAGCGAAGATGTCAGTAAAGATAATGGCTTGCTGAATAGTTCTCCTACGCCTAGTGTATCGTTGCCCTCTGTAACTACAAGGTCGGGACGAGCTGACCGGAAGCCGGCACGTTTTCGTTAATGTACTGGAGAATACCCCAGTAATTGTACTGTTAAATTCACTGCATATTAATGTTTGTAAACTGGTTTATTGTGTAACTGAGAGTACCGATAGTTAGGTGATTGTTTGTTTTTTGCTGTAAACGACCTCAGGGTTGAAGAGTTTAATTGCCTGGTGAAAATCTAACGCCTGACTTTACCTTTCGACTATAGGCTTAATACACCTAAAATACATACTTTTCAGAAATTTTATATTTCCTCAAAATACCTACTTCTTTTCCTATTTTTTTCTAATAAACTAAAATGACAAACCTTAATTTTATTTTTTCCATTATCCTAAATTATATATTTTAAAAAATGCACAGCATTTAAAAAAAATTTTTCAGTGTAAGTCATGTTGATAATTGCTTTATGTCAGTCAGTGGCAATGTGACGAAAGCCAAAAGCAACGAGAACGGCATTTTGCGAATTTTTCGGTAGTTGAAAAAAAATTGTAATTTTCCGCCCCGCCAACTATTCCAACACAAAACGCCACTGAGTTCGGCAACCAGCAATGTCCTGTGTTTCCTTTTAGCGACAGTTCTGAACAGCAAGGAACTCCATTCATCGCGAAATTGCATAGCAACGCCAACCCAATAGCAATTTATTACGAACATCGCCGCGCGGTTAGAAAAACTAATTTCATGACAATATGCGTTAAAATCTCATCTCTAAACGTTGGTGGATTATACATAGGCGCATTTTGAAGCGCTTGACAAACTACTCAGCAGCGACCAGTAACACATCTTAACGATATAAAGCAACTTAAAGTCTCCGGAGGGCAGCGCCATGTTGTTAATAAATACCCGACTCGCAAGCAAATAAGTAACGAAAATAAAACTTAACAAAAATTTGTGTAAAAAATTTACCCTTAAAAGCCTATAAGTAAATACCATTAAGCGTAAAAGTAATTTTTTAACCGATGGGGTAATTTTGTTTTAATATTAGCAAGTACGGTAACTCGATTTTTTTAAAAAAAATAAACGAAACTAAACATCAAACTTAACAAAAATTTCTAAATTTTTTTTAAGCATACACACAGTTTCGTTTTCTTTTTGATTACATTTATAAAATAAGTATTGCCCTCAACACCAAACTCTGGACCGTCTGTTTCGACTATCAGTTTTTCTTTTTGGGAGTACTTTTACCTTGGGTGGTGTGTCCATTTAAAATTCGGCTGCTGTTCTTCGGGCTGTGTTAATGTTTCCAGAACTCGTCACACAAGACCCGTTATGGTGCAACTGGAAATTTAACTAGTGGTCACAGCCATGGCAAAGCGAAACTGTTCCTTGTTGGCGTCGTGGACAGGATAATGTCGATGTCGTTGTTGAAGCTGATGTGAACTGTGACACACGTACAGTGACGGTGAGATGTACGGACAATCGGATGAAGTTGTCAACAAGTTGTCATCGTTTCCGACTCGGGAGATCTTGGCCGAATCTTACGTGGCTGATACTGTATCGCATGATGTTTCTGTTCACTGTGTTGTAACTAAGGACTTATTGAATGTAACAGCGTCTTGATGCAGTGAATCATCACGAGCTCAGATTGATTTATGCAGATTTTCTTTTTTGTTTTTTTAGCGGGTGTGTTACCGTGATTTTGATGTTGTCGGTTCGCTGAATGCAAGCGAGCAAATTGCATATTCACAGAGTGTTGATGTGCAAAGGATATTTTTTGGGGTACGATATGGCCCGTTTAATTTCGGCTCAACCAGCAGGGTTGGTGCACTGTTTGTGAGGTTTTAAAAATCTGCTAATTAGCCCCTTTAAAAGTTTACCCATTAATTTGCAATGTGGATGTGAGTAAATATTTATTATTTTATAATGCAGAATATTTTTGTTCTATGAAACAACTGAGGCTAGCATGAATGACTTTAGGAGGCACACTCCATGAATGGTTGTAGAAGTTAACTAGTTTATATTTGAACTTTCCGCAAAAACATAATAATTTGTAATTGCTAGTCTATAATTATGATTTGTTTGTTTTAGTACGGTAGCGAAAAGTAGTTTGCGAGACTAGAAAAGATGATTATTGTTGGAACTACAGATTGAGTAGCACTAGTTTTTTTTGTTTGGAAGATCGCAGTATATTGATGTAATAGCGCCGACACAGGATGGGGTACAGCTTGTTACCCCCTCCCCCTTCACACTAATTATTCACTACTCACACTAAATTCTACATTACTCCCTCCATTTTTCATTTTTCATGGCTTGGTCAGCGGGACGCTGATTTTGAAAACTGGGGGTAGTGTAAAAGTCGCAGAGTCCATACTGTTAAATTTTGGCTTTGTTCAGCTTTTTTCCCCTCTTTTTTCTAAAATTTTGCCTGTTAAAAATTGTCAGCTTTTTTAAACTAATTTTCTGCACCTTTTTTTAAATTTCTAAATTTTCTAAATTCTAAAACTTTTTGTGAGCTATTTTTATATAATATTTTCTTTTATCTTTCAGCACAGACCTCCCTTTTTACATCATTTATAGCACATACCCCTTTTTCTTTTCTTGTTTCTGTTGCTTAGTGCAGACAGCACAGACCTTCCCCCTGTTCATCATCTATAGCACAGACCCTCCTGTCTTTACCTGCAGCATATGAACTAGGGCCAGGCCTTTGTTCTCTCTCGGACGTCTCTCTCTCTTTGGCTCGCTCTTGGACGTCTCTTCTGCTCTTCTGCTTTTCTTCTGCTGCTGATCCGAACCGGCGGACGTCTCTTTGGCTCTCTCTTCTGCTGTTCTTTTGCTACGACGGACGAGTCGTTCTTTCTCGTCTGTACTGGCTGACGTGGTTCCTTCCTCTTTTTTTCGGCTGCTTTCTAAGTCCTGTTAGCTGCACTGCATCCTCACGGTCGACGAGTCTGCTGTGGCGTGCTGGTGTGACTACTGTGAATACACACGAATTTTCATTCACTTTCGCCGGGTACTTTTGTACTTTCCTGCCCCTTTTAATCATTTTTCTAAGGTCACTAGTTATTTTTTTTTCTAAAATTTGGGTTAGTTTTTCCGGGATTTTTTTAACCAAATTTTATAAGAAAGTTTTCAGTTTCGACAGCGGGCGAGGGTCTATTGCAGGCCCGCCCTAGAAATCAACTACAGATTTAAACTTCGACTCCATCACACCATGGAAACGAGGAAAAAGCGAGCGGCTCGGCTCCACTTGCAGTCAGAAGCACCACAGGCCGCCACAGGTAACCAGGAAGAAGACCAGGGGAAGGTTTCTTCCCCTCAGTGTGCTCGGACCCGGGTCGCTCGTTCTTTCACTACTATTAGCTTATAGACATGGGCGGCCCTAGAGTGGGGCAGGTTCTGAGGCAGCTGCTCCGTGCCCTTGCCTTCCCATTTGCTTTCATTAACCATACACATGCTAAGGTGTGACTGCTTAAACGTCATTTTTTGCAAGACAACAAAGATATCTGTAACTTTTTGCATTTGCAAATATTAAAAACGGGCAAATTTGCGGCTTTTGTCAAACTTCCAACAACTAAGTGTTTTAGTTTCAGCGGGGATTCGCCCCTTTGACCCCCGATCAAGAGCTCTGTGCCTTGACCTTGCTACGTTTTTTGATACACACAACAACTAACTAAAAGGTCGACGTGCGCTTTTCACAAAAAAAATAGTGCCCCCTGCGGCCTTGCCGTTGCCCCTCTCCCCTGCTGTTGCCCCTAGCTTTAGATTTCTAATGCCGCTCATGCTATTAGAATAAATGAAAATATAGTACATCGTGATAAACTGCACATTTTATTCCAAATAAGCAATGCAATTATCAATTCAAGAAAATTATTTATCCGTAGATGTTAGAACTTTAAGTGACTAAAGTAATACATCACATAAAAGCAAACACAGTACGTTTATTTATAATCAACGCCTATGTCCCTAAATCATTTAACCTAAACTGCAGAGGTCTAGTATTATTGCTAATTGTCTAACATAAGATATCAAATCAACAAAATTTTAAATGAAGTTTAGCTGTAAATTGTAAAACTTCAAACGACTACAATATTACTGGATGTAAAAATCGAATGCGGAATCGAAGACTGAATGCCCGGCTGGACTTCAGCCGATCGTAGCTAGAAGTTTTCGGCTGGTAGTGACTTGGTGATCTTCGATGGTGGCACTGGTGACTGAAAGTTAAAAATAAACGTTTTCCTGTTAGGCTGCAATTACAAATAGGATACTGTTACAGCTGCAAAAGTTTATTACAATTACAAGGCACTAACATAACTACATGCTACTATTACAGGTTCTACTACAACTGCAGGATACTATTACAAATAAAATACTATTAAAGCTGCAAGACACTACGAACGAATGCTATTACAGCTGCGAAAGTTCACTACAACTACATGACATTACTACACAACTGCAAGATACTACTTCAAATAGGATACTATTAGAGAGGCAAAATACTATAACAGTATACTACTACAACTGCAAAATTTTACTACAAATACCAAACACTACTACAACTGCAGAATACTACTACAACTACAGGATAAATCTACAAATACATGACACTGGTACATGCTACTACTACAACTACAAAATATTACTACAAATAAAATACTCTTATAGCTGCAAGATACTACTACAGGATACTATTACAACTGCAGGATTTTACTTCAACTACAGGAAACTACTGCAGCTACAAGATACTATTACAAATAAAATACTATTAGAACTGCAAGATATTACTACAAGATACAACTACAGCTGCAGAACACTACTGCAGATGAAGGATACTACTACAACTGCAACTGAGCTTACTACATGTCTGGTTCTGTGAAAACGGCATGGCACTCAACCCATCTAAATCCAATGTTATACTTTTTGGCACGGCTCAGCGTCTAAAAACCACGTCTTCTTTTACTTCTGTTAAAATAGCTGATTCTGCGATACAGTTTTCTGAGACTACCAAGATTCTCGGGGTTACACTTGATTCTAATCTCACCTTGGGACCTCATATTAAAACAATATTTAAGTCCTGCTTTTATCACATAGCCTACGTTCTTTTAAACAAACTCGTCTATCAATGGATCGTTTTATAACCATAGCTGTTGCTTTTGCTTTGGTGTCGGCAAGGCTTCATTATGCGAATTTGATCTTTTTCGGGTGTTCAAAGAAACACATATCTCGCCTTTAGCGAGTACAGCACGCACTTGCAAAAGTCGTAATGCAGCAGGCCTATTGTGCTTCTTCATTGACTGAACTTTTCAAACAACTTTACTGGCTACCTATTCAATTGGAAAATGAAATTTAAACTTGTTACCTCAACTTACAAGACATTGCACACTAACCATCCACCTTACTTTACTGATCTTCTGCAGTATCATAAATCCTCAGTGTCCTCAGACACTACTACAGCTACAAAATACTACTGCAACTACAGGATACAACTACAAATAAAATAGTATTAAAGGTGCAAAATACTACTACAGTATACTACTACAACTGCAAAATTTTATTACAACTGCAGGATACTACTACCACTACAAAATACAACTAAAGATACAAAATACAACTACAGCTGCAAGACATGTCATTTAAAATCATTTAAAAGGGACCAGAAAATCCACGAAAAAATATATAGTATACACTATTAAATACAGTCCATAATGCTAATTAAATATTGACGTCACTCAATATAATTAAAACAAAATTGCTATGTTTTGTTTTTTGGGACAGAGAAAATTGTTTATAACCGAAGAAAAACAGAATAGACAAAACAGAAAATAATGTCTCACGATAAATAGCATATACAGTAAGGTTTAGTTTGTGTAATGTAACAACAATAAAATACGTAAGTGTCGATAGCTCTGGCCTCGACGTCTGTGGTTAAGGTAAGTGTAATGTCAACTGTGTGTGCAGTCGGCGGCGATTCAGATCAGACGAAATAAACCATGCGCGCCGTCGATGCACCGCGTCATTATCTCTGCTGTCGAGCCAGAAAGAATGACACGGAGTCTCGTCAAAGCACGAACTAACAGTTCACACAACTTTAAACAACAGTTAATCTAATCTAAAAATACAACACTAAGCTACAATATAACGTCATCAATAATCATGAAGAAGTAAGCAAAATCAACGTAATCATTTATTCAAATAACAGCAATTAATAGCACTGTCGACTCACAGTGTAAATGTTATTCAAACTGTCACTAAGGTAAGTATAAGCACAAGTCAGTATGTTCGTCATACATGAATTGAAAACAACAATAAATCAAACAACAGTAAATAGTAATAACTGCAATAAATATTAATAAAGTAGCCAAACAATAATAAGCTTCTACTGTGGCATATAAACATGCAAACTAAGACATGTATCACTATATAAATCTTCTAAAATGAGTCTCAGTCAATCAAAATGCAACGTTAGACTATCGAAGTTACTGTCTCGACAAATTTATCCCCAAATAGTTAAATAAAAATTTCATCATAAATCGAACTACGCATTGTATTCATTGTCGTCTTCGAATAACTAATCACACTCTACGTATGTATATAAAACACGAATTATGATAACCGTGATACTGTTAAAACAATAATAAATAAAAAAGTACACTGTTATTATAGTATTGATTGCAACGCTGATTACTCGTCTAGTCCATTCTACGTTCAAGACTGGTGTTTACCCTTCATGTTTAAAATAATTATATTGTCTTGTCCTTTGTTTTAGTATAAAATAGTGGGCGTTAAGCGTTGGTCAATTAATATTAACCGTATTGTTTTACAGTGCAACCAACTCAATCGTACAGAAACGTTATTAATGTTTTCTCGTTTGTCTCTCTCGTGTGTCTCTTTATGTTGTAACCGATAAAAAACAACCGTTTTCTACAAAACAAAATGTTGTGTTTTCTTAAGTCCTATTTACACCTATTGAAAAAACCAAAATGCTTACTGTATAACTTATCATGATTCTCAATTGATCTTTTTTGAACGTGCGTATGTGCTTCAATAATTATAGTCATTACCATAATGCAATAAATCACGTTGTCACGTGGGGTCATAACTCCATTAATTAATGTAGGAGTTTACAGTTAGTCGTCAATATCTCATCATCTAATCTTTAAAACAAATCTTAGTAGTTGTCTTAGCTAGTGTAACAAAGTTCTTATGTCTGTGATCAAAAAGCCAAGTTCTGACTTTGCCGTACGTACGTCGTCAGAATATGTGAAATAAAGCGTCTGACATCTGCACAAGTAAAACAAAACATTAATTTAAATTTTGTCCAAAAAGTGTGCTAGCAATTTTGAATAAAACGAGAAGAAAAATAATAAATTGTGCAGAAATTCATAGCTCGTTATCGTCTCGTCCTCTGGCGTCTCTCTTTCCTAGCTTTAGCCTGCTCATGACGTGTAAGCCAATAGGAATCTGTAGCTACTTCGCTTGCGTCTTTCTCTGGAATTTAGGATGCGCTCTTGTCCTTTCAAAGAACTTTATAGTACATGCGATTTAATCGCTACTGGTGGTCAATAGCTTTATTATTTCGTACCAGTCTGCAAAATTCTCAATGAAACTATGCGATCCATTCACAACTTGCGTATATGTTGGTGGCGTCGAGGTAAGTAAGTGAGGAGTTAATCTCTCCGATGAGTTACCTGAGCTAGGCCTGTCAACAGTAACCGTGTGTGTAGGATGATCTATAGCAGCTGATGTACCTGCTGCGTCTGCAACAGCTGCTGTGTTAATACGAGCGCTATCGCTTTTCACTCTACGAGACGAGCGAGTGAAAATTCTAACTGGATGCTTTCTCTGCTTGTTTGTTTGCTTGCTTGCTGCTATATCTTATGATTCTCCCTCGGTCTCGCTGTCGCTCGTTGCAGCATTCGCCGAAAACTTCGTTGCATTAACAGTAGTAGTCGTACCGCTTACGGCCTTGCGCCCGCGCACAGTAGTGCTCGGCGGTACCGAAGCTCTAATTTCATTCTCGTGTAAAGTCGCAGTATGCGATTTGTCCGTAATAGTCATTTTATCAGTCAGAAACGGTGTATTATCTATTACATCGCTATTCTCTGTTTGTGCAGTATCTACAATAGTCTCAGTGTCATTAGCGTACTTAGAAAAAAAGCTGATCATGCACGTTCTGACTTACACAATTTAAGGCGATTGGCATGAATTAATAAAGGTAGGATCTTTTTCGTGACACAGTTTTGTAACTTGTACAAAGAAAAAGAAGGGTAATCTTTTAAAATCAGTTAAGATCCAACAAATTTTTAGGACTTTATGACTAAGTTTAAGTTTAGATGGGACTGATTCATGAAGCTAGACTCTGTCAGAGACTTTAAACGTAAGTGTTCTAACAACACTCTGAGCATCGTAATATTTTTTTGTGTTCTTCTAAGACACACTGATTTTCTCGTACAGTTTAACGTAAAATCTCTAGCTTGAGTTTCATTTTGTCAAAATAAGCTTGTGCTGTTTTTGGCAAGTTTTTGAATGGTAGCAGTAAATCATCTACTGAAAGTCTGGGTTTTTACCGAACACTACTTCGTAGGGTCAAATTTTTATAGATTTTACAACAAAAGTGCGAAAAAAGCAATTAAAGGTATCAAATCTGGCCAGTCTTTTTCAGAATTACATTTTGTAAGTAAACTATTTAAAATATTCTTGTTCTAACTCTCAGCCAATTTTATTTCGAAACAATTTGTTTAGAGCTATCTGCATGAAAAATGACTTTGGCAATGACCTTGAGGTAACCTCAAATATAGGAAACACCTTCTATGTGGAGTAATGAACGTAATCTTTACAGAGCTTTGTTCTGTTAAACTGAGTTGATGATACGCAGATCTGAGATCTAACGTACATGTAACGTAACGTACTTGTACCTTATTTCGCCTCATGACATCTAAAATGTCTTCGAAAACTAGAAGCTCGTGAAACAAGGGAAGACTAATTTTGTTTTAATATCTCATGTTCACACAAAACCTAAACGAGTCATTTCTCTTCTTGACCATAACGATAGGTGAGGCAAAAGCAGAGTCCTCATCTGGCCTGATAACTCCTGCAGCCAGTAACTCGTCCAGTTGTTTGTCTACATGACCTCTCATCTCGTCACTCAATCGATAAGGTCGGCAACGCACAGGTTTAGCGTCAGGGTATGTCAAAATTTCGCATTTTAGTAAATTGCATTTCGTTATATCTATGTCAAAGTATGCAAAAATGTATTGGAAACTATACAGCAAATCTATAAACTCCGGAAATGCATTATTTATTGCATTACAATCATCGATTAAAAAAAACTTTGCAAACGAAGGTGTTCAACTTTTTCTGGGAGTGTGACCTGCGCTTTAATATCTGAGTTTGCTTGGCGCTGCGATATAGGTGTGTGCGCTGTTGTCTTTTCTGTCAGTATACTTTCAACCTCCGTCCGATCAACAGCTCTAGAGCTGTGCTGCTGCGTGGACGAGCCATCGCTGCAAATATTGCTGCTGTGTAAGTTACTGCTGTAAGCATTTTCTTTTCCACTGTAACTACCGTCCGTCCGTGCAATAGTTTGCCGCGGCGAATTTTTCTGCGGCTCAGCAGCAGCCAGCAGCAAGTCAGTCTTACTGCGTGTGTTTACAGTCGGTGCGGAGCTGGCGCCGGAGCAGCTACAGCTCTTTCCATCCATCCCG